>Ga0105055_10002404_pt1 | contig 29171 bp, 24 predicted proteins | sample BON03_FD_78090 | JGI IMG/M metagenome (GOLD analysis project Ga0105055, IMG submission 78090) | Freshwater microbial communities from Lake Bonney liftoff mats and glacier meltwater in Antarctica - BON-03 | ecosystem: Environmental > Aquatic > Freshwater > Ice > Glacier meltwater | place: Lake... | reverse complement strand
AATGGTTTCGTGCGCAGGTACAAAAGGCGCTGGATTTCATCAATCAGTGAACGCAATGTGTTTGCAGCCCAGGATTTGTACGACGCGATAGCAGCCGCTACCGAAACCCCGCCGCCCGAGCTGGTCGTACGATCTGCCGCAAGGTATTATTTTCATATGAATACTTTGACGATCAAAATTCCTCCTCAATTGGAGCAAGACCTTGTTCTGGCCAGCGAACGGGAGCACCTCAGCAAGTCCGAGTTGGTGCGTCGCGCCTTGGTGGCCTACGTTAGCCAGCGCAAGGCTGCCACACCGGCGATGTCGGCGCTGGAGCAAGCCGGAGATTTGGTGGGCTGTTTCGTCGGGGGGGCCACGGATTTGTCTTCCAACCCTCGCCACCTGGACGATTTCGGTCGTGTATGACAGCCCATTTGATCCTGGACACCGTTCCCTGGGTGGCACTGCATTGCCGCAATGATGCCCATCACAATTGGGCGAAGGCGCAATTTGGGCAGTACGCTGGACCGTTCCTGACCTGTGAGGCGGTGGTGGCGGAAACATGCTTCTTGCTGTCGCGGTCGGGCTTTGATCCTGCCAAGGCGCTGGCCCTCGTCGAACGGGGCGTTGTCAGGGTGGCCATGTCCTTGGCAGAGCAGCTCGCTGCGGTGCGCGCACTGTTCGAGCGCTACGATAACGCGCCAGCTTCGCTGGCAGATGCCTGTCTGGTGCGGATGTCGGAACTTTATGAGCCGTGCAGAGTGTTGACGCTGGACCGTGATTTCCAGATTTATCGCCGGCATGGGCGAAAAGTCATTCCGGTGTTGACACCGTTTGCATGAGCATGCATTCGCCTTGGACGGTTTGCTACTCTGACACTTCGACCTTGAGCCGCAACTGATCGCAAACTCCGCCCACCGCTCCCGAACGCGTGCAAAGCCCATGAATCCACGACTGAGGGCTAATATACGGTCATTAGCCGTACACTTAATCCATCAAACCTCTGCCCAGGAGCTGCCCAATGGAAGCGACCACACTGAACCTTCGCCAAGCGCGTATGGAACTCAAGACCACCACCGATATGAAAGAGCTGCTCGTTCAGGCGGCTGCATTGGATGGCCTCGACTTGACTTCTTTTGTGCTCGGCCCCGCCATTGAAAAAGCGCGCAAGGTGCTCAGTGAGCACGCCAGCATCACGCTTGCCAAGCAAGGTCAAGCGGCACTCGTGCAATTGCTCCATGCCCCGAAACGGCCGACCAAGGCCATGAAGAATTTGATGGCCTTGCCTGACCTGCCTATGCGCCAGTGATGGGTGTCGAACTTTCGCTGTACAACCCGGCACTGTCCTACATGGGGCAAAAGCAATTCGATTGTGGCCATGCTGCTATTAGCGTGTTCGTTCACAACAGCCTGAAGCCGCAGGTCAAGAGAAACCTGAGTGTGGCCTACGTGCTGACGGATGCCGCGCAAGGGAATCGCTTCGTTGGCATCTACACCATTGCACAGCACATGATTGGCGTGTCTTTGCTGTCCGCCATGGCGCTTGGATCACTCCCGCGCAAGATTCCGTGTTCAAGACTCGTCATGTTGGGAGTCGACAAGCGATACAAAGGCCAGCAACTGGGCTCTCAATTGATGAAGCACGCGCTGAACCTCACACTGTCGGTGGCAAAACAGATTGGCGGTTTTGGGATGTACCTTGATGCAGACCCGTTGGCGGTGGACTTCTATCAAAAGCTGGGCTTCGTTTTGCTCGAAGGTGATAAAGCACCTGAGCCGTCACCGATGTTTCTGCCGCTCGGTTCGATGGCCTGAAAAATTAACAAACCTATGCCTATGACCGAATCCGTGCTGTTGTCCCAACTGATTGCAGTTTCCGCCCAGCGCAGCCCGGACGCGGTGGCGCTGACCAGTGGCGCGGCGTCGCTCAGCTACGCGGAACTGGAAAAAGCAGTGACGCAGTTCGCCGCCGGCCTGCTGGCCCTGGACCTGTCCCGCGGCGAACGTGTCGCCATCTATCTCGAAAAGCGTTTTGAAACGGTCATCGCCAGTTTCGGCGCACCGGCCGCAGGCGGTGTTTTCGTGCCGGTCAACCCCCTGCTCAAGCCCGAGCAAGTGGCCTTCATCCTGCAGGACTGCAATGTGCGGGTGCTGCTGACCTCGCCCGATCGCCTGGCGTTGCTGCAAGGCACCCTGGCCCATTGCCCGGACCTGCGCCATGTCGTGGTGACTGAGCCCACAGCCGGGCAGGCCCCCGATCTGCCGGCCCTGGCCCATGCACTGCCGGTGGTGCGCTGGTCGCAGCTGCTGGACAGCCCGCAAGCCCCTGGCCACCGCGTTATCGACACCGACATGGCCGCCATCCTCTACACCTCCGGCAGCACAGGCAAGCCCAAGGGCGTGGTGTTGTCGCATCGCAATATGGTTGCTGGCGCCAAGAGTGTGGCCTCCTATCTCGAAAACGATGCGAGCGACACCTTGCTGGCGGCCTTGCCCTTGTCGTTCGATGCCGGATTCAGCCAGCTGACGACCGCTTTTCATGCGGGGGCCCGTGTCGTGTTGCTCAACTACCTGATGCCGCGCGACGTGCTCAAGGCCATGGCGCGTGAAAAAGTGACCGGCTTCACCGCCGTGCCGCCGCTGTACATCCAGCTGACGCAACTGGAGTGGCCAGACACGATCAACGACCATCTGCGCTATTTCGCCAATACCGGAGGCCGCATGCCGCGCGAGACCCTGGGCCTGTTGCGGCAACGGGTGCCCAAGGCCAAGCCGTTTCTGATGTATGGGCTGACCGAGGCCTTCCGCTCCACATATTTGCCTCCGGAAGAGGTCGATCGCCGGCCGGATTCGATCGGCAAGGCGATTCCGAACGCCGAGATTCTGGTGTTGCGCGACGATGGCTCTGCCTGCGCGCCCAATGAGCTCGGCGAGCTGGTGCACCGCGGTGCGCTGGTGGGGCAGGGCTACTGGAACGACGCGCACAAGACCGCCGAGCGCTTCAAACTGCTCGAATCCCATGCGCCGGGTCGCCATTCTGGCTTGCAACTGCCCGAATATGCGGTGTTCTCCGGTGACACCGTGCGGATGGACGATGAGGGCTTCTTGTACTTCATCGGCCGGCGCGACGAGATGATGAAGACCTCCGGTTACCGCGTAAGCCCGACCGAGGTGGAAGAGATCCTGTATGCCACCCGTCTGGTCGGGGAATGTGTCGCGTTTGGTGTCGAGCACGCAAGCCTGGGGCAGGGGATCCAGGTGATTGCCACGCCGCCCGACAGCCGCACAGCGGGTGACGATCTGGTGGCAGAGATCCTGGCCGAATGCAAAAGGCACATGCCAGCCTATATGGTCCCCGCAAATATCGCGTTGGTCGCCGGCCCCTTGCCGCGCAACCCCAATGGCAAAATCGACCGCAAGGCCTTGTCGACGCAGTTCGCGGCTGGCCGCGCCTGATCGCCCCGACGCACCCACGCCATGACATTTCACTGCCGTGCCCAAGGCATTCCCCGTTTTCACTGAAGCCATACACCAGACCATGTCCCTGACGCCACGCCCCATGCCGATCCATGCCCCAATGGACCAGTTTCCGACGCAAGGCGGTGAATTGCTCATTGGCGGTCAGCGGCTGTCGCTGCTGGCTGCCCGTGTTGGCCAGACGCCGTTTTATGCCTATGACCGGGCCGCCTTGCGCGCACAGGTGGCGCACCTTCGCCAAGTGCTGCCGCCGTCGGTCAAGCTGCACTACGCGATGAAGGCCAATCCGATGCCGGCCGTGGTCGCTTTCATGGCGGGGCTGGTGGATGGTATTGATGTGGCCTCGGGTGGCGAGCTCAAGGTGGCGCTGGACGCAGGCGCCGATCCGCAAGAGGTGAGCTTTGCCGGGCCGGGCAAGCGCGACGCCGAACTGCGGCAGGCGGTGGCCTCGCGGGTGCTGATCAATATCGAGTCACCGCGCGAAGTGGGCGTTCTGGCGCGTCTGTCGCAAGAGCTGGGCCTGCCGGCGCGAGTCGCCCTTCGCGTCAATCCGGACTTCGAGCTCAAGGGTTCGGGCATGAAGATGGGCGGCGGCCCCAAGCAGTTTGGTGTGGATGCGGAGCAGATGCCCGCCATGCTGGCCGAAGTCGGGCGCGTTGGCCTGGCCTTCGAGGGTTTTCATCTGTTTGCCGGTTCGCAGAATCTGCGCAGCGAATCGATCTGCGAGGCCCAGCTCAAGTCCTATGAGTTGGCCCTGCGCCTGGCCGAACACGCCCCGGCGCCGGTGCGCTTTCTTAATCTGGGTGGCGGCTTCGGCGTTCCGTATTTCCCGGGCGAGCAGCGGCTCGATATCCAGCCGATTGGCGACAACCTGCACGCATTGGCAGCCCGCGCCGCGCAGGAAATGCCACAGGCCTGCCTGGTCATCGAACTGGGGCGATATCTGGTGGCCGAGGCGGGGGTTTACGTCACCCGTGTGGTGGACCGCAAGGTCTCGCGTGGACGGGTCTATCTGGTCACCGACGGCGGTTTGAACCACCATCTGGCTGCGTCGGGCAACTTCGGCCAGGTGGTGCGCAAAAACTACCCGGTCGCCATTGGCAACCGGATGGATGGCGGCACGACCGAGCCGGCCTCCGTGGTGGGCCCGCTGTGTACGCCGCTGGACCTGCTGGCCGACCGTATGGTCTTGCCGGTGGCGCAAGAGGGTGATCTGGTCGTGGTGTTCCAGTCGGGCGCCTATGGTGCCAGTGCCAGCCCGCAGGCATTCCTGGGCCATGCGCCTTGCCTTGAGGTTCTGGTCTAGCAGCCTGGTCGCCAGCACGGCGACCGCGGCTGCCTGCCTGGGGCTTGCGCTTTGGCTGGCGCTGCACCATCCGATTGCGCCATGGGCGGCGGCCTTGCTGGTTCTGTTGGGTGTAGCAATGGCGGCGCGGTGGCGCGGCTTCTGGTTGGTGGCAATCCCTGGCGCGCTGCCGTGGTTGGATTTTTCACCATGGACCGGCTGGCAGGTGGTCGGCGAGTTCGACATCTTCCTGCTGGCTGTTTTTGCCGGCGCTTATGGCCGGATGGCACTATCGTCCATGCGCGCAATCGATCGCACGCAGTGGGTCTTGCTGCTTGCATTGGCCTTGTCTGGCCTCATCGGTCTGGTGCGTGGCCTGATCGACGCAGGCGGCCTGGGCGCAGGCTGGTTTCAGTCGTATGCCGATCCGCTGAACAGCCTGCGGGTTGGTAAGAGCCTGTTTTTCGGCCTGCTGACGGTGGCCTTGAGTCGGGATGCCATCGCGTACGACGCAGCGTGGGCGGGGCGCCGGTTGTCTGCCGGCATGCTGCTAGGCTTGGGTGTTGTCGCGCTCGCAGTGCTGTGGGAGCGCTTGGCTTATCCGGGGCTCTTCGAATTCGAGCGCGTCTACCGCGCGACCGCACTGTTCTGGGAAATGCATGTGGGTGGCGCCGCGATCGACGCCTATCTGGCCATGGCCCTGCCATTCGCGTGGTGGGCGGTGTCGGTTGCGCGTCGTCGCTGGAGCCGGCTGGGTGCCATGGCCTTGGCGGTCGTGTCGGTCTATGTGTGTGTCGTCACGTTCTCGCGCAACGTCTACCTGGCGGTGGCGCTGCCGGCACTGGTATTGGCCGTGGCCGCCTGGCTGCGACCTGTCCGCTGGGCCGATGACAGGCAGTCGGAATCGATGGTATCGGTGGCTCGCCGAAAGTCGCAGGCGCGCATGGCACTGTGGTTGTGGTGCCTGTTTGCGGCCGCCGCTCTGGCCGTGCCGCAATGGGGTGCTGGCAGTTTTCTGCTCAACCGGCTGGAACATACCGGCAAGGTCATGGATGCACGGCTGTTGCACTGGCAGCGCGCCCTGTCGCTACCGGGCAATATGACGGAGCAGATCTGGGGTGTGGGTCTGGGTCGATTTCCGAGTCGATACGACCAGGCCGATCGCAAGGCTGGATTCCCTGGCCAGATCCGCTGGCATGCGAAGAATCCGAATGCGCAAGGCGAGCGCGACTTTGTCAAGCTGTGGGCCGCACATGGCCGCACGGGTTCGCCCGCCAGTTTCGGCTTGACCCAGCGGGTCGCGATTGTGCCGGGTGTGCGCTACCAGGTCGAACTGGACCTGCGCGCGTCCACCCCGACCATTGTGGTGGCAGAGGTCTGCGAGCGGCATCTGTTGTACGACTGGGACTGTCAGTACGCGCTGTTCCGGCCTCCTGTCGGGCGCTCCGTCTGGAGTCGGCAGAGCCAGGCGATGCAGGGGCCGGCATTTGGGCCGCAGCCCTGGTATGCGCCGCGGCTGGGCATGGTGATGCTGACGGTTCTCAATGTCGGTGGCGAGGCCGATATCGGCCATGTTGCTCTGACGGCAGGCGACTCATCCGAACTGATCGAAAACGGTGACTTTCAGCATCAACTCGCGCGCTGGTTTCCGGCCGCGCAATACCATTATCTGCCCTGGCATGCAGACAGCCTGGTGCTGGAGTTGCTGGTCGAGCGCGGCTGGAGCGGGCTGATCGTCTTTGGGGCGTTGATGGCGTTGGCACTGGCGCGACTGGCGCGACTGGCGCAGGTGGGGTCCGAGGGCATGATCATGGCCCGATTCCTCGGTGCGTCCTTGTTGGGCGTCTTGCTGGCGGGAGTGTTCGGCAGCGTCATGGATATGCCGCGCGTCGCCTTCATGGCTTATTTTCTGGCGTTGTTCGCGCTTCAGTTGCCGACGTACCGCGAAAAATTGCCGCTGCGGCCCGATAAGCAGGCCATCGGATGATGGGCCAAGTCACCAATAATGAATGACGGGCGGACGCCATTCGATAATGCGGGACGGTGTCGGATGCCGTGTAGTATCGGCGTTCGGCAAGTAGCAGGGCGCACGATCAGCGCCCGCAACCCAAGCCAGCAGGGACGAGGGAGTCAAATGGACACACCGGTACGAGAATGATCAAAATCTTCAACCACTACATTCACCGGCGCACTTTTTACCAGATTCTTCTTGATTTCGGACTTGTACTGGCGACCGTGTTGCTGTCGGTCGGATGGCATACCAATGACCTGACCCGTGCCGCCTCTGCCGCACTTCCGTCTGCGGCCTTGTTGGGGATCGGTGCGCTGCTGATCAACGCGGCGCTGGGTTTTTACCAGCGTGTGCACAACCGCTCCGTGGCGCAATCGCGTGCGCGAGCCGTGTTGTCGCTTTGCCTGATTCTGCCGCTGGCCTATCTGGTGCTGCGGGTCCTTTCACTGGGTTTGGATGACCACGATTTCGTGGCGTTTTCTGTCGCTGGCGGCTTGCTTCTGATGCTGATGCACCGGGTTCATGTCGGCCACTCGGGCGCCCAGTCGATGATGCGCCAGCGGGTGCTGGTATTTGGTACCGGTACCCGGGCCAAACTGGTGGGGCGGACCCTGCAGAAGTCCGACCCGCATGTAGACCTGGTGGGCTATTACGCCAGTCCCAACGAGTCGGTGGCGGAGGTGTCGGCCTGGGGCATTCTCTCGCCCAACACGTCGCTGACCGACATCGTGATGGAGCAGCAGGTCGACGAAATCGTGGTGGCGCTGGCCGAGCGCCGAGGCGGCAGCATGCCGCTGCGCGAATTGCTCGACTGCAAGTTGCAAGGCGTGCACGTGGTCGACATGGCGACGCATTTTGAAAAAACGCTCGGGCAGATCCGGCTTGACTCGGTGTCGGCCGGTTGGTTGATCTTTGGCGAAGGCTTCAGCCAGGGTTGGATTCGCACGGTGGTCAAGCGACTTTTCGACATCGTCTGCGCGTCGATTCTGATCGTGCTGTCTTCTCCCATCATGTTGTTGGCAGCGATCGCGGTCTTGATCGAGAGTCGCGGTCCCATCCTGTATATGCAGGAACGCGTAGGGCTCAACGGACGCCTGTTCAACGTGATCAAGTTTCGCAGCATGCGCACCGACGCCGAGCAGGACGGGGAACCACGCTGGGCCACCGCGCAAGATGACCGGGTCACCCGGGTCGGCCGCATCCTGCGCAAGTTGCGGATCGACGAGTTGCCGCAATTGTTCAGTGTGCTGGGTGGCGACATGAGCCTGGTCGGGCCGCGTCCGGAGCGGCCGTATTTTGTTGACAAGCTGACCCATGAGCTGCCCTATTTCGCGGTACGCCAGAGTGTCAAGCCCGGTGTCACTGGCTGGGCCCAGGTGCGCTACCAATATGGCGCCTCGGTCGAGGACGCAGCGGAGAAGTTGCAGTACGACCTTTATTACGTGAAGAACCACACGCTGTTTCTTGATTTGGTGGTTTTGTTCGAGACCGTGGGTGTCGTCCTGACCGCCAAGGGTGCGCATTGAGCGCGCGTGAGCACTGCGCTCGCCTGCATGGGCGGGTCTTCGGGATGCGCTGATGGAATCCGACAACCTGTTGCTGGCCGTCTGGAGTTACGGGTTTGCCGTGCTGGGCTACGCAGTGCTCGCGCTGAGCCTGTGGCGACGCGGTTATGCGCAGGCCAAGGGCGAATGGGCCAAGCGCACGATGCTGTTGGGTGCCGTCGGCAGCGCCGCTTGGGGTGCTCTGATGCTCGCCTTCCTGCTCAGCGGGATCGGTTTGCTGTTGCCGCTGACCATGTTGGTTGACGGCCTGCGTTATGGCGCCTGGTTCTGGTTTTTGCTCACCCTGTTGCATTTGCGCCAGGAGGGACGCTCCGAGGCGGGTTTGGGTCTGCTCCGGCCGGTGGCCATCTTGTCCGTGGTCCTGGTCATTGCAGGGCAGGTGATCGCAGTCTCCGGGTGGCTGGATCTGCAAGTCGCGCGCAAGCTCGTTTTGTTTGGCCAGTTGTCGTTGCCGGTGGTTGGCATGGTGCTGCTGGAGCAACTCTTTCGCAATGTCGCGGTCGATTCGCGCTGGAACATCAAGCCATTGACCCTGGGGTTGGCCGGCCTGTTTGCATTCGATCTGTATCTTTACTCGCAGGCGGTGCTGTTCAATGTCGTCGACCCGGACGCATTCAGCATGCGCGGCGTGGTGCATGCGCTGGCCGTTCCGCTGTTGCTGTTGTCTACCTCGCGCCATAGCGAGTGGTTGTCCAAGATCCAGATATCGCGCAAGGCGGCCTTCCATTCGGCCACCTTGATGATTGCGGGTGCCTACCTGGTATTCGTCTCCGGCGTGGGTTATTACGTGCGCTACTTTGGCGGCGACTGGGGGCGTGCGCTGCAACTGGGCCTGGTGTTTCTCGCGCTGGTGTTGTTGATGCTGCTGGCCTTGTCGGCATCGATGCGTGCGCGGCTGCGGGTTTTCCTGGGCAAGCACTTCTTCCGGTATCGGTACGACTATCGCGAAGAATGGCTGCGTTTCACGCAGACCTTGTCAGCCCAGAACTCGCCGCAGGAGATGGGCCAACAAGTGGTGCGGGGGCTGGCGGACCTGCTGGACAGCCCCGGCGGCGCATTGTGGTTGAAGACGCGCGGCGATGTCATGTTTCGTCAGTCCGCGCGCTGGAACATGGCTTCCAGCGTCTTGCCCGAACCGGAAGCCTCCTCGCTGTCCGAATTTTTGCGTGGCAGTGGCTGGGTCGTGAATCTGGAAGAATTTCGATCCTTCCCGCGGCGTTACGGTGAACTGGTGCTGCCGCCCTGGCTGCAGGAGTTGCCGCAGGCCTGGCTGGTGGTTCCCTTGCACGTCGGTGAAGAACTGATCGGCTTCGTCGTATTGGCCAGCGCACGGGCGCCGATGGACGTTAACTGGGAGGTCAATGACCTGCTCAAGACCGCGAGCCGTCAGGCAGCCAGTTTCCTGGCGCTGATGCAGGCCACCGAAGCGCTGCTCGAAGTTCGTAAGTTCGATGCTTTCAACCGCATGTCCGCGTTTGTCGTCCATGACCTGAAAAATGTGGTGACCCAGTTGTCGCTGATGATGAAGAACGCCGAGCGACTCAAGGACAACCCGGAATTTCGGGAGGACATGCTGATAACGGTGGACAACGCGGTGGACCGCATGCGCCAGCTGATGCTGCAGTTGCGCGACGGGGCCACGCCGCCCGGCACTGCATTTGGGGTGGATCTGGCGCAAATCGCGCATCGGCTGGTGGCCGTCGCGCGGGACCGCGGCCGCACACTGGAACTCGATGTAGGCATACCGGTGGTGACGCGGGGCCACGAAGAGCGACTCGAGCGCGTGATCGGCCACATGGTGCAAAACGCCTTTGATGCGACCAAAGCGCCGGGGCGGGTTTGGCTCAAACTCGATCGGATCAGCGGCCAGGCCTTGGTGGAAGTGGGCGATACCGGTCATGGCATGAGCGAGGACTTTGTTCGCGAGCGGCTGTTCAAGCCTTTCCAGACCACCAAACAGGCCGGCATGGGCATTGGCGCTTATGAAAGCTTTCAGTACGTGCAAGAATTGGGTGGAAAGATCACGGTCGACAGCCAGTTGGGCAAGGGAACGGTCATCTCGGTGTTGCTTCCCTTGTTCGAATCGCAGCGGCATTCCGATCTACAACCACTCGAAGCGACATGACATCCGAAAAATCCCGTGCATTGCTGATCGTCGAGGACGATCTGGCACTGCAAAAGCAGATCAAGTGGTCGCTCGACCGGTTCGAGTCGGTGACGGCGCATGATCGGGAGTCGGCCATCGCCCAGGCCCGGCGGCATCAGCCAGCGGTTGTCACGATGGACCTGGGCCTGCCGCCGGATCCGGATTCGGTATCCGAGGGGTTCAAGCTGCTGGAGCAATTGCTGGCGCTGGACGGCGACATCAAGGTGATTGTGCTGACCGGCCAGAACGATAGAGCGAACGCCTTGCGTGCAGTCGCCGTGGGTGCCTACGACTTTTTCGCCAAACCATTCGAGCCTGAACTGCTGAATCTGACGGTCGAGCGCGCGTTCCGGCTCGCCGAACTGCAAACGGAGAACCGGCGCTTGCGACTGGCCCATCAGCCGGACGCCTTGGCCGGCCTGACGACCCGGGACCCCGGCATGTTGCGGGTCTGCCGAACCATTGAAAAGGTGGCCCTGAGCAACGCCACGGTGCTCTTGCTGGGTGAAAGCGGCACCGGCAAGGAGTTGCTGGCGCGGGGCTTGCATCAGGCCTCGCCGCGCAAGTCAGGCAAGTTCGTGGCCATCAATTGCGCCGCCATTCCGGAGAATCTGCTCGAGAGCGAGCTCTTCGGTTACGAAAAGGGGGCCTTCACCGGCGCCGCCAAGATGACGCTGGGCAAGATTGAGACGGCCAGCGGCGGTACCTTGATGCTCGACGAAATCGGCGATCTGCCGTTCTCGTTGCAGGCCAAGTTGCTGCGCTTCCTGCAAGAGCGAACCATCGAGCGCATCGGTGGCCGGCAGGAAATCCCGGTGGACGTACGCATCGTCTGTGCCACACACCAGGACCTCACCGCACTGACCAAGGAAAACCGGTTCCGCGAAGACCTGTATTACCGTCTGGCCGAGATCGTGGTCGACATACCCCCGCTGCGCAGCCGGGTCGGGGACCCGGCCTTGCTGGCGCATGCATTCGCGCGCAAGTTTGCCCAGGAACAAAACCGATCCAGCCTGTCTCTGAGTGAAGATGCCGTGCGTGCCATCGAGTCGCATGGCTGGCCGGGCAACATCCGCGAACTGGAAAACTGCATCAAACGCGCTGTCATCATGGCGGATGGCAACCAGATCACGCGCGAAGATATTGGTCTGGAGTTGCCGCAGCAAGCGGATTCGCTGGAGAACCTGGATTTGCGAACGATTCGCGAATCTGCGGAAAAAAATGCGATCGTCGCCGCGATGGGGCGTGTCAACGGCAACATGGTCAAGGCCTCAGAAATTCTCGGCATCAGCCGGCCGACCTTGTACGACCTGATGCACAAGCTGGGTTTGAAATGAACAGATGGGTTGCAAAGAACAGCCCTGGAGGTAAAGACATGAGCCAAACGCGTATTCCGTTTCCCTTTAAGGGCATCACCTTGTCCGTGCTGCTGGCGCTGACGCTGACCGCATGCAGCGGCCAGAAGCCGGAAGCCATGCTGGCCTCGGCCCGCGACTACATGGCCAAGGATGACCTGAAGGCTGCGATGATTCAGGTCAAGAATGCGCTGCAGGTAAATCCCGACCTGGCCGAGGGGCGCTACCTTTTGGGCCTGGCTTTGCTGCGCGGGGGCGACGCGGTAGGTGCGGAGACCGAGTTGCGCAAGGCGATGGCGCTGAAGTATTCGGATGAGAAGACCCTGCCGTCACTGGCGCAGGCAATGCTGGCGCAGGGGCAGTTCAAGAAACTGACCGAGGAATTGGCCGACAAGCCCTTGTCCGAAGCCGCTGCCAAGGCTGAACTGCTGACATCCCTGTCGGCGGCCTATCAGGCGCAGGGCAATCCGGCTTTGGCCAAGTCGACGCTTGACGCTGCGTTGTCGGCGGACCCGTCCCATGTGCCGGCGCAGTTGATGGCGGTTCGTTGGCAAGCGGGCGGAGGGGACCTCGACGGCGCCGTTGTGGCGGTGGATGCCATCTTGACCAAGTCTCCTGCCAGCTACCAGGCGCAGAAACTCAAGGGTGATCTGCTCGCTGCAAAGGCACTGCCGGACGAGGCCATTGCCGCCTATCGCAAGGCCCTTGAACTCAAGCCCGATCTGGTTGTCGCGCGGATTGCCATCCTCGGTATCCTGATGCAAAGCGGCAAGCTCGAGGAAGCGGGCAAAGAGCTCGCTGCCGTCAAAAAGCAGGCGCCCAACAATCCGACCACGATTTATTTTGAGACGCAGTTGGCGTACCAGAAAAAGGACTTCAAAAAGGCCAAGGAACATGTGCTGCAGCTGCTGAAGTTCGCCCCGGACAACGCGCAGGCACTTGCGTTGGCAGGCGCCATCGAGCTGCAGGTTGGAACGCCTTTGCAGGCGGAAACCTATCTCTCCAAGGCATTGTCCAGCGCGCCGCAAGCAAGTCTGGTGCGCCGCTTGCTGACCACATCCTATCTGCGCTCCGGGCAATTGGACAAAGCCATGGCGACGCTGCAGCCCATGCTCAAGGAGGCGGATACCAGCGCTGCCATCAGTGCGCTTGCGGGAGAAGCTTTTTTGCAGACCGGCGATGTCAAGAAGGCTGAAGAGTATTTTGCAAAAGCCGCACGCCAGGATCCAAAGAATCCGCGGGCGAGAACGGCGTTGGCATTGACACAACTTGCCGGAGGAAATGCTTCCGGACTCAGTGACTTGCAGGCGATCGCCGATTCGGATAGCGGAACCATGGCGGACATGGCACTGATCAGCGTGAGCCTTAGACGTGGCGAGTTCGACAAGGCGCTCAAGGCCATTGATGGCCTGGAGAAAAAGCAACCCAACAGTCCCCTGGCGTCGAATTTGCGTGCCCGCACCTTGCTGGCCAAGAAGGATGTCACGGGTGCGCGCAAGGCCTTTGAGCGAGCGGTCGAAATCGACCCGATGTACATGCCTGCGGTTGCGAGTCTGGCGGCGTTGGATCTGGCCGACAAGAAGCCGGAGTCGGCGCGCAAGCGCTTTGAAGCCGTGCTGGCCAAGGAGCCCAAGCAGCCCCAGGCACTCTTGGCACTGGCCGAGTTGCGCGCGCGCGAAGGCGGAGGCAAGGAGGAGGTCGCCGAGTTGATTTCCCGCGCCATTACCGCGAATCCGACCGAGAAGGTGCCGCGACTGCTGCTGGTGGATCTGCATCTGCGAAGCAAAGACGCCAAATTGGCCTTGTCGGCAGCGCAGAATGCGGTGGCAGCGATTCCAGACAGCCATGAGCTTCTGGATGCGCTGGGGCGCGCCCAGCTGGCCTCCGGGGATACTAATCAGGCTTTGATCACCTTCAACAAGGTCGCGGCAATGCAGCCCGGTTCGCCGTTGCCGCACATGCGCTTGGCCGAGGCCTACCTTTCCGCCAAGGACAAGAGTGCGGCAACCCAGAGTCTGCGGCGTGCGCTGGATATCAAACCAGGCCTTCTCGATGCGCAGCGCGGCCTGATCCTCCTGGCGATGGATGCGAAGAATTACGCTGAGGCCACTGTGATAGCGCGCTCTGTTCAAAAGCAGCGTCCGAAAGAAGCTGTCGGTTATCAGTTTGAAGGTGACATTGCCATAGCGCAAAAGAAATGGGATGCGGCAATTGACGCGTACCGCGCTGGTCTGAAACAGGGATCCTTCTCGGTACTGGCATCCAAGTTGCATGCAACGCTCAAAGGCAACGGCAAAGCGGAGGATGCCGAAAAATTGGCGACCAACTGGCTGCGCGACAATCCAAAAGACGCTGAGTTCCGGATGTTTCTCGCCAACGATGCCTTGTCGACACGGAACGTCGCAGCCGCAGAGAAGTTGTACCTGACGGTGATTCAGCTTCAGCCGAACAACGCCATTGCCTACAACAACCTGGCCTGGGTCACCGGTGAGTTGAAAAAGGACGGCGGTATCGCCTACGCCGAAAAAGCCCTGGCCCTGGTGCCGACACAACCCGCATACATGGACACACTGGCAATGTTGCTGTCGGACAAGGGCGACCATGCCAAGGCCCTGGAATGGCAGAACAAAGCGGTCGGGTTGCAGCCCACCAATGGGATTTACAAGCTGAACCTCGCCAAGATCCACATCAAGAGCGGCAACAAGGACCTGGCCCGCAAGGAACTGGACGACCTGACCAAAATGGGTGACAAGTTCGGTGGTCAGGCGCAAGTGGCCGAGTTGCGCAAGAGCCTGTAGCAGGTCGATTGGTGAGCAGACATGATGCGTGACCAACCCGTTGTCGCGGTGTTGGCATCGTGGACATTGCAAGCCGTTAGTTTTGCGATGGACCGTTATCGGCCACATGCCCGGGCCTTCGCCGTCGCAACGGCGCTGGTGCTGTCCGCGGCGCTGATTCGCCCGGCCCACGCCGACCTTGCCGACACCGTTGCCCGAGTCAAACCGGCACTGGTCGTCGTTGGCTCCTACCGCAGCACCGACAGCCCGCGTTTTCGCATGCGCGGCAGCGGCTTTGTCGTGGGGGACGGCAGTCTGGCCATCACCAATTTCCATGTGTTGCCCGAGGCCAGCGAGAACATGGCCAACGCCAACTTGGTGGTGCAGGTTCGGCGCTCTGGTGGTGATCTTTCGATGCGCCAGGCCACGGTGGTACAGGTCGACAAGGTGCATGATCTGGCGTTGCTGCGCTTCGAGGGCGCCCCGGCGCCTGTCATGCGCATCGGCGATTCCGACACGGCGCGCGAGGGGCAGGCCGTTGCATTCATGGGCTTTCCGATCGGGGGCGCTTTGGGGTTTTCTCCGGTCACGCACCGCGCCATGATCTCGTCGATCACACCTGCCGCGATGCCCACGCCAACCGCCCGCCAGCTCAATGAGGCCACGATTCGCAGCGTTCGCGCCGGCCCCTTCAACATCTTCCAGCTCGATGGCACGGCCTACCCGGGAAACAGTGGCGGCCCGTTATTCGACCCGGAAACGGGCGACGTACTGGGCGTCGTCAACATGGTGTTCATCAAGGGTTCGCGCGAGTCCGCGTTAAGCCAGCCCTCCGGTATCAGTTACGCGATACCGTCCCGATTCGTACAGGAGTTGCTCGACGCGGCGCGACTCAAGTAATGTGAGCGCGCATGGGGCTTCGGACACTCAGTCCGGCAGGAAGCGCGTCGCGTTTTCCAGGTCCTCATGCGTGATGCCGGATGTCAGCGCCCCGACAAACTTGCGCCAGGCTTCGTCGGGTTCGGCCAGCATGAATCCGTAGAAGTTGCGATTAGCGGTGGATTTGCCGCGCACAGCCATGGCCTGTACTGTGGACTGCTCTGCATTGCCGAGTTGAATCGTCGCCTCGCCCCACACCCGGGTCGGGATCTCGACGTCTGAGTGCGCGAGAAATCCGAAAACGGACAGTTCCACCACCCGCAATGAAGACGCGTGGACCTTGCCGTCCGAGCGGATCACGAAGTTGCCAGGGCATTTGAGCGAATAGCGTTGGTGCTGACGCAACTCCGCGCCGCTTTTCGGGGGCTCGGTCATTTTCGGCAACATCGGCCGGTGTTCCGGCAGGTCGTAGATCGAGTGCAGCAGCATCTTCTCGCGATTGCTCAGGTGCTCGAACACCTGCGTGCGCTGGTTAAAGAAGTAGTCCAGCAACTCGGTCGTCATCACCGGGTCGTTTGTGGTGTGGTAGCGCCGCTGCGGCAAGATGATGTTGGGCAGCTTGGTGCGCACGAAATAGTCGAACAGGTTCTTGCGCCGTGGCTTCTGGCCATAGGTGTTCTTGTATTTTTTCGGCGCCCTGCGCAGATCCAGCGTCGCGCCCACCGCCGGCGCGCCATTGGCAAAATCATAGTTATCGACCTTGTTCTCGGTCAGCCGCTTGAAAAACAGCAAGGACTCGTACATCTCGATGCGGTTCGGATGCACCGCGATCACCAGGTGACGGGTGTCGAAGAACGTGGTGCAGTACTCGTACATGAACTTCATTAGCGGGAACAAAATGGCCCCACCGGTCTTGCGAAAGTCAGGGTGTACCGCCAGCGCAGAGACTTCGGCAATTTTTCCGCCTCGGGAGCGCACCGCCTTGAGGTCAAAAATCGCCTGCAATGGAAATCCGAACACGCTCTCGCGTATCAGCGACATGGTTCCGACCACCTGACCGTCAAATTTCGCACACAAGGTGGTCGTGGTCGGCAAGGCGTGGTAGATAGTCGCCCGCAGGCCAGAGGGCGCCGGCTTCATGAAGCCGCTGCTCACATACGCGTCATGCAGCAGTTTGAAGCAGGCTTCGAGCTCCTCCTGTGTTTCGGCGATCTTGAGTACCAGACGCTCGTCCGGCGCCGGGTCGCAGTCGACGAACGAGCGAAAAATCGCGAACCGAACCGACTGCGGAAACAGCGAGAACACGCGGCGCAGGCTTTCGTGCCAGAACTTGCGGATGTTGGCCGCCAGCGACCGCTTCTTCAAAATGCGCCTCCTCGTCGTCGCGTGCTTCCTGCAACGTCCATGCGCCAACGCAAAAGCAGCGCAGCGCCGGCTTCAGCGGCCGTAGACGTCTTCCAGTCGCACAATGTCATCCTCACCCAGGTAGGTGCCCGATTGCACCTCGATCATCTCCAGTTGAACCCGTCCCGGGTTCTCCAACCTATGGGTTGTACCCAATGGAATATAGGTCGATTCGTTCTCCGACACCAGGAAGCTCTCTTCGCCTCGGGTTACCTTGGCCGTGCCGCTTACCACGATCCAGTGCTCGGCCCGGTGGTGGTGCATCTGCAGTGAGAGGGTTCCGCCGGGTTTGACCACGATGCGTTTGACCTGGAACCGCGCTCCGGCATCGACGCTGTCATACCAGCCCCAGGGCCGGAACACCTTGCGATGTGCCTGCCCCTCCGGTCGGCCACGTGCCTTGAGCGTGTCGACGATCTTCTTGACGTCTTGCGTGCGGTCCTTGTGCGCCACCAGGATGGCGTCGGCGGTTTCCACCACGATCAGGTCGCGCACGCCGACACAGGCCACCAGACGACCCCCCGACATGGCGAGTGTGTCGTGGCAGTCCTGCAGCATCACGTCGCCTTGTGCAACATTGCCCTGCGCATCCTTGGTCAACACCTTCCACAATGCGTCCCAGGCACCCACGTCGGACCAGCCGGCCTGCAACGGAATCACCACGCCCAATGGAAGCCCGGTGTCGGCCACGGCCTTGTCGCGGCTGCTGGCGGTGATGCGTTCCATCACGGCATAGTCGATCGAGTCGGACGGGCCGTCGGCAAACGCCTGCTTGTCGACGCGGGCAAAGTCGCCATCACGCGACACACCGCCCCATGCGCGGGTGCAGGCGGCATGAATGTCCGGCCGGCACTGGCCGATGGCGCTGAGCCAGACCGACGCCTTCATCATGAAGATGCCGCTGTTCCAGAGATACGAACCTTCGTCGAGGTAGCTCTGGGCGGTTTTCAGATCCGGCTTCTCGACAAAACGCGCAATCAGGCGCGCCGAGTCATGGCTCTTGCCGTCAAGCGTGAGGGCACTACCACCCTGGATGTAGCCATAACCGGTTTCCGGCGCATCGGGCGTGATGCCGAACGTTACCACCAACCCCTGGTCCGCCAGCGCCGCACCCTGGCGCACCGCAGCCTGAAATGCCGCGGTATCGACGATCACGTGATCGGCCGGCATCACCAGCAACACCGGGTCCGACTGCGCGTCGGTGCGCGCCGCCAATGCGGCCAGCGTCAATGCCGGCGCCGTATTGCGTCCGACGGGTTCGAGCACGACGGTGCCGGGTTTGCCCATCACACGCAGTTGCTCGGCGATGACAAACCGGTATTCTTCGTTGCAGACCACCATCGGTGGTGCAACCTGCGTGCCGATGCCATCGGTACGCCGCACCGTCGCCTGCAACAGCGAGTCGTCGCCGACCAAGGGCAGCAGTTGCTTGGGATATTTTTCGCGCGACAGCGGCCACAACCGGGTGCCAGAGCCGCCGGACAAGACGACGGGCTGCACCCGGATGTCGGTTGCATCGAGGGCGGTCGCTGCGCTATGTCCGGGTTCAGCCACGTGCATCTCCCCATCGCAGATCGGCGCTTTCATCGCCCTGGTACATGGTTTTTCCATGCCGGTCGACGCAATACTCGGGCGACACGATCATGTCTTCAAAACACATGTCGGCCCCGATTCGGGTGTATTCAAACAGGATGCTGCGGCGCACGGTGGCGCCCTTGCGCAATGTCGAGCCGTGCCCGATCCAGACCGGGCCGACGATGCTGGCGCCCGGTTCGATGCTGACGCTGGAGCCGATATACACCGGCCCCTGGATGTCCACTTCGTCCCACGGGATGCGCGTGTTGATGCCCACCCAAATGCCAGGCTTCACTTCGCGACCCGGCATGGTCAGCTGCGCGACGTCGCCACGCAACACGCGCTGCAGTACCGACCAGTAGTCGCTGACGCGGCCGATGTCGATCCAGTTGAAAAAACGGCTTTGCGCGTAAAACGGCAGGCCTTCGGCCACCAGGGATGGAAATAGCTGCGATCCGATGTCGTAGACCGTATCGGCTGGAATTCGCTCGAAGGCTTGTGGCTCGAAGATATAGATGCCGGTGCTGGCCAGCGTAGAGAGGGCGTCGGCCGGCTCGGGCTTCTCCTGGAACGACTCGACCTTGCCATCCTTACCGGCAACGACGATGCCGTAGTTCTTGACCTCGTCGCGCGGCACGTCCAGCGTCACCACGCTGGCAATTGCGCCTTTCTGCTTGTGCTCGTGCAAGGCGGCACCAATGTCCAGGTCGATCAGCGCGTCACCACACAACACGATCGTGGTCTCGTCGAAGAAACCGCTGAAATCCTGGATCTTGCGTATGCCGCCGGCCGACCCCAGTGGTTTCGGCACGATGTCGCCGTGGGCCCGTCCACCTTCGTACGAGTAGCCGATCTGCACGCCCCAGCGGTGGCCGTCACCAAAATACTGTTCGATCTTGTCGTTGTGAAAGGCCACGTTGACCATGATCTCCTTCACGCCGTATTTCGCCAGGTGCTCGATCAGGTATTCCATCACCGGCTTACCCAGTATTGGCACCATGGCCTTGGGCAGGTCATTGGTCAACGGGCGGACGCGTGTCCCCTGGCCCGCGGCCAGAATCATGCCCTTAGCCATGGCGGTGTTTCGCTCTCATATCTTTTCTCCCTTGATGATTCTTATTTGGATTCTGAAGAACGATAGCCTTGCGGGTTGCTGCTTTGCCAGCGCCAGGCATCGCCACACATGGTCTGCAAGTCGCGCTCGGCTTGCCAACCCAGCAACTCCCGTGCCTGCGCCGGATCAGCGTAACACGCGGCTATGTCGCCAGCACGTCGCGCGGCCAGCTCGTATGGCACGGGCCGGCCACTGGCCTGCTCGAAGGCGCGAACCATATCGAGCACGCTGTATCCCACGCCGGTGCCCAGGTTGAATGCGCGGCATTCCGCGTGCTGGCGCAAGCGCTCCAGCGCCCGCAGGTGGCCCAGGGCCAGATCAACCACATGGATGTAATCGCGCACGCCCGTGCCATCGGGTGTAGGGTAATCGTTGCCCCATATATTGACGTGCGTCCGGCGGCCCACCGCCACCTGCGCCACGAAGGGCAGCAGGTTGTTCGGCGTGCCTTGCGGATCCTCGCCTATCAAGCCGCTGGCATGGGCGCCGACCGGGTTGAAGTAACGCAGGATAGCGATGCGCCATGCGTCGTCGCTGCAGTGCAGGGCGCGCAGCATGTCCTCGATCACCAGTTTGGTCTGGCCATACGGGTTGGTTGCCGAAAGCGGATGCGCTTCGTCCAGCGGCAGGCGCTGCGGGTCGCCGTATACGGTGGCCGACGAGCTGAACACCAGGCGCTTGACCGCGCAGGCCCGCATGGCTTCGAGCAGCTGCACCGTGCCGTTGACGTTGTTGTCGTAATAGGCCAGCGGGTTCTCAACCGACTCGCCCACCGCCTTGAGGCCGGCAAAGTGGATCACCGCAGTGGCCCCGCTGTCGCGCAGCGCTTTCTCGACGGCGGCGCGGTCGCGAATGTCGCCGCGCACGACCCTAATCTGGCGGCCGGTAATTTTTTCGACCCGCGCCAGCGATTCCGGTTGGCTGTTGCAAAAGTTGTCGAACACCGTCACCGGGTGGCCGGCATTGAGCAGTTCAACGCAGGTATGGCTGCCGATATAACCCGCTCCACCGGTGACCAAAATCATGTCAGCCTTTTTCGGTCACCAGGTAAGTGGCCAGTATGTCGACGACACGCGTCGCAGCCTGGCCGTCCCATAGCTGCGGTCGCCGGCCGGCCTTGCCGTCGCCGCGCAACACCTTGCGCGCCTCGGCGACGATCACGGCCGGATCGGTCCCGGCCAGCACGTTCGAGCCTTCATCCACGGTGACCGGGCGCTCGGTGTTCTCGCGGATCGTGATGCACGGTACGCCCAGGGCGGTGGTTTCTTCCTGCAGCCCGCCGCTGTCGGTCAGCACCACGGCCGCATGTTTCCACAGATTCAGAAACGCCATATAGGCCTGCGGCCCTACCAGCGTGATGTTCGGCCCCAGGTCGACGCCGAACTTGGCCAGATTCGCCCGGGTGCGCGGATGCACCGGAAAGATCAGCGGCAGCTCCAGCGCAATCTCCGCGAGCGCGCCGCCGATGCGGGCCATCATGGCGCCGTCGTCCACATTGCTCGGGCGGTGCAGCGTGACCACGCCATAGCGCCCGCCGTTGGCTGTGCGCTCGGCCTTGTAAGCGCTGGTCTCGAATGCCGCCGTGTCGGTGCGGGTGAGTTTTTCGGCCTGGTACAGCAGGTTGTCAACCATCACGTGGCCGACGTAGTGGATGGCATCTTCCGCCTTGCCTTCGCGCTTCAGATGGGCCACGCCGCTGGGCTCGGTCACGAAAAACCAGTCGGAGATGCTGTCGGTGACGAGCCGGTTGATCTCTTCGGGCATGGTCATGTCGCCACTGCGCAAGCCGGCCTCGACGTGGGCGACCGGAATGTTCAGCTTCTTGGCCACGATCGAGCAGGCAAGCGTGGAGTTGACGTCGCCCACCACCAGCACCGCGTCCGGTCGCTCGGCCTGGCATAACTCCTCGAACATGGTCATGATCTTGCCGGTCTGCTGCGCATGGCTGCCGCCGCCGGCAGCCATGAACACGTCCGGCTCTGGTATGCCCAGCTCCTCGAAGAATACGTCGTTCATCTCCCGGTCATAGTGCTGCCCGGTATGGATGATCTTGAAGGCCAGGCCGCCATGCGCCTGCAGTGCCCGCACGATCGGCGCGATCTTCATGAAATTGGGGCGGGCGCCGGCGACCAGATAGATGGTTTTCATGGAGTGGATATTACCTGCGCAACATGGCGGATATGACAGTCGGCAGCCCGCATATGGCCTGTGGCGGGCATTTCTGCACCACCGACTGGCTTTCTTGTCATGTCACGCCGTGATCTGCGTCCCGTAATGCTTGTCCAGCCACTGCCGGTATGCGCCACTTTGCACGCTGCTCACCCAGTCCGCGTTCTCCAGGTACCACGTTACCGTCTTGCGGATACCGGTGGCAAAGGTCTCTGCCGGCTTCCAGCCCAGTTCCTGTTCGATCTTGCGCGCGTCAATCGCGTAGCGCCGGTCATGGCCGGGGCGGTCGGTCACGAACTGGATCTGCTTCTGATACGGCTTGCCGTCCTTGCGCGGGCTCAGCTCGTCGAGCAGGGCGCAGACCGTGTGCACGATATCGAGGTTGGGCATCTCGTTCCAGCCGCCGATGTTGTAGGTTTCACCCACCCGGCCGGCGTCTAGCACGCGGCGGATGGCGCTGCAATGGTCTTTCACATAGAGCCAGTCCCGGATCTGCTGGCCGTCGCCGTACACCGGCAGCGGTTTGCCGGCCAGCGCGTTGACGATCATGAGCGGGATCAGCTTTTCGGGAAAGTGCAGCGGCCCGTAGTTGTTGGAGCAATTGGTGGTGAGCACCGGCAGCCCGTAGGTATGGTGGTAGGCCCGCACCAGATGGTCGCTTGCCGCCTTGGAGGCCGAATAAGGGCTGTTGGGCTCGTAGCGGTGGGTTTCGGTAAACGCCGCGTCATCTTGGGCCAGCGAGCCATAGACCTCGTCGGTAGACACATGCAACACGCGAAACGCCTTCTTCGCATCGCCGTCCAGATTCCCCCAGTAGGCCCGCACCGATTCGAGCAACTGGAACGTGCCCACGATATTGGTCTGGATGAACTCGCCTGGCCCGTGGATGGAACGGTCCACATGCGACTCGGCCGCAAAGTTGATGATGGCCCTGGGCTTGTGCAGCGCCAGCATCGAGTCCACCATGGGCCCGTCGCCGATGTCGCCGCGCACGAACACATGGCGCGGGTCGGTGTTAAGTGACGCCAGGTTCTGCAGGTTGCCCGCGTAAGTGAGTTTGTCGAGGTTGACAATGCTCTCATCAGACTGGGCCAGCCAGTCAAGTACGAAATTGCTGCCAATGAAGCCGGCGCCGCCGGTGACGAGGATGGTCATGGTGTTTTGTTGGGCTCTTGCCCGTTTGTCGATGGCTCGCCGCGGCGAATCGTTCCATTGTGCCTTGCGCTCCTGACGGCCCGGTAACGATTCGTCAGCGCAGGCATGTCGGTCGACACTGAGGCCACCACATAGCCAGCAAGCGGTCGCCAAGGCAATCGATCGCGTCACGCCGGCCGGAGTTCGAACCGTATCGCGCCGATATCCATCAACGTTGTGTACGGGGTCGGTTCCACAAGCAAGTCCGGATCGCTCCCGGCTAAATCGTCGCCATGAATCGTTGAGCCAAATACGCGCACATTGCTGACGCGATGACTCAAGGCGATTTCGCGAATACGCACGCCGTGCATTGCTAAGCCTTCTGAGGGACGCACGGCAATGGTTTACGCCGGAAGATCGCTGCTCGGGCGGTTGTTGTGACCCACGCTTGCGGGCCCGATCACCCGCCAGATCAACCGACGACAAGTGACTTCTCAGCCAGCGCAGCTTGGTGCAGAATCGGCCCCAATACAGTTCTACTTCCAGGCACAAACGTCATGCCAACTTTCAGATCGGCTGCTGCCGCCCCACCATGAACGCCCAGTTGCGGACCCAGCGCTGGACAAGCCTGGCGTTGATCGTGACGGTTCTGATTTTGCTGGGTATCGTCGCCTCCATCGTGCTGGTCAGCCTGACCTACCACGATATGGTGCTCGGCGGCCAATGGGCCATGTCGAGCGACTGGCTGCACAGCGTCGATGTGCAGACTCGGGCTGCCGCGCTGGGCCAACTGGGTGACTATTTTGGCGGCACACTCAATCCGATACTGAGCTTCTGCGGTTTCCTGGTATTGCTGGTCACCGTGGTGTTGCAGCGCCGCCAGTTGGAAGAGGGCACACGACAATTGGCACAGTCCACCCGCGCCATCGATCTGGAAGCGTTCGTGCGCGTCAACGGATTGCTGCAATCTCCAGACTGCATCACCGCCCGGGCCCGGCTGCAGGAGCGCCTGCGTGGTGCCTCTGCTGTGCAGCCATCGGAGTCGCCCTTGTCGTGGTCACCCGAAGATCGCCAGGCAGTACAGACCGTGGTGCGCCAGTTCGAACTGGTTGGCTTGCTGATCGAAGGGCAGCTGTTCGATCCCAACCTGTTTCTGCGCAATTGGCAACACGACATCATTCTGTGTTGGCAGGCCTGCGATGCCGCCGTGGTGGAGCAACGCGCACAGTTTCAGAACCCCAGTTACGGTCGGCACTTCGAGGAACTGCATCGGCTGGCCAGCACCTGCCGCCAGGCAGATGTCAGCCGGCAGCTGGGATACGAACAGGTTCCCCCCGGCGAGACGGGCCAGCGGCCGGAGCTGGGCGAGGTCCTGGTCAGGTCACGCCGGGCTGGTTGAGGCTTTGGCTGCCATGGCAACCCGATCATTGACGACCACTGGCGTGTAACGCAGCTCCCGCTGGCCAGTGCCCGCGTCATCGCGTTCATAATCCTGCGCATGAGTTCCCACATGCTTGGTATCCTGGCAGCTGACGGGCCGGTGGTTTCGGCCATCCGGGCGCAGTTGCCCAACGCCATGGCCATCTACGCCTTCGGCAGCCAGATTCAGGGGGCCGCAGGGCAGGGCAGTGATCTTGACCTGGCCGTGCTGGTCGCCGGCTATGCCGATCCATTGGTGCTGTGGTCTCTGTCCAGCGTGCTGGCCGACATGGCGAATTGCCCGGTTGACCTGCTGGACCTGCGCGCCGCGACGACCGTCATGCAATACCAGGTCATTACCGGCGGACACCGGCTCTGGTCCACTGGCCTGGCCGTAGACCTCTTTGAGTGTTATGTGCTGAGCGAAAAAACCGATCTCGATACCGCGCGCGCGCCTTTGCTGGCCGATATCCTGGCCACGGGCAAGGTCCATGGCTGACGACGTGCTTGTCAACAAGGCTGCGACGATCGAGCGTTGCGTGGCGCGTGCGCGTGAGGAGTATCACCACGACCCAGCCACGTTCGAGAGCAACTTCACACGGCAAGATGCCGCCGTCATGAACGTGCAGCGCGCCTGCGAAGCCGCACTCGATATGGGCCAGCACCTGATCCGCCGCGAGCGCCTGGGCGTGCCGCAAGGCGCGCGCGACGTCTTCGACCTGCTTGCACGCGGTCAATGGATATCCACAGCGCTTGCCGAATCGTTGAAGCGCATGGTGGCGTTTCGCAACATCGCGGTGCATGACTGCCAGCGCCTGTTGCTACCCATCACCATCAGCGTCATCACCGAGCATCTGGACGAATTCCTGATTTACAGCCAGACCTTGCTGCGACAGGACCCCGCCGCCTGAATGGCGCCTGGTCTAGCGGCCAGCTCAACAGGATCACCGCCAAGCTCGCGCACTTGGGTGCAGGAAGCCCAAGATATCCGCCCATCGGTAGATCGCACAAATTGAGCCGCAAGACGCGCAAAAGACGGCATCGTTCCTGAGATGGAAGTTGCACCTGGTCGCATGGCCTTATAAGCTGATAGTCAACTAATCGGATAGATGCTTCAGCGCATCACGCCGCCACCTGTTCTCCGCCGTACTGCTTGCCGTCCTTGCGCGGGCCCTGCCCGCTTCGAGGCACCCGGCGAATGGCGCTGCAGCCTTGGCCCGTGCATGAACGCCGCTGGTGGCCGGGCGACTGGGTTGCCAGGTGAAGTTGCTCGACAAACTGCTGGGTGACTTCGAAGGCAAGCTCACCAGCAGCAAGTGGGCCACCATCGCCAAGTGTTCGCCGGACACGGCGCTGCGCGGCATCAATGATTTGGTGGTGCGTGGCGTCGCGGAAAACCGATGGGGGTGGGCGCAGTACTGGCTACGTACTGAGTGAACTGCCGCGATGAGCGGTGACGATCCACTGGAATCGGCGGTCACGATCGCTGGAGTATGCAGCCTGTCAGCTTGGCGGCCTTTTTGTCGGTCAATGCGCCTCCCAAGGGTTGAGAAGCGACACGCCGGCCGATTGAAAATCAGCCACGTTTCGCGTTACTACGGTCATGCCATGAACCAGAGCGGTTGCTGCAATCAGGGTATCTATGACGGGGCGCGGGGCCGGCACGTGAAGCGCCGCGCTGCGCTTTGCAACGGCCGTATCAATTGGTAGGATGCGGCCAGCGAAGGCAGGCAAAACAAGGCTCTCAAACCAAGTCCTGAAAACTGCGCCTTGCGGTGGGTCGCGGCGCTCGGCCAGCAGCACGCCCATTTCTAATTCCTGAACGGTGATGGCCGACAAATAAAGGTCTACGGAATCCACGCCCTCGGCCCATTGGGCCACGTTCTTATCAGCTCGACCAAGGCGGATTTTTCGTATTTCAGAAATCACATTGGTATCAAGAATGAACATCAGGAAAAGTCCGCAGGTCGTGCAAGATCACGCATGCGCGGAATCTCAAAATCAACGTCGATGCCTGGCATTGCAAGTAAGTCGGCGATCTTCTGCCGGCTTCCGGTGAGTCGCTGATAAAGCTCCATGCTCATCAGGACATGGGCCGGCCGGCCCCTGTCTGTGATGAATACCGGCCCATTATTTGCAGCCCGTTTTGCCTCGCTCGCCGCCTGGTTGAACTCTCGGCTTGATATGGTCGTGATGGTCATGGCAACATCTCGCATGAATGAATGATGTAGCCATGTTACTACTTGATCGGGACGGAGATTAGCTTCTTTTAGTCGCTAAACGGTGATTTCGGAGTTCAAGGAGCCTTCTCGATCACGCTTTTCACCTTTGTACGCTGGGCGCTTGCGCCAGCCTGTGGCCGATCGCGCGCCTGGACAGTTGCGGCTTTGGGATCGCATCCCGGCAGTCTGCGCACGAGGCTCTGCATCCAGGTTGGCAATGTGCTGAAGCCTTCCAGAAGGTCTTGTCGTATCGCCCGCTTTCTGCTCAATTGGGCGCTCTGCCATGCCCAGGTTCAGCCGCGTCGCGGCGCAAGGGGCTGCTTGGTCCGTCAGCGCCCGATCGCCAGATACTCAAACCCCATCCCCCGCACCATCGCCGGGTCGTACATGTTGCGGCCGTCAAAGATGACCGGCGACTTGAGCGTGGCCTTGATCGTGTCGAAATCCGGGCTGCGGAACTCCTTCCACTCGGTAACGATGATCAGCGCATCGGCGTCGGTGAGCGCTTCGGTCTGGCTTTCGGCATAACGCAGGCGGGGCTCGTCGGCAAAGCAGCGCTGGGCCTCGTGCATGGCCACCGGGTCGTAGGCGGTGACTGTTGCGCCGGCGGCCAGCAGGTCTTTGATGACCTCGCGGCTGGTGGCCTCGCGCAGGTCATCGGTATTGGCCTTGAATGCGAGGCCCCATAACGCAAAGTGCTTGCCGCTCAGGTCGTCGCCAAAGCGCGCTTTGACCTTGGCGCCCAGCACATGCTTTTGTGCGTCGTTGGCCAGCTCCACCGCGGTCAACACCTTGAGCTCCATGCCGGCATCGACTGCGGCGGTTTTGATGAGTGCCTTCACGTCCTTGGGGAAACACGATCCGCCATATCCCGCGCCGGCGTACAAAAAGTCGTAGCCGATGCGCGGGTCGCTGCCGATGCCCCGGCGCACGCACTCGATGTCGGCGCCCAGCTTCTCGGCCAGGTTGGCCAGCTCGTTCATGAAGCTGATGCGCGTGGCCAGCATGGCGTTGGCGGCGTATTTGGTCAGCTCGGCGCTGCGCACGTCCATGATGATCAGCCGCTCATGGTTGCGCTGAAACGGCGCGTACAAGGCGCGCATGTAGTGCGCCGCCTGCTCGTCGTCGCAACCCACCACAATGCGATCGGGCCGCATGAAGTCGTCCACCGCCGCGCCTTCTTTCAAAAACTCGGGGTTGGACACCACGCTGAACGGCGTATCCACACCGCGCTTTTGCAGCTCGTCCTTGATCGCCGCACGTACCGCGTCGGCCGTGCCCACCGGCACCGTGCTCTTGTCGACCACCACCTTGTAGTCGGTCATGTACTTGCCGATGTTGCGCGCAGCCGCGGTGACGTATTTCATGTCGGCCGAGCCGTCTTCGTCCGGCGGCGTGCCCACCGCAATGAACTGCACATTGCCGAAATGTGCAGCGCGCTGCATGTCGGTGGTGAAGTGCAACCGGCCCGCGGCCACATTGCGCTGCACCATCTCTTTGAGGCCCGGCTCGTAGATCGGTATGCCGCCGTCTTCCAGCGTCTTGATCTTGGCCGGATCCACGTCCAGGCACAACACGTCGTTGCCCACTTCTGCCAGGCAAGCGCCCGAGACAAGGCCTACATAGCCGGTGCCGATAACGGTGATTTTCATGAATGCTCCGAAGCTAGTTCAAATATTGAGAATCTGGCCGGCATTGTCGCCGCGCCGGAACGGGCGCATCGCCAGAATGCATTGGATATCGGCCAAAGCGCCCATCGCCCGCTTTCTACGCCTGCGTGCGGGGTCAGTCCCACGAACCGCGCCACAAACTTGACCGTCAAGTGTGGGGGTATTGTTGGCGCGCGTGCAGAACGTTCAAGATCTCGATTGCGTGGGTCACGCGATACACGACGATGTAGTTGGGGTGTACCACCATTTCGCGTGTGCCAGGGACCCGACCAGGGCGGTACAAATACGGATGCTGCGGCAGCGCTTCGGTAGCAGTCGAAATGGCGTCTTACAACTGCTGGGCAGCAAGCACATTGCGTTCACTGATGAAGTCCAGAATGGACCGCAGTGCAGCCCGCGCAACCGGATTCCAGTCAACCAGTACTGGTCTTCTGGTCGCGCTTGGAGGCAATCAATATCCGCATTTCAGCCATAACTTGATCATGGGGAATGCGTGGTTCTGTGCTGTCCAGCGCCTTTTGCACCTGCGCGCGAAACCATTGGTCGTGGCTGGCAGCTTGTTCCGAAGTGTCAAACTCGGAGACGATAGGGTCAAGAACGGTGTTCATAAAATCAGGTTGGCACAAGTCGTTGGGCTTGTAAGTGCGTATCCCAAAGTGTGCGACGGGTGCGACGGGTGCGACGGGTGCGAGGGGTGTGCGGGATCAAGGGGTATGGGCCTGACCCTCAGCCCTGCAAAGGAAAGCCCACCATGGGGATTGACGCGCCGGGACTCGATTCCGAATTTTTCGGCCCGACCTGTCATTAAGCAAACGGGTTGACTACTTTCACGCCAGCAGGTGCAAAGTGCTTGGCATTGCGCGTAACTAGTGCTTGACCGAAAACCCCATCCCCCCAATGCCAGCAGGCTGTTTCGCGAAACGAAGATTTCCAGAAAGACGGAGCTTTCAGCGCTTTGGACTGGTCAGAGCACCTAAAAGCCGGGTCTTT
>Ga0105055_10002395_pt1 | contig 29250 bp, 41 predicted proteins | sample BON03_FD_78090 | JGI IMG/M metagenome (GOLD analysis project Ga0105055, IMG submission 78090) | Freshwater microbial communities from Lake Bonney liftoff mats and glacier meltwater in Antarctica - BON-03 | ecosystem: Environmental > Aquatic > Freshwater > Ice > Glacier meltwater | place: Lake... | reverse complement strand
TCCTGGTAAGACAGGGTTGCTTTACAAACACGAAGAAGTAGGGATTAAACCATTTACTTACGAGTATGTGCCATACAAAGCCAAAAAGGGGAAAGTAGTTATTGAATGGTCCATAAAAGCAGACTAGTTTATAGAGACTATTCCACTTGTTTAAATGGTATCCTGCCAACGACAATTTTAAAAAGAACAGATCAATGAAACAACTTTTTGCATTAATAGCGTCTGTTTGTTTTTTATTCAATGTTTTACACTAAATAAGAAAACAGGCAATGTTTTTCTTACGACAATCGAAAATCCTGATAAGAAAAAAAATATAAGCATGCCTATTATATGTGAAGGGTGGTGTATTCGACGTGGAAAAGTCATTGAAAACACAACAAATGACACCATAAAAATTTGGGATAAATTCTTTGCTCCGGGTAAAACTGGTACTTTCCTATCTATGGAGTGTTATGATTGCTATAAAAAAGCTGCTTGGACCACTACTTACGTGCCCTACAAAGCCACAAAGGGGAAAATAGTTATTGAGTGGTCCCTGAAACCAGATTAGTTCAGCATTAATGCTGCTTTACACTGCCAATCGGGAATGATTCCGGTTGGCAGTTTTCGCCTTGCTTGGTTTTATTCTCCCGGTTCAAAACAACCCCAAAAGACACTGCTGCGGCGGTTTGCGGCGGTTGGGAAATGAGCGAAGAAGAACATGCGCGGGGAAAAGGAATTGCTTGAAAGCGCGTAAAAAGTCCCCATAACCCAATACTTTTGCCCAACTTTTCATCCCACCTACCGTTACCCATTTTATGAAAAAACACAATTTCTCCGCCGGCCCCGCCATTTTGCCCGCCTCCGTCATCAAAGAAGCTGCTCGTGCAGTTGCCAACTATAATGGTATGGGCCTGAGCCTGCTGGAGCTTTCGCACCGTGGCCCTGAATTCACGGCCATCATCGAAGAAGCCAATGCGCTGATGAAGGAAATCATCGGTCTTCCAGAAGGCTATCAAGTATTATGGCTCACAGGAGGTGCCAGTACTCAATTCTTCATGGCGCCTTTCAACCTCCTGAACGAGGGCGAAACAGCGACCTACACCGATACGGGTGTGTGGGCCAACAAGGCCATAAAGGAAGCCAAGCATTTTGGCAATGTAGAAGTGCTATGCTCCTCCAAAGAACAGAACTACAACCATATTCCAAAAGGATACAAGATCCCCAAAACGGCAAAATACCTGCACCTGACCAGCAACAATACCATTTACGGCACCCAGTTGCACAAGTTCCCCAAATCGCCCGTGCCGTTGGTCTGTGATATGTCCTCCGATTTCCTCAGCCGCCCATTTGATCCTGAGCAGTTTGGACTGATCTACGCAGGGTCACAAAAGAACCTGGGCCCAGCAGGTGTCACGGTGGTCATCGTCCGGGAAGATTTGCTGGGCACCGTACAGCGCGTCATGCCTTCCATGTTGGATTACCGCACCTTTATAAAGGAGGATTCCATGTACAATACCCCGCCGGTGTTCCCGATCTATGTATCCATGCTCACCTTGCGTTGGATCAAAAAGAGCGGCGGGCTGAAAGCCATGCAGCGCAAAGCCAAGACTAAGGGAAATCTGTTGTACAATGAAGTTGATCGTAACCCACTCTTCAAAGGAACCGTTGCCAAAGAAGATCGCTCGCTGATGAACCCCTGTTTCGTGATGGAAGAAAAATACGCCCACCTCGAAGAAGAATTCATGAAGCTCTGTAAAGCCAACGGCATGATCGGGCTAAAAGGCCACCGTTCTGTGGGTGGCTTCCGCGCCAGCATGTACAATGCCATGCCCAAGTCGAGCGTGGCGGCGCTGGTAACGCTGATGCAGGAATTTGCAGTGGAAAAAGCCAAGTAAAGGAATTTGGAATGCGGAATGCGGAGTGTGGAATGCGGAATTTGGAATGCGGAATGCGGAGTGTGGAATATGCCCATCGGCTAGCGCTTCTCTTGGTAATTGTTGCTAGCGCGCTGGGCAAAAAGATTTAAACAACATGAGTCATCCCTTATTTTTGTTGGAAGGGAAACCGGAGTAAATTCGGGTATTAGTGTATTCTTATTGCTCGGACGATGAAAAATCGTCATACCAAATGGCCCTCGTCCGACCACTTTTCGTGGTCTGACGAATAAGTAAGAACGAATGCAACCGATTCACCTAGAACTTCCATCTAAAAATACCAAGGATTCACGAAAATAAGGGATGACTCGTATCACCCAGGGGCTAAAGCTACACCTTACCGAATGCCTTTGCCAAACCTGCCAGCGCAGTAAGCCAAACGCAACCAGAAACGACGTGCAAATTCCGCACTCCGAATTCCCAAATCCGCACTCACTTAAGCTCTCCAGGTACCACTTCCACACTCTTCAGCCCCCCATTCCGCAACAACCACACCGATATTTTCCGCCCAATACTCTCTTCATTGAGCGTTTTGTGCAGCAAGTCAATGGAATCCACCGGCTTGCCTTCAAACTGCACCAGCACATCGCCGGGCAGGATGCCAGCCAATTGCGCCGGACCACCCGATTCAACCGTTTGGATTTGGATGCCGCCTTTTGTGGGGACCTCCAGGGCGTTCAACCATTTTGGCGGCAGCGGAACCGCTTGCGCGCCAATGCCGATATAGCCACGGCGCACGCGGCCTTCGAGTATAAGTTTTCCCACGACAAATTTGGCGAGGTTGGAGGCCACCGCAAAGCAAAGACCCTGCGCTGGCAGGATTACGGCCGTGTTCACGCCGATCACGCGCCCGTGAGAATCTACCAAAGGGCCGCCGCTGTTGCCGGGGTTGAGGGCAGCGTCCGTTTGGATCACATCGTCGATCAAGCGGCCATTTTGGCTGCGCAGGGTGCGACCCAGTGCGCTCACCACACCAGCGGTGACGGAATATTGGAAGCCAAAGGGGTTGCCGATGGCGATGGCGATCTGTCCCACTTGCAGGCGATCACTTTCGCCAAAGGCCATGGTGGCCAGGTTTTCACCTTCTATTTTTAATACGGCAATGTCCGTTGCAGGGTCATCGCCCAGCGTATGCGCCAGAAACGTGCGGCCATCGGGCAGACTGGCCTCAATACGAGTTGCCCCGTTTACTACATGACTGTTTGTCACCACATAGCCGTCGCTGCTGATGACAAAGCCGCTTCCGGTGCCTGCGGGGTTGTTGGGTTGCGGGGCATTGCGCTGGTTGTTCGGTTTTGTGACGTTTAAATGCACCACGGCATTGCTCACGGTACGTGCCACGCGGGTCACGGTTTGGGAATATGCGTCCAGGAGGTTGTCGTCCTGTTCAGGCACGGGACGTATTGTGGCAGGGGGCAGGGGGGTATTTGTAGTAGCCAGGAAATCAAGCATGGATGTTACCTATTAATAATGAGCGATCAGGGTTAGGGATGCTGTCAAGGCTTGGTTGGCGAGAACTGTGCCAATTGGGGTAGGGGCGACAGAATGGCAGCGCTTGGGGGTTTGGGGGAACTATTGTAAATTTGCAAAGGGTTATAGGTATGTGCTGGAAACCCAATAACTTTGTACCATACTTACTGAGTTCAACTTTTTTTAAACTGACAAATCCAATGCGGATCGTTTTTGAAATTGAAAATATTGCCCAACTAGATGAAATTAAAGATTGGCTGGCGGACAAAAAAATCGTCATTGATGCCCCTCCCGCGCGTATGACGGCTAAAGTATTAATTAATCGCTTGCAAAAATATAAGGTGCAATTGCCTTTGAATTACAAGTTTAACCGGGACGAGGCAAATGAAAGATAGGGTTTTTGTTGACACAAACTTGCTGATTTACTCGATCAGTAATGATGCTGACAAAAAATTGAAGGTAGAAAACCTGCTCCAACAGGAGCTTGACTTCGTGATTTCTACTCAGGTAATCAATGAATTTACCCATACATGCCTGCGCAAGAAACTGCTTCCGTTGACGGAAATTCGTCGGATTGTTTCAGATTTTTTCTTGTTTTTTGAAGTGGTTTTGTTAACCTAAAATATCATCGGTACTGCCTTTGACATAAAAGAGCGGTACTCTTTTTCATACTATGACAGCCTCATTGTAGCGGCTGCCATTGAAAATGGTTGTTCCGTTTTGTTCTCTGAAGATTTACAAAATGATCAACTTATTCAGTTAGAGCTGACCATTTCCAATCCTTTACTTTGATGCCATTCGTAAATAAGAACATTCAATGCACCAAGGCCAATGAAAATATTCGTTGATAGCGGTTTGTTGATTGAGTATGAAAAGCAAACCAAAACTGAGCTTCTAGAAGCGCTTCTAATGAGCCAGCATCAGATAAAATCAAGAATGAAATTGTTTTTGAAGTGGCTGCGGCATGAACTCTATGATCGTTTCAAAAAATATTCAAACAAGCGGACTTTCAAAACGCCCATTTTGGGATGTTGATTTTGAAAGCCTCGATCCTGAGCGGGACAGCTTGTTTATTGTAGAAAAAGTGTTCAACTACGGCACTTGGGAGGACTATCGGACGGTTTTCGCCCTTTATGGCACTGCTCGAATCCGCAGGGATATCGTCAGCGTATCCTACCTCAGCGCAACACCACTTGCTGCACATCCACAATCCGGCCATCCCTCCTGAATACTAGGGTTAGCATACCCGGTTCAAGCCCTATTAGGCTCACATTATTCTCGCTGAAACGCAAGGATTGGGTATGCCGTAGCCTTCCCAACACATCACTTATTTCTAAACTTAGTGGTGCAGCCTCTAGCGGAATAGAAATCCGAATTAACCCTGTGCTAGGATTCGGAGAAATGCCTACACGGATATTTATAGGCTGATTAGTTGCCACGACAAAAGGCACCTCAAATGAAGCGGATATGGTACAGCCTTGACTGTCCGTTATGGTGACGGTGTAGGTTCCCTCCGCAAGCCCTTCCAATTTGGTGCCTATACTGCCGTTTTCCCATTTATAGGTATAAGGCATTGTCCCGCCTGAAACCGAGTCAAGCATAATGGCTCCATTTGGCAACGGCATGTTGTTGCTGGGCGTTATGCTGGCCACAACTTGCAGGGCATCTGGTTCTGCGATGGTGATTTGCAGGGCTTTGTTGCAATGGTCGGCATCAGACACGGTGACTTGATAGCCCCCGGCGGGCAACATATCCCGAAAGCTGCCTGAGGTACCGTCTGACCAGGCGTATGTATATGGTGCGAAGCCACCCTGCGGAAGCAGGGAAATTTCTCCGTCTGAGGAACCATAGCACAGTGCGTCCTGCCAATTGCCCACAGCGCCGAAGCGTGGGGTCTCAAATGCGCCAATATCCGGGGCTGCCCCCTGCCAGCGATCATTCCCGTCATAGTCCTTGTACAGCCCGAAACGCGCTACCCAGGCACCATCGCCCTGATCCAACAAGGGCGAGCAGCCTGCCAGGCGGTAATCGCCATTGGCGGTGTCGCGGAGCATGGGGTCTATATTGAAAAACATGTTGGGGCCGCAAGTGAGCGAGTCAGTTGGGGCAAAGCCAAGACGCGCTGTTTCGCAGTTTTCTGTGTCGATATAGGTATTGGCCACGTATTGATTGGCACCGTAAGTGGACATCCAGCTACTTTCCCCATTATTTTTGTTGCCGATGAAAATACAATTTAGTATAGTATCTTTTGAAATACCGATCCCTCCTGCATCTATTCCCCCAGCCCCTAAGCTGTCTGTAATGTTGTTAATGAAAGCACAGTTGGTAAAATAGTTGGAGATATAACAACTGACAGCCCCTCCCCTTCTTTTAGAATGATTGCCAATGAAAAGGCAATTCTCAGCCCGCAAATAATCAATGTTCATGGCACCGCCCTTACCAGCAGAGTTTTTTTGGAAGATACAATTTTTTACATGAATATTATGACCACTCAGTGCTCCACCAGAACCACTGGTCAGTCCTGCATCAGCCAGATTTGAAACAAAGGCGCAATTGGAAAACATTAAGGGTTTAGCTCCCAATTCGGCACCGATATACATCCCGCCATTGTTTTTTGCCTTGTTCTTTAGGAAAAGGCAGTTCGAAAAGGTGAAATCAGCATTGAGGTTATAGTTGTAAACACTACCAACCCCAACGAATTGTGCAGAATTTTCTTCAAAATTGCAGCTATCCACAAGCATCGGGAGCTGTTGCAAAGGGCCGATCACGATATGCAACGCACCGCCTTCAATGGCATGGTTCTTTTTGAATGTGCAATGTTTGATCGTAAATCCTCCCGAACCTTCTGAAAAGTTCACCCCGATAGCCCCACCCCCAGCCTCGCAACAATTGCTTTCAATAAAACGACAGTTGGCAATGGTCAAAAAAGTGCTTGTGTCGGGAGATGGGCTGTACAAAAAAATGCCCCCCCCATAGCATTTGTGCTGGTCGATATCACAGTCCTCCCCATTTATTGGGCCTGCTTGCATGTTAAAGATGCGAAAGCCGTCAATAAGGGTGCTGGAATCCGTGCCGGCGCAATAAATAACGTTATATCCAGGGAAAAATTCAGTTGGGTTAAATTCAAATTTACAGCTCAAAATCGTTTCGTTGGCTATGGGGTCGCGCTGCGCCTCCGTTGTTTCCCATCCTGCAAAACCACCAAGCAGCTTTACCCCACTGACCATGGTGAAGGTATTGGTGACACCATAAATAAAGGGCAGGTAATGGCCGCTTGCGACCCATACGGCATCGCCATGCTGGGCCGTGGGCAGGGCAGCGCTCAGTTCCTTGTAGGCATCGGCCCAAGTGCTGCCGTTGTTGGCACCAGTGGCGGACTTGTTCACGTAGATGATGGAGGCTTGGGTTTGGGAAAACAGCCCGAGCAGTAGAAAGGAGGCGATGAAAAGGCGGGAATGGCGCATGGTGGATGGCAGGTTACAGGTGTGTTCAATATAATAACCTCGCCACCAATGCGGTGCAGTTAACTTGGCAGCGGGAAATGAAGAGTACTAATTATCAGCAAAGCAAACTTACAAATTTGTTTTGAAAAACATGTTTATTGCATTCGAAAGTGGAAAGAACGTCAAAAGATGCCCTAAATAATCTGTTTTTAGCATTGCCCAGCACAAAAGTTCCCTCCCCAAAAACTTTTTTAAGAAAACTTTCAAACCTTCTTGGAAATTAGAATACCATTGTGCTACCTTTGCGCTCGCTTTTGAAGGAAGGGGTATCGAAATGAAATTTTGTACACCTCGAAAGCATACTCAACATTCGAAATATTACATCCTTTCAGGGTAATGAATCAAAAAATTCGCATTAAACTCCGGTCTTACGACTACAACTTAGTGGACAAGTCCACCGAGAAGATCGTAAAAACTGTGCGTGCGAGTGGAGCTGTTGTAACTGGCCCGATTCCGCTGCCAACCGAGAAAGAAGTGTTTACAGTCCTGCGGTCTCCGCACGTAAACAAAAAAGCTCGGGAGCAGTTTCAGTTGCGCACACACAAGCGCCTTATTGAAATTTACACACCGACGCAAAAAACGGTGGATGCTCTCTCCAAATTGGAGCTCCCGAGCGGAGTTGACATTCAAGTCAAACTCACCTAATTAGCGTCTCTGAATAAAACATAAGTCTGCGGTTTCCGGCTTAGGACAAAGTACCCCGTTTACTCGGGATAACTGCCTCGGTCGAAAGCGGTTCTGTTTCGGCAGAAATTCCGCTTTTGTCGTGTCCAAATTTTTGGAAGCTGTTTGAAAACAAACAGAAATCGTTCTAATATTAAATTCTGACTCACTGTGAACGGTCTGATAGGAAAAAAATTAGGGATGACCAGCGTCTATGACAAGAACGGTAGAAACGTTGCTTGCACCATTATTGAAGCTGGCCCATGCGTTGTAACGCAAGTGCGCACTGAAGACACGGATGGCTACACAGCCATTCAGCTGGCTTACGGTGACCGCAAAATGAAAAACACTCCAAAGCCTTTGATGGGGCACTTTAAGGCTGCTGGCCTTGAAGAACCACTTCACAAGGTGAAAGAGTTCCGCGACATGAACCTCGAAAAGAGTCTTGGCGATGAAGTCACCGTTGGTGAAGTCTTCCAAGAGGGCGATAAAGTAAGTGTTGTGGGCACCTCGAAGGGTAAAGGCTTCCAGGGTGTTGTTAAGCGCCACGGTTTTGGTGGTGTAATGCAGCAAACCCACGGTCAGCACAACCGTCTTCGCGCACCAGGTTCTCTGGGTAACTCATCGTTTGCCGCCAAAGTATTCAAAGGCATGCGCATGGGTGGCCACATGGGCCACGAACAAGTGAAACTGCGCCGTCTGCAGGTACTCAAAGTGTTCCCGGATCAAAATCTGATTTTGGTAAAGGGCGCTGTACCAGGACACAAGGGCGCTTATGTCTTCATTGAAAAATAAATCGGAGATGAAAGTTTCGATCTTTAATATCAAAGGCGAGTCTACGGGCCGCTCCATCGAACTCCCAGATGAGGTGTTCGGCATCGAACCACATGAGCACAGTGTTTGGCTCGACGTGAAACGCTACCTGTTGGCTCAACGCCAAGGTACGCACAAGTCGAAAGAACGCAGTGAAATGAGCGGTTCTACCCGTAAGTTGCACAAACAAAAAGGCACTGGTGGTTCCCGTAAAGGTGACATCAACAGCCCTGTGTTCCGCGGTGGTGGTCGCGTTTTCGGCCCACGCCCACGCAACTACGACATCAGCGTAAATGCTAAAGTAAAGAAGTTGGCGCGTCGCAGTGCACTCTCCGCTAAAGCACAAGCGGGTGCTATTATGGTCATTGAAGATTTCACTTTCGAAGCACCAAAAACCAGCGCTTTTCTCGACATCCTGCGTTCACTGAACGTGGCTGACAAGAAGCCGCTGACGGTACTCGGAGAATACGACAAGACGCTTTATATGTCTTGCCGCAACATCGACAAGGCCTCCATTGCTCCAGCAACCGACCTCAATACATACCAGATCATGAACGCGGGCACCGTAATTATCACGGAAAGCGCTGTTCAAAAGATCACAGAAAATTGCGAATAACAAAAAGAGGTTTCAACGTTTCAAAGTTAAATGGTTTCAAGGTTCTTACACCGGCACAACCATGAAACCATGAAACCATGAAACCATGAAACCTAATATAATGGCTAAGCAAATTTTGATCAAGCCGGTTATCACCGAAAAAGCGACGAAACTCGCAGACAAACGCAACTGCTACGCATTTGTGGTGACTAAAGGTGTCAATAAGATTGAAATCCGCAAGGCAGTTGAAAAAATGTTCAACGTCAGCGTGGATGCAGTAAATACCATGGTTATGCCTGGCAAACCAAAGTCGCGCAGCACCAAAACAGCCATCGTGAAAGGCACAAAGTCTTCGTACAAGAAAGCTTATGTAACCCTCACCCAAGGCGAAACCATCGACTTGTTCGGTGGAATTGATGAATAAAAATAACCCACGACTCACTCGCAACAGAGTAAGATATGGCAGTCAAGAAATTTAACCCAATCACTCCTGGCCAACGCTTTCGCGTAGCAATTAAAAGGGACGAACTGACGAAAGGCGCACAGCCCGAGAAGTCATTGTTGCTTTCTATTGGCAGCACAGGAGGTAGAAACGTACAAGGGCACCGCACCATGAGCCACCGCGGTGGTGGTCACAAGCGCCGGTACCGTCTCATCGACTTCAAGCGCGACAAGCAAGGAGCAGCAACGGTTCAATCTATTCAGTATGATCCGTACCGCACCGGCTTTATCGCTCTGCTGGAGTATGCTGATGGCGAAAAGAACTACATCCTCGCCCCAAAAGGTTTGGAAGTTGGTCAAAAAGTACAATCAGGCTCCGGCATCGCACCAGATACAGGCAACTGCATGTTGCTGGGCGAAATACCACTTGGAGCGATTGTACACAATGTTGAGATGCGTCCAGGGCAAGGTGCAATCCTCGTTCGCAGCGCCGGTACTTCCGCAACGATGATGGGCCGTGAAGATCGCTACGCAGTATTGCGCATGCCTTCTGGAGAAACCCGCCGTATCCTGCTCACTTGCCGCGTCACCATTGGCTCGGTCAGCAATCAGGATCATAACCTGGAGGTTATGGGTAAAGCAGGTCGTAACCGTTGGAAAGGTCGTAGACCACGTGTTCGTCCAGTTGTGATGAACCCCGTCGATCACCCGATGGGTGGTGGCGAAGGTCGCGCTTCTGGTGGCCACCCACGCTCGCGCAACGGTATCAAGTCTAAAGGTCAAAAGACCCGCAGCCGTACCAAACCGTCGAACGCGTTGATCATCAACCGTCGGAAAACAGGAAAATAATTGTTGAGGTAGTTGAGCTTTTTCACTCATCTCTCATCACTCATAACTCATCACTTATTAATTAAGCAAATGCCGCGTTCACTCAAAAAAGGTCCATATATCCACTACTCGTTGTTGGAGAAAATGGCTAAGGCAAAGCAGAGCACACGCAAACAGGTGATTAAGACTTGGAGCCGCTCATCGATGATTATTCCCGACATGGTCGGTGAAACAATCGCGGTGCACAACGGAAAAACCTTTGTACCTGTATTCGTGACAGAAAATATGGTTGGCCACAAACTAGGTGAGTTTTCACCTACCCGGAATTTCCGGGGCCATGGCGGTAACAAAAAATAAAACTTGAAACTAGTTACTGGGAATTTGATACTAGAAACTAGATACATGATACTTGAAACTGGATATTGATCCAGCATCCAGCATCCAGCATCTAGAAACCAGCATCCAGCATCCAGGATACAGCATCTTATACAATGGAAGCAGTAGCAAAACTGAGAAATGTTCCGATGTCACCGCGCAAAATGCGCTTGGTGGTGGACAATATCCGCGGCAAAAACGTGATGGATGCCCTTGGCATCCTTAAATACACGAACAAAGAAGCTGCGGTTTGGCTTGAAAAATTGGTTCTTTCTGCCATCAACAACTGGGAGCAGAAAGCCGACCAGGAAGGTGCCGCAGACGATTACGGACTCTACATCAAAACAGCGTTCGTTGATCCAGGAAGCATTATCTATCGCTTCTTGCCAGCACCACAAGGCCGCGCATACCGCGTTCGCAAGCGTCGCAATCACGTGACACTTGTAGTGGCCAACAGGGTGCCATTTGTCGAAAAAGATTAAACCTAGAAACCAGCGTTCAATTACACCATCACTCATTCGTACCAAATATAATGGGTCAAAAAGCAAATCCGATAGGCAATCGTCTAGGCATCATCCGAGGTTGGGATTCCAACTGGTATGCTGACAAAGATTTTGGTCTCAAAGTGGTAGAAGACGAAAAAATTCGCAACTACCTCCGCGCCCGTCGTCCAAAAACAGCGACTGCCGATCCACGTGATCGTAACAAGCCAGTACAATACGGTATTTCGCGTATCGCCATTGAGCGTACCATGCGCCGTGTGACTGTTACCATCCATACCAGCCGCCCAGGCATTATTATTGGTAAAGGTGGTAAAGAGGTTGACCTTATCAAGGAAGAACTCAAAGTGTTGACTGGTAAAGAGGTGCAGATCAATATCTTCGAAATTCGCAAGCCTGAATTGGACGCAAACATCGTTGGCGAACAAATTGCGAAGCAAATCGAAGCCCGTATCAATCACCGTCGTGCTATTAAAGGTGCCATTCAGGGTACCATGCGTGCGGGAGGAGAAGGTATCAAAGTGCGTATCAGTGGCCGTGTAGGCGGCGCAGAAATTGCACGTACAGAAGAATATAAAGAAGGGCGTACGCCATTGCACACTTTCCGTGCAGACATTGACTACGCCTGGGTTGAAGCCCAAACCGTTTACGGTAAAATAGGCATCAAAGTTTGGCTCTTCAAAGGAGAAGTTTTGCAAAAACGCGAATTGACTCCATTTGCAGCAGCTGAAGGAACTGGAAGTGATCGCAGTGGAGATCGCAGTAACGAGCGCAGCGGTGGAGATCGTGGAGATCGCCGTGGAGGTCGTGATGGCGGCGGCGGCGGAGATCGTCGTGGCGGCCGTGATGGCGGCGGCGGCGGAGATCGTCGCGGCGGTGGTGGCGGCGGAGATCGTCGCGGTGGCGGCGGCACCGGCGGTGGAGATCGTCGCGGCGGTGGCAGCGGCGGCAGCGGTGGCGGCAACAACCGTGGAGGCGGTGGCGGCGGCAACCGTGGAGGTGGTGGCGGCGGAAGAGGTTAATCTCGGAAGTCAGCAAGATCAGCAACAATTCATTCAAATTCGAGTCAATAATATTGATTGACAGGCTTTTAAATTCATCAAACGATGTTACAGCCCAACCGTCAGAAGTATCGCAAACAACATAAAGGTCGCAACCGTGGCTTGGCACACAAGGGAAGCAGTATTTCCTTTGGCTCTTTTGCGCTGAAATCCTTGGAATTCAGCCGACTGACAGGCCGCCAACTGGAATCAGCGCGTATCGCACTTACCCGTAACATGAAACGTGAGGGCAAAGTGTGGATCCGGGTTTTCCCCGACAAACCCGTTACGTCTAAGCCTGCAGAGGTTCGTATGGGTAAAGGTAAGGGTGCTGTTGACCACTACGTTTGTGAGGTACAACCTGGTCGCATTATTTTTGAGATTGAAGGCGTAAGCGAAGAACTCGCACACGCATCTCTCCGCCTCGCGGCTCAAAAATTGCCCGTGCTTTGTAAATCAGTTACACGGCACGACTACGAAGGATAAATTTTTAGGTTAAAGGATGTGTAATTGACACATTATCAAAATATTGCATTCTTTAATTATCAAATTAAACAAACAATGGCAAAGGAAAAATTTGCACCTGCTGAACTTACCGAAGAGCAACTGGGTACTGAACTCGAAGCTCGGGAGAAAGAATACCAGCAAATGAAATTCGACCACGCTGCGAAAGGCATCGCTAACCCGATGGAACTCCGTGACATGCGCCGCAATATTGCACGCATTCTTACGGAAGTTCGTAGCCGCGAGCTGGCCGCAATGACCCCTGAGCAACTGGCAATGCGTTCGAAGATTCGTGCGCGCCGCCGCCGCCAGAGATAAGCAGTACTTTTTAAGCAAGAAAATTTACATCGTCACAGATGGAATCACTAACAAGAAATCTTCGCAAACAAAGAACCGGTCAGGTTGTATCCAATAAAATGGACAAAACTATCACGGTTAAGGTGGAACGTCGCCTGATGCACCCGCTTTATGGCAAGTTCGTAAAGCGTTCCAACAAATTCTTCGCACACGACGAAGAAAACGCCTGCAACATCGGCGACTTGGTCCGCATCATGGAAACCCGTCCGCTCAGCAAAAACAAACGCTGGCGCCTGGTCGAAATCCTCGAAAAAGCGAAATAAAAATATCAAGGTTGATGTCAAACGGCTTGCGGTTCTGGAATTAAAACTCCGTCCATCGTCCACCGTCTACCGTCTACCGTAAAAAAAAAGTCATGATCCAGCAAGAGTCTCGTTTAAATGTAGCTGATAATTCCGGTGCGAAACAAGTGCTTTGCATTCGTGTGCTAGGGCACACGCGTCAACGCTACGCGGGAGTTGGTGACACCATTGTCGTCACGGTAAAAGATGCATCTCCCGGCAGTGGTTTGAAAAAAGGCACAGTTTCTAAAGCTGTTATCGTTCGCACCAGAAAAGAGATCCGCCGTAAAGACGGTTCTTATATCCGTTTCGATGACAACGCAGTTGTGCTGCTCAATGCTTCGGACGAACCAAGGGGTACCCGTATTTTTGGTCCAGTTGCGCGTGAATTGCGTGAAAGAGACTTTATGCGTATCATCTCTCTGGCTCCAGAGGTACTGTAAATTTAGAACAAACTTGATTTGAATGTTTGACTTAATCGTCTGATTTTCAAAATCTTAGAATCAATAACAATGGCTACGAAAAATACATCGAAGCGTTTTGCACCAAAAATTCACATCCGCAAGGGTGACCGCGTGATTGTTCTTGCCGGCGACGACAAGGGTAAAACTGGCGAGGTAACAGAGGTGATTCCAAGCAAATACCGTGCTGTTGTGGAAGGCGTGAATATTGTAAAAAAACACGTCAAAGCTACACAGAACGAAAGTGGCGGCATTACTGAAATGTCGGCTTCGATTCATATTTCCAATCTCTCTTTGGTAGATCCAAAATCAGGAGAGGCTACGCGTATCAACTATGGCATCGAGAACGATGTGAAAGTGCGCATTTCAAAAAAATCAGGCAACGTCATTAAGTAATGAAATACGTACCTAGACTCAAGACAAAATACACACAGGATGTGGTGCCTGCTCTCATGGAGCAGTTCAGCTACTCCTCTGTAATGCAGGTTCCACGTTTGGAGAAAATCTGCATCAACCAAGGCATTGGTGAAGCTACTGGCGACAAAAAGCTCATTGACACGGCTGCTGCTGAACTCAGCATCATCGTAGGTCAGAAAGCTGTTTCGACAAAAGCGAAGAAATCTGTGTCAAACTTCAAACTCCGTGAAGGCATGCCGATTGGTGTGCGCGTCACCTTGCGTGGCCAACGGATGTATGAATTCCTTGACCGTTTTATTTCTGTTTCGCTGCCACGTGTACGTGACTTCCGCGGCCTGAACGACAAATCGTTCGATGGTCGTGGCAACTACAGCATGGGCATCACCGAGCAAATCATTTTCCCTGAAATTGATATCGACAAAGTGAGCAAAATCACGGGCATGGATATCTCTTTCGTAACAAATGCAGGCACCGATCAAGAGGCGTATGCACTGTTGAAGGAACTTGGTATTCCATTTAAAAAATAACGCAAGTCGTTCATTTTCAAGTAATAAAGAAACATGGCAAAGAAATCAGTCATAGCCCGCGAACACAAGCGCCAACGTATGGTTGCCAAGTACGCAGAGCTCCGCAAAAAGCTGAAAGAGGAAGGAGATTATTTGGCGCTGGATAAACTTCCACGCAACTCAAATCCCATTCGCTTGCACAACCGTTGCTTGCTCACCGGCCGTCCGAAAGGATACATGCGCAAGTTTGGCGTTTGTCGGATAAAATTCCGCGACCTGGCACTTTACGGTAAAATACCTGGAGTTACAAAAGCTTCCTGGTAAATTTTAATGCTGCTTGTTCCTAATAAAAATAGGTACTCAAGCACATGAACCCGCCATAGCTGTAGCGAAGGAGGGTAAACAACAACTATCAACTATCAACTTTTTGATAAAATGCACGTCACCGACCCGATAGCAGACTATCTGACCCGCATTCGCAACGCGCAAATGGCGGGACATCGTATCGTCGAGATTCCGGCTTCCAACCTGAAGAAGGCGATAACTGAGATCTTGTACGACCAGGGTTATGTCCTCAAATATACCTATGAGGATAAGAATGACACGAACAAACAAGGCTTGATCAAAATTGCCTTGAAATATGACCCAGCTACCAAGGTTCCGGTTATCCGCGAATTGGTGCGTGTCAGTCGTCCAGGTCTTCGTAAATTCTCAGGTTCCACTGATATTCCTCGGATTATCAATGGTTTAGGTATCATGATCGTATCTACTTCTAAAGGTGTGATGACGGATAAAAAAGCCCGTGAAATGAATGTAGGGGGCGAGTTGCTCTGCTATATTTGCTGATCGACCCAGTTAATAATGGCGCTTGGCCATTGGTTTTGAACAAAGAAAAAAACTCCTGAAGCACAAGCTGAGGGACAAAAAATAAACGGATATGTCACGCATTGGTAAATTGCCAATTCCGCTCCCGGCAAAAGTGGAAGTATCGGTAGCCTCTGATAACACTGTCACAGTGAAGGGCCCAAAAGGTACACTTTCTCAGAAAATTGACCCCGATATCACGGTCAAAGTGGAGGATGGTGCGCTGAATGTAGCACGCCCAACCGACCAAAAGCGCCATCGCTCTTTGCACGGCCTCTACCGCTCCCTTGTGAGCAATATGGTAGTAGGTGTCAGCGAAGGCTACATGCGCGAAATGGTGGTCATAGGCGTTGGTTATCGTGTAGAAAATCAAGGCAACCTGCTCACGTTGACCATTGGCTACTCTCACCCGATAATGTTCCACCTTCCAACGGAGGTTAAGCTGACCACAGCCATGGAAAAGGGTTCTCCTCCGCTTATTCGCTTGGAGTGTATCGACAAAGAATTGCTGGGTCAGGTTTGCGCAAAGATTCGCGCCTTCCGCAAGCCAGAACCTTACAAAGGAAAGGGCATCATGTTCAAAGGAGAGGTCATTCGCCGCAAAGCTGGTAAAACAGCAGGAGCCAAGAAGTAATCTTTTTGAAGGACGCTTGCATACCTTGTTGTTTTTCAACGAGGTACAAAACAATAAAAATCGAATACCATGCTTTTCCGGTCGGTTATCGGAATTGTTAAAATATAAATACAGTAATGAATCGCACAAAAGAGCAAAGCCGCAAACGCCTCCACATGCGTATCCGCAATAAAATCAGCGGAACAACGGAGCGCCCACGCTTGAGTGTTTATCGCTCCAACAAGGCAATCTACTGCCAGCTGATTGATGATCTGAAAGGTCAGACACTGGCTGCTGCTACTTCACAAGGAGTAACAGGTAACAAAACTGAACAAGCCACAGCAGTAGGTAAACTTATTGCTGAACGCGCTAAAGCTTCTGGCATCGAAACAGTCGTTTTTGATCGTGGCGGCTATCGTTACCACGGACGTGTTCGTTCGCTTGCCGAAGGAGCTCGTGAAGGTGGATTGAAATTCTAAAATACAATTGTTTATTTGACCGCAGCGCCCGATTGAGGCACTACGTTCCGGTAATCAAACCAAATAATTATCAATAAGCTACGCAAAATGGCAAGGCAAGATAGAAAAGAAGAAAATTCTCGCACTTCTGAAGATTCAGGACTGAAAGAAAAACTCGTGTCGCTCAACCGCGTCGCCAAGGTTACTAAAGGTGGCCGTACCTTCAGTTTCGCTGCCGTAGTGGTAGTAGGCGATGGTCAGGGTCGTATTGGCCAAGGTCTCGGCAAAGCACGTGAGGTTTCAGAAGCAATCTCCAAAGCGGTAAAAGATGCAGAGAAGAACACCATCAAAGTTCCAATCTTCAAAGGTACCATACCACATGAGGCACATGGAAAATCTGATGCTGGTCGCGTGCTCATCAAGCCTGCTGCTCAGGGAACCGGTGTAATTGCTGGAGGTGCCATGCGCGCAGTTCTTGAATCCGCTGGTGTGCACGATGTATTGGCAAAATCGCAAGGTTCTGCCAACCCGCACAACGTGGTAAAAGCAACAATCGCCGCATTGGCAAGCCTGCGCAGCCCGTCTGACGTAGCCCGCCAACGTGGTATCACTATGGATAAACTTTTCAACGGATAAGTCATGGCTAAGATAAAAATCAAATTGGTCAAAAGCCCTATTGACAAGTCGAAGCGCCAAAAACTTACGTTAGTGGCACTTGGCTTCCGCAAGGTGAATCAGATCGTAGAACATGAAGGTACGCCCCAAATTCATGGGATGCTTCGTGTCGTAGGGCATCTCGTTCAGGTAGAAAACGCCTGACCTTTAACTTGAAAATTTGTGCATTGGGCATTTATTTGCCCAGCAAACAAAGTCAAAATTTATAACGATGGATCTTTCCAATCTTAAACCGGCTGCCGGTGCTGTTAAAGCAGGCAAGCGTATTGGTCGCGGCCAAGGCTCCGGTCGTGGCGGTACTTCTACACGTGGCCATAAAGGTGACCGTGCACGTAGCGGCTCGAAAGAGAAGCGCCACTTTGAGGGTGGTCAAACGCCAATGCAACGTCGTTTGCCGAAGCGTGGTTTCAAGAATGTCAATCGCCTTGAATATACTGCACTCAATATTGGTGCATTAGAGGCTATTGTTCAGAAATTAGGCATGTCAGTTTTTGAGCCTGCTACATTTGTTGGTATTGGCATCGCAAGGGCCAGCGACAAAATCAAAGTGCTCGGCAAAGGCATACTGACTTCTAAAGTAAACATCAAGGTACACGCCATATCGGCGTCAGCCAAAGCTGCCATCGAAGCTGCTGGCGGCAGTGTTGAACTCGTATAAAATCTATCCGGTAATGAAACTTTTTACCGTTCTCAAAAATATCTGGAGCATCAAGGAACTGCGTGAGCGGATTCTGTACACGCTCGGCTTGTTGTTGGTATACCGTGTTGGTACTTTCGTAGTACTGCCAGGTGTTGTGCCAGCCGCACTTGACAAAGCGGCTGCAAGCCGTGGCGCCAATGACCTTCTAGGTCTAATCAATGTCTTTACTGGTGGTGCATTCGACAACGCAGCTATTTTTGCGCTTGGAGTAATGCCTTATATCACTGCTTCGATCATTGTACAACTTCTGGGCTTTGCGGTGCCATATTTCCAGCGCTTGCAATCAAAAGAAGGAGAAAGTGGCCGGAAACGCTTGAATCAAATTACGCGATTGCTTACAGTTGCAATTACCTTGGTTCAAGGCGGTGGTTACCTTCAATTGATTCGCAGCATTCCAGGTGGTGTTTCTCCAAGTATACCGGATGGTTTGTTCTGGTTTGCCAACATCATCATCCTTACCGCCGGAACCATATTTTGTATGTGGCTTGGTGAAAGGATTACAGATAAAGGCGTTGGCAATGGTGTATCGCTGATCATTATGGCGGGTATCATTGCACGATTGCCACAGTCGTTTGTGTTTGAATTCCAAAAACTATTCGGTAACAACCAGTTGTTGTTGTTCTTCATAGAACTTGCCATACTTTTTGTCATCGTCATGGCTACCATCATGGTCATTCAAGGCGTTCGCCGCATACCGATACAGTTTGCCAAACGAATGGTTGGCCGTACAGGAGGTGCCGTGCCAGCAGCGAGTGCGCGTGACTTCCTTCCTTTGAAGGTGAATTCAGCGGGTGTAATGCCGATCATCTTCGCGCAAGCTCTGATGTTCCTGCCTGCTACTGCCATGCAATATTTGACAGGCGCCGAAGGGCAGGTAGGTGGTAGAATTCACGTGTTTAACGACATCTATTCGATTGAATACAACCTTGTGTTCTTCCTGTTGATCGTCATTTTCACCTACGTGTACACCGCATTGATGGTGAGCCCAACCAACTACTCCGATTATCTGAAGCGCAACAATGCCTTCATTCCTGGTGTTAAACCAGGTGAAGCAACTTCGGATTACATCGATAACATCATGACGCGCATCACCTTGCCAGGTTCAATCTTCCTAGGCTTTATTGGTATCCTGCCGTCCATTGCTGCTACATTCGGTGTCAACCAAGGTTTTGCACTTTTCTTTGGTGGCACTACCCTGTTGATTATGGTTGGTGTGGCACTAGATACGCTTCAAGTTATTGAAAGTTATTTGTTGACCCAAAAATACGACGGTTTGATTAAGTCAGGTCGTCTGCAAGGACGCGGCACTTCCGGCGGTGTTCAAATTGGGCAACCTTAAATATTAAACTTTTGATTGGCTGGCAGTTGGTTGCCGATCATCAAATAAGCATTGAAACATGGGCCTTTTTTCAAGCGATAAGGAAGGCAAGCGGATCTTTAACAAGACTGCTGCCGAAATTGAACTGATGCGCAACGCGAATCTGTTGGTTTCAAGAACGCTGGCACATGTGGGTGGGATGTTGAAAGCGGGGGTTACAGGGGCGGAAATTGACAAAGCGGCAGAAACGTTTATTCGTGACCACGGCGGTAAGCCTGCCTTCAAGGGCTATCACGGATTTCCAGCTTCGCTTTGTGTTTCATACAACGATATTGTGGTGCATGGGATTCCAGGAAAACGTGAATTTCTTGACACTGATATTGTCTCTGTTGATTGTGGGGTGGAACTGGAAGGCTTTTTTGGCGACGCAGCGTACACTTTTGCTTTTGCAAATATTAAGGATGAGGTTGTCGACTTGCTGCGAACTACTTACCGCTCTTTGTACCTCGGCATTGAAAAAGCCGTACATGGAAACCGGATTGGCGACATTTCTTTTGCGATACAAGAATATTGTGAAAGACAGCATAAATACGGTGTCGTTCGGGATTTAGTGGGTCATGGAATAGGGCGTGCATTGCATGAAGAACCCGAAGTGCCGAATTACGGACGACGTGGGAAAGGATATTTAATGACGGAAGGTCTGGTTATTGCCATCGAACCAATGGTAAATATGGGTGTCAAGGAAGTCTATCAACATACCGACGGATGGACGATTCACACCAAGGACCGGAAGCCAAGCGCTCACTACGAGCATTCAGTTGTGGTTAAAAAAGGCAAGGCAGATATTCTGTCAGACCACACGTTCTTGTTAGCGGCAATAAAAAATAATGCTGAATTACAAGAAATTCTGCCTAAATAGTTAGACCTTTGCAGCCCTAAATTCAAAAAGGGCTTTTATATGGCGAAAGAGGACTTGATTAAACAAGATGGCGTTGTTTCTGACGCGCTTTCCAATGCGAACTTCAAAGTACAATTGGAGAACGGGCACGTTATTTTGGCGACAATCTCTGGAAAAATGCGGATGCACTATATCCGAATTCTTCCGGGCGACAAGGTCTCCGTTGAAATGTCTCCGTACGATTTGGCACGTGGCAGAATCATCTACCGCTACAAATAAATTTGAAAAATTGAAAAACACTCGATGATATGAAAGTTAAACCGTCTATCAAAAAGCGTTCTGTAGATTGCAAAATAGTTCGCCGCAAAGGCAAACTGTATGTAATCAACAAGAAGAACCCAAGATTTAAACAACGCCAAGGCTAAATGGCGGTTGCTTGTTGCTTTGTATTTGGCACAATGCCATGCAGGTCAATGAACATTCAAATCAACGAATACTCAAATCAACGTTAATATGGCACGTATTGCTGGAGTGGATTTACCCCGTAACAAAAGAGGGGTTATTAGTTTGACTTACATCTTCGGAGTAGGTCCTTCCACGGCTAAGGCTATTTTGGAAAAAGCCGTCATCGATGAAAGCACTAAAGTAGACGACTGGACTGATGAGAACATCAAGGACATCTCTCGTATCATCTCAGATGACTACAAGACAGAGGGTCAGCTTCGCTCGGAAGTTCAGTTGAATATCAAGCGTCTGATGGACATTGGTTGCTACCGGGGGCTTCGTCACCGTAAGGGTCTTCCTTTGCGTGGTCAGCGTACCCGTACCAATGCACGTACCCGTAAGGGCAAGCGCAAGACAGTTGCAAACAAGAAAAAAGTAACTAAGTAATTTAATAATTCGATAATTTGATAATGTGATAATTCACGTTACACCCATTATCAAATTATCGAATTATCAAATTATCAAATTAAAAAATAATGGCAAAAGGAGCAGCAAAAAAGGTTGTCAAGCGGAAGGTGAAGATCACCCCTGATGGAATCGTCTTTATTCGGGCTAGTTTCAACAACCTTATCATTTCAATCACAAACAAGCAAGGTGAGGTGATTTCATGGGCATCAGCTGGTAAGGCTGGTTTCCGTGGTTCCAAGAAAAACACACCTTATGCAGCCCAGGTAGCTGCCAGTGATGCCGCTAAAACTGCTTTCGATGCAGGTATGCGTTCGGCTGAAGTGTTTGTGAAAGGCCCTGGCTCTGGTCGCGAAGCTGCCATTCGTGCAGTTGACCAGTCTGGGATCAAAGTAACGGTCATCAATGACGTTACGCCACTGCCACACAACGGTTGCCGTCCACCAAAGCGCCGGAGAGTTTAAAATGTGATAATGTGATAATTATCTAATGTGATAATTATTCACGTTAGCCAATCATTAGCACATTAGCACATTATCAAATTATCAAATTATCAACACATTCCTTAAGAATGGCTCGTTATACAGGACCTACTACCAAAAAAGCCCGTTCATTCGGTGAACCGATTTTCGGTTACGATAAATCATTTGAACGTCGCAAGTACCCACCAGGGCAGCATGGCCAAACGCGTAAGCGTAAGCAACCATCCAACTACTCTTTGCAGCTCACTGAAAAGCAGAAGGCAAAGTATACCTACGGTGTGTTGGAGCGCCAGTTCCGCAAAACATTTGGCAACGCAACCCGTCGCCATGGCGTAACAGGTGCGATCTTGCTGCAATTGTTGGAAGCTCGTTTGGACAACACTGTTTTCCGTTTGGGCATTTCTCCAACGCGCCGCGGTGCCCGCCAATTGGTTGGTCACCGGCACATTACGGTGAATGGTAAGGTGGTGAACATACCCTCTTACTCCCTGAAGCCAGGTGATATTGTTGGTGTTCGTGGTAAGTCTAAGGCTTTGGAAATCGTTACCACACATGTTGGTGCAAAAGCCAACAATATTCGCAACTTCGGTTGGTTAGAGTGGAACCCTGACAAGATGCAGGGTATCTTCCTGGCCTACCCGCAACGCGATCAAATACCAGAAAAGATCAACGAGCAGCTCATCGTCGAGTTGTATTCTAAATAAAATCCAGTGTAAGCGAGACGGTTGGCGTTCAAACAGAGCGCCAACCATTTTCGCGTTTACAGCGTTCAATAGTGCTGTTTACAATCCCTAGTACCCGCCCAAGCAAAAATCAAATTAGTTTTTTCCCACCAATCACTCTCGGAGCGTTCCACATATGAGCATTCTCAATTTTCAAAAGCCTGACAAAATTCTCCTGCAAAAAGCAACAGAATTTGAAGGCACGTTCGAGTTCAAACCGCTAGAGCCAGGTTTTGGCCAAACGGTTGGCAACTCGCTTCGCCGCGTACTTCTCTCCTCACTTGAAGGTTATGCCATCAGCGCAGTGCGCATCGGCGGTGTCGACCACGAGTTTGCGACGATTCGTGGCGTGGTAGAAGACGTGGTGGATATCGTACTCAACCTCAAGCAAGTTCGCATCAAGCCAGTAGTGGTGGATGAAAAGAACACGCAAGAGAAAATCTATTTGACCATCAGCGGTAAGGACGAGTTCCGCGCCGGCGATATCGAGGAGTATACCAACGTGTTCAAAATCATGAACCCGGACCTTCTCCTGTGCCGCATGGAGCCTACTGTAACCCTGGAGTTGGAATTTACCATCACCAAAGGCCGAGGCTACCAGCCTGCCGACGACGGTGCACCAAAAGATGCTGCCATTGGCGTAATTCCAATTGACGCGATCTACACCCCGATCAAAAACGTATCGTACAAAGTGGACAACACCCGTGTTGGCCAACGTACCGACTACGAGCGCCTGATCATCGAGATCAAAACGGACGGCACCATCCATCCGGAAGATGCGATCCGCGAAGCCAGCCGTATCATGATCCAACACCTGATGCTCATCACGGATGAGAACATCACGTTCGATACACCAACCAGCCGCGAAGAAAGCGTTGTGGATGAGCATATCCTCCACATGCGCAAGCTGCTCAAGACTTCCCTGGAAGACCTTGACCTCAGCGTTCGCGCTTACAACTGCCTCAAGGCAGCCAAAATCAATACCCTGGCTGAACTCGTGCGCTACGATACCCACGAACTCCTCAAATTCCGCAACTTCGGTAAGAAGTCGCTCGTGGAGATCGAAGAACTGCTGCAAGACAAGAACTTGACTTTCGGCATGGATCTGGCGAAGTACAAGCTGGATGAAGAATAAAATTTAGTTATGAGTTATGAGTTATGGGTTATTTGCGCTTTGGGCGTATTGAACTCATAACTTATAACGCATGATTTTTCACTAACAAGCGTGGTAACTGTCGAGCAGATGGCGCTGAAGGTGAACTGAGTGATTGTGGTTATTATTCCGCACTCCGAAGTCCGCACTCCGCATTCCATCTCGCCCCGGTGCTACCACCTGCAAAACAGGTAACCGTACAATGAGACACGGAGACAAAGTAAACAACCTAGGACGCACAGCGTCACACCGTCGCGCACTTTTGGCAAACCTTGCCATCAATTTAATTGAGCACAAGCGCATCACTACCACACTGGCCAAAGCCAAAGCCCTTCGGGTGTATGTTGAGCCACTGGTAACCAAAGCAAAAGACAATACGACCCACCAGCGTCGTCAGGTTTTTTCCTACTTACAGAACAAAGAAGCCGTCAAAGAACTTTTTAGCACAGTCATTGAAAAAGTTGGCGAGCGTCCAGGTGGTTACACCCGTGTGATCAAGTTGGGCTTCCGTCGTGGTGACGGTGCAGAAACGGCTATGATCGAATTTGTAGATTTCAACGAGACCTACAACCCGAATGAAGGCAAGGTGAAGCAAGCCAAGAAAACACGTCGTGGCGGCGCTAAGAAGCCAGTTGAGACGGCTGCTGTTGTAGCTGAAGAGACTGTTGTTGATGCCCCAGTGGAGGAAGTAGTAGAAATGGTAGAAGCTGCTCCAGTGGCTGAAGTTGTTGCTCCAGTGGAGGAAGTAGCTGAGCCTGTTTTTGAGGAGGTTGTGGAAGCTGCTGCTACTGAGGAAGTTGCTGCTGCTGAAGAAACGGTTGCCGAGGCTGCTGAGGAAGTTGCTGCTGAAGAAACGGTTGCCGAGGCTGCTGAGGAAGTTGCTGCTGAAGAAACGGTTGCCGAGGCTGCTGAAGAAGCTGCCGAAGATACCGCTGCTCCAGCTGAGGAAGAAGAGAAGAAAGACGGAGAGGCGTAAGTTTTTTCGAGTAAGATATTTTTAATGGAGGCGATGCTGCGGGTGCGGCATCGCCTTTTTTGGTTTTTGACTACCTTATTAAATCTACTTATTGGCTCATGAATCGGGCGTTGTGACTTTGTCGATCAATTGCCGGAGATAGGTCACCTCGGATTTTAGGTATTTGTTTTCGACTTCCAGTTCTTACGATTTGTGTTTCTTCTTTTTATGATTGTTTTTTTTACGCTTATTATCTTTAGTATCAAAACGGGTTATGCTATTACCGGGAACGTTTGCATAAGCCAATGCCTTGGAAACTATAGATTTATTATTTTTTTGCGCGTTATCCTTCAGATCATCCGATTTAATGAGGTCTTTATTCTCCGTCTCATCGTTGATGTAGCATTTAAATTTATTGCCTTGTCGCCTGGAAATATTTCGATAGCGGGTCGCAGAAGGGGTGTCATTTTTAAAATTAGTAGACCAAGTATGACAGCATAAATAGCTCCCGCAAGGGCCAACACCGCCTATGCGATTAGCTTCTTCACGTATCCCAATCTGACGCATCTCAACACGTATATGAAAGGTTTCGGACAGGTGTTTAATTAACTCCCGGAAATCCACACGTTCTTCGGACGTGTAATAAAATGTGGCTTTAGATTTATCGCCCTGGTAATCTACATCGGTTAATTTCATAGATAAGCCAAGCTCTTTAGCTAAACCCCGCGCTTTACACAAAGTATCTAATTCCATCTCTTTTGCCAGGTTCCATTTAGTTACATCAGCAGGAGTGGCTCTGCGATAGATTTTTTTAACTACTTCCTTCGTACGCACATTCTTTTTCTTGAGCTGCATACGTACCAGTTCACCGGTTAAGGAAACATGCCCAACGTCATAACCACCCATAGTGCCCTCAACAACAGCCAATTCTCCATTTTTGAAATATATGTTTTGAGGATTAAGATAGAATTCCTTACGGGATCCTTTAAATTTAATCTCTATAATATTGCAAACTTCATAATCAGGTGGCATAACAATATCCGCCAGCCAGTCATATACGTCTGATTGACTGCAACCATACGTAAGGCACGGGCCATTAGTTTTGAAACTCCCGAGAACAGAAGAACCTTCTGTTGAATGATTATCATAATCCATATTAAACTGTATTTTAAGCTTTCGCAGTATTAACAATACTCCTCAAAAGCGGCCTTTAGGTTATCGGCAATCAGCTCTTTGGATCTTCCTTCAATATGGTGGCGTTCTACAAAATGAACCAATTTTCCATCTTTGAACAAGCCTATACAAGGCGATGACGGAGGATAGGGCAGAAAATGTTTGCGTGCCTGTTCAACGGCTTCAGTGTCAAAGCCGGCAAACACAGTTGCAATACGGTCAGGACCCCTGGTTGCTAACAATGAAAGTTTTACTCCCGGACGTGCGGCACCTGCAGCACATCCGCAAACTGAATTAACGACTACTAACACAGTGCCTTTTGAGTTAACGGCAGCATCTACTTCCGCAGCGTTGCGGAGGTCTTCAAAACCAACAGAGGTAAGCTCTTCCTTCATTGGCATTACTAATTGTTCTGGATACATGGTGTAAGATTTAAGAATTAAAAAAAATTCAAGGTTTTAAAGAGAACCCTAATAAACTCTGTAAAGTTTTTAATTTGTACTCGTCTTCATAAATCATTCGATTCAGCAAATAACTCAGCCAATCATAAGTTAAAAAATATGTTTTTCTGCATGATATGATGAACGGATCATAGGGCCGCTTTCCACATAACGAAAACCTTTTTCAATGCCTATCAACTTATATTATAATGCGTTGCAGGTTTTACCATTTAACATCCGCCACTTTAGCTATTGGCACTTTTGCATTTTGTATGGATACTTGTTGCGCCACCTTACTTGCCATTTCCATATATGCAATCGCTTGTGGTGTATTGTCTTGCAGTACAGCCGGGCGGCCTGCATCACCGGCTTCACAAATACTTTGCACCAATGGAATTTCACCTAATAAAGGAACTCCTAATTCTTCTGCAAGTTGTTTTGCCCCATCTTTACCAAATATGTAATATTTTTTATCCGGTTGGTCTGGCGGACTGAAATAAGACATGTTTTCTACAATGCCTAAAACAGGGACATTTATTGCTGGTAACTGAAACATTCCAACACCCTTTTTTGCATCAGCCAAAGCCACCAATTGAGGAGTACTTACAATCACAACCCCATTCAAAGGAACGGCACCAACCAATGTTAAATGAATGTCACCGGTTCCGGGAGGTAAATCAATAATCATATAATCCAATTCTCCCCAATCTGCATCCTGAAACAATTGGACAACCGCTTTCGATGCCATTGGTCCACGCCATACAAGTGCTTGAGAGGTATCTACAAAAAAACCAATCGACAATAATTTTACGCCATAACTCTCCACAGGAATAATTTTGATTTTGCCATCAATCTCTCTCGTCATTGGCTTTTCATTCATTACATCAAACATAATTGTTTGCGAGGGGCCATAAATATCGGCATCAACCAAACCAACCGATGCGCCTAACTTCACCAAAGCCAAAGCCAGGTTTGAAGCCACTGTTGATTTTCCAACACCACCTTTGCCTGATGCTACTCCAATAATATTTTTTACGTTTGGCAACATAGGCCCACTGCCTTTCCGCGATGATACATCGGATGTCATTTTCACATTTACATTCGCCCCTTCACCTATATATTGCAAAATTGCATTTACACAATTCTTGTGAATCAGCTCTTTCATTGGGCAAGCAGGCGTTGTAAGTACTACGGTAAAACGTATGTTTTTACCATCTACTTCTAAATCCTTTATCATGCCAAGCGTTACCAAATCCTTTTTTAAATCAGGATCTTCTACATTTTTTAACGCTTCTAAAACTTGCTCTTTTGTAATATTCATTTTTGTCCTCCTTTTTTCTTCTAAAAACTGATCACTAAATTTAATTGGCTATCAAATTTTGCATCTTAATTTGCGGGGTTGAAATTTTAACTTTATTAAGATTTCTATTTACTTCCCTTACCATAATCATTCTGTCATCACCAGCAGAAACCAAATAATTATTATAAGTACTCCAAAGTAATTTGTTTACAGAATGTGTATGTGCATCAAAATTTTCTTTAGTGATGCGTTTTAACAAGTGATATGTTTTTGCATCCCAAATTTTTATAGTTTTATCACGACTGGCGGTGGCAAATAATGTAGCATCAGAATTAAATACTATATCGTAAATAGCCCAATTATGTGCAGGAATTGACTCTACTAATTCATAATTCGCTACTTGCCAAATATTCAAATGAGCATCTCTTCCACCTGTTAAAAGGAATTTACCATCAGGGCTGTATCGCACAACATTTGCTGCAAGTTGATGTGCAATAAAATCTTTTTTATGATCCAATGTGTGCAGGTCAAATACAAGGATGTTGCAATCACCCAATGCAACAGCTATTTCGGAAGTGGTGTAATTAAAATCAATGCTGCGTACTTTTTCCTTTGATAGTTTTTTTATTTTAATCAATGATAAAGTATCGAGTGAGCAAACTGCAAAATTACCATCGCCACCGGCTGTATAAAAGCAATTGGTTTTTAATGAATATTTTATATCAAAAATTGGTGCCGTATGATGTTGCAGAATTTTGATTTCTTCTTTTTTCTCTAAATCAATTATGTGAATACTTCCTGTTGTTGTTCCCGCAAGCAATAATTTTTTTTCAGGAATATGACAAATTGCATAAATAGGCGCAGGGAAAGATGCCGCAAATTTTTCAGCTTGCAGGGTTTCTAAATTCCATAGTGCGATAAGCTTATCACTGCCACCTGTATAAATAGAATGTTCAGAAATGCCTATATCCATCGCATATACACAGCCGCTGTGCCCGGTCAGTGTTGCGATGTGTTTTACATCAATGTTTATTTTATTTATTGTCTCCATTTTATTTGATCGTCCTGTTTGTCTTTAATAACAGCATGCCGAAAAATTACTTTTGCTTCACAAAATTAATAACGCCACCTTTTAAGATAATTTCAACTTGCCTCTCACTGATATTGTAAGTAAGTGGAATTTCAATATTTTTTCCAACTACAGCAGCTGTTACCGGATATCTGTTTTTGATGGCTGTCCTTAAGCCTTCTATCCGTAAAATATCGCCTTGTTCTATTTTATCCCAGTCAGCTGCATTTTTGAATTCGAAAGGAATTATACCAAAATTGATCAGGTTCTGCCAGCCGATACGAGCATAAGATTTGGCAATAACAAACCTTTGTCCAAGATACCGGGGAGCCAACGCAGCGTGTTCTCTGCTTGAACCTTGGGCGTAATTTCCGCCTGCTATAACACAAAAGCCCCTGTAGTTTTGAATAGCTCGAACATAGAAACTTTGGTCAATGGCATAATAAGCATATTTACTTATCTCAGGGATATTTGAACGTAAAGGCAGTACATCGGCGCCCGCTTTCAGTATTCCATCTGTGGAAATATCGTCTCCCATTTTCAATAGGATGGGAATTTCCAGTTCATTCGGAAGCTCTTCAAAATCGGGAAGTGTTTTAATGTTCGGGCCCTTAACCAATTCAGCAGATACTCCATTTGGAGCAATCAGCATCTGCTTACTTATCTTGATTTGGACAGGCTCTGTCCATTTTGGATAAGCAATATTCATTAAAGTTTCAAGTTCTCTGGGGTCAGTAATTTTCCCCGTAAGTGCGGCCGCCATAGCAGTTTCCGGGCTACACAGGTACACCTGGTCATCGAGTGTGCCTGAACGTCCCGGAAAATTACGCGGCATCGTTCGGAGACTGATC
>Ga0105055_10002392_pt1 | contig 29266 bp, 25 predicted proteins | sample BON03_FD_78090 | JGI IMG/M metagenome (GOLD analysis project Ga0105055, IMG submission 78090) | Freshwater microbial communities from Lake Bonney liftoff mats and glacier meltwater in Antarctica - BON-03 | ecosystem: Environmental > Aquatic > Freshwater > Ice > Glacier meltwater | place: Lake... | reverse complement strand
GATCCAGCGCGTGCGCGCGGGTCTGGCGCTTGAGCGCTGGCGTGAAGACATGGCGCGGAGCAACGCGGCATGACGCAATCGCTGGAATATCTCAAGCGCGGGCGTGAGCGCGCGACCGAGCCGGAGTTCGTGCAGCTTCTGCGCGACAGCGCCACCTGCGCACAGCAAGGCTTTGGCCCTAGCGGCATGGTCATCCTTCCCGTGCCGTTCGTGCTGGAGCTGGCCGATGAGCTGGAATTCTGGACGGACGAGCTGCAATTGGCACGGGCCAAGCGCGACACGGCAGCTGTCGCGGCGCGCTACGCCAAGACCCGCGTCGTCGCGACCGATCAGGCATGGATGCGGACCGCCTGCCTGTTCATGCTGATAGCGGTGCCGATGTCGGGCTGGTCACAGCTTGGCCGGTGGCTGTTTCCATGACCGCGCGGGCCCGCTTCCCTTCTTTTCAGGAGATCGTGGACGCGCTGCAGGCCCGCCCGCTGGACGTGGCGCAGCGCTATGCGCCGAACGGTCACCTGAACGGCGGGCGCTGGTGGAGCTGCAACCCGGGCCGCGACGACAAGCGGATCGGATCGTTCCACGTCTCGCTGCACGGCGCTTATGCGGGGCGCTGGCGCGATGAGGCGGGCGGAGCGGGCGGCGACATGCTCGACCTGATCCAGCTGGCGCTGGGCTGCGACCGCAAGGGCGCGCTGATCGAGGCGCGCGCCTTCCTCGGCATGGACGCCGAGACGCCGGCGCAGGCCGAGCTGCGCCAGCGTCAGGTCGCCAAGGCCAAGGCGCAAGCCGAGCGCGATGCGCGCGACCATGAAGCGCTGGCCGCCAAGAAGCGCGGCGAGGCTCAAGCGCTGTTCATGCGCTGCGCCGAGCGGATCGAGGACACCCCTGTCGCTGCCTATCTGGCCGGGCGCGGCGTCGGGCTGGACCGTCTGGGCCGCGCACCACGCGCGATCCGATACGCGCCATCGCTCCACTATCGCCACGAGCTGGGCGCCGAGATCGACCGCGCCACCGGCGAGGTGATCCGCGACGCCCAAGTGATCGAAGGCGACTGGCCCTGCATGGTCACGGCCATCGGCGGGCCGGCAGGCAAGGACGGCGTGCCGTTCTGGGGCGTGCATCGCACTTGGCTGGCGCAGCGCCCCGATGGCAGCTGGGGCAAGGCCCCCGTGCCTGTCCCGAAAAAAGTTTACGGAACCAAGAAAGGCGGGTTCATCCGCCTGATCCGCGGCCTGGGCCCGCGCGGCGGCGCCGTGCCGATGTCGCGCGCGCCGCAAGGATCGCGTGCCTACATCGCCGAGGGGATCGAGGACGCGCTGTCGATCGGCGTGATCAACCGCATGACCGGCGAGCCGCGGGACGGAACGCCCTGGTATGCGTTCGCCGCTGTGGATCTGGGCAACATCCGCGAGATCCGGCTGCCCCCGCAATTCACATCGGTGGTGATCATCGCCGACAACGACGCCGGCAAGCCGGAGCGGGCCGCCATCGATCGCGCCGTCGATCGGTTCGCCCGCGAGGGCCGGACCGTCAGCGTCTGGCGCAATCGGTTCGGCGGCAAGGATGCAAACGACGCACTGCGCGCGGCGCTGGATGCTGAGCGCGAGGGAGCCGACGCATGACTGAGAACGCAGACGGGGTGCAACGCCCCACGCTGCGCCTGCTGGGCGCCGAGATGAACGCCGCCCCGCCGCCGCTGCCTGAGCAGCCGCGCGGCGAGGCTGACACCGCGACCAAACCGGGCGAGATTTTCGCCGGATCGCCTGCGCTCGCACTGGGCACGCTGGGCGTGAAATGCTTTTACCTGGACACGCTGGGCCAGCTGATCACCGTGGCGCGGCACGACAAAGATACGATGCGCAAGATCTACGGCGGCAACAGCGCGCTGTTGGAATACCAATTCCCCACCCACAACAAAGAGGGGAACATCAGCGGCTGGAACCAGGAGAAGCTGGCCAGCGCGATGACCCGCGCCTGTTCGCAGAAAGGTGTGTGGAACGCCGAGGAACGTGTGCGCGGCGTCGGGGCCTGGCGCGATGACGACGGCGGGCTCATTCTGCATTGCGGCGGGCGCGTGCTGATCGGCGGCAAGTGGCTGATGCCGGGCGAGCATGACGGCTTCGTCTATCCGGCGTTCGAGCCAATCCCGCGCCCGCTGCCATCATCCGAACTGGACTTCGAGCCGGGCGCCGAGCTGTCGGAGATCCTGCGATCATGGAACTGGGAGCGCGGCGACACCGACGCCTGGCTGATGCTTGGCTGGATCGTCGCGGCGATCTTCGGCGGTGCGCTGAAGTGGCGCCCGATGGTCTGGATCACCGGCGACGCGGCGACCGGCAAGTCGACGCTGCAGGAAATCATGGAACAGGTGATCGGCGGCCATGGCGCGCTGATCCATTCCCCGAATTTAACCGAGCCGAGCATCCGCGCGACGGTCAGGCAGTCGACGATTCCGGTGCTGATCGATGAGGCCGAGCCAGAGCCGGGCAGCAAGCGGCTGGGCGACATCATCCGTCTGGCGCGCGTCGCCGCCAGTGGCGGCCGTGTGTTGCGAGGATCGACAGACCACCAATCGCACAGCTTCACCGTGCGCAACGTGTTCGGGTTCAGCTCCATTCTGCGGCCGCCCATGCTGGATCAGGATCTGTCGCGCCTGGCACTGCTGGAGCTGCTGCCGTTGCCCCGCACGCAATCGCCGCCCAACGTCAGCCCGACGCGGATGCGCAAGGTCGGCCGTGCGCTGCGCACGCGCGTGGTGCAGGGCTGGTCGCGCTATCACGAGACGCTGGAGCTGTATCGCCAGGCGTTGACGCTCGCCGGCCACAACGCGCGCGGCGCGGACCAATTCGGCACGCTGCTGGCGATGGCCGATCTGGTGATGCATGAAGATGCGCCCGGACCCGATCGCCTGACGATGTGGACCGCCAAGCTGACCGCCTCGGACGTGTCCGACCAGCTCGACCGATCGCCCGACTGGGCCCGCTGGCTCAATCACCTGCTGGGCCAGCCGCTGGACGCGCACCGCGGCGGCAGGCGCTACACCGTAGGCAGATGGGTGCTGGCCGCGGCCGGGATATTGCCGGACAACATCGAGCCCGATCGAGCGACGGCCCGTGATCTGCTGCCCGCCTACGGCCTGAAAGTGGAAGGGAAAGGCGATGGCGCGCAGCTGATGGTCGCGAACCGCAACCCCACGCTGGGTCTGTTGCATCGCGACACCCACTGGGCAGACGGCGGCTGGTCGCAGGCGGCCCAGCGTGTGCCAGGGAGCCAAAAGACCAACCCGCTGCGCTTCGAGACGTTGCAGAGCCGGGCGCACGCGATACCGCTCAGCGCGATCCCCGGCCTTTTGGGCAAAGATGATGATGCGCGTCAGCGCCCCGATCAGCCCGTCGATCCGTTCGACCCGAACGCGGGGATCTGAGGCGTGACGATGAAGCCCGCACAGCAGCGCCGGCGCGATCCAACGTCCGCACCCGGACCCAAGGTCGAGAGCCAAAAGACGCAGGCCAGCCTGTTCGCCGATCGCGCGGTGGTTGTGCGCGTGGCGCGGGTTCGGGGGCCAGCTCAGCCGCTACAGCGTAGCGGCACTGTAGCAGGCACTGTAGCGGCATATTATTCATCAATTTCATCGGCTTACATCATGCCGCTACAGCCGCTACAGTGTTTTTCGATTTTACCTCATGTGCGTGTGACGCGGGCACGCACGCGCGCAGGCGCGTCCGCTGTAGTAGTAGTAGCGTTAGTAGTTAAAGAGTTGTTATATATAGATAAAGAGCCGCTACAGAGCCGCTACAAGCCCGCTACAGCGCCCAAAGCCTGTAGCGGCTGGGGCTTCTCCCTCGGCTTCTCCCTCGGCTTCGCCTTCCTCAAGGCGCTGAAAAGCCTAAACAATTCGGGATTGCAGGCATGAGCCGGGCCAAGGTCGCCGCTGACAGCGCCGCGGCGGGGGACGCCGCCGCTGCCGCCGCCGCGGCGGAGGTCGCCGCGCGCCTGGCCGATGCCGCGGCGACGGGCCGCCAGCTCGACCTGCTGGCCGCGCCCGCCTCGCCCGCCCATCCGGCGACGCTGGAGCGCGCCGTGGCCGCTGCCGCCGGGCCCGCCGGGGCCGCGGGTCGCGGTCGGCCTGTCGGGTCCGCCAACAAGCGCGCCAGCCACCTGCGGCGGATGCTGGCGGCCCGTGGGTTCCGCATGCCCGAGGACGCGCTGGCGGAGCTGGCCGGCCTGTCGGATCGATCGGGCCGCACCGGCATCGAGCTGGCGATGGCGCGCGTCGAGCAGATCGAGGAATGGAGCGGCGGCCGTGCCGCGCCGGGCGAGCGTCGGTCGCTGCTGCTTGCGGTGATGCGCGAGCAGCGGCAGGCCGCCGACGCGCTGCTGCCCTACGGCCTGGCGAAGATGACGCCCGACACGACGGTGAACATCGCCGCGGCGCAGATCCTGATGCCCGGCAGCGCCGCGCCTGGCGATGGCGCGCGGGTGATCGACGGCCACGCGGCGTCCGCCTTCGCACCGCCGCCGATGCCCGGCGAAATCCAGCAATATCAACACGTTGCATCCGGTGATCTGGATGACCCGGACGCAGAAAGTCGGACAGAATGATTAAGTCACTGACGAACAAGGGAAAAATCGCATCGGCGCAACTGATCGTAAATCAGTTCGACGCGCCTCGCGCGCAGCTCGCCTGCCCGCACCTGGCGCGCATCGCGCCTCGCGCCTGCCCGCCTGCCCATGCGCGCGATTTTCGCGCGGGCTCGCGCGCCTCGCGCCCGCGCTCGCGCCGCGCACCCGGGGGGGCCGGCCCGCGGCCTGATCACATGCCCCTGCGTCCGACCCCATACGGCTTTTTGGGCGATGCCGAGCAGGCGATGGGCAGGGGGTGATGGGTATGGGTCATATCTCTGACACCGGGAACGGGTCCGGGGCTGAGGACGTGGCGCGGGTTCGCGAAGCGCAGACCGCTGCCGAGGCGATCGCGGAGCTGGACGGCGGCGCCGTCGGCGACATGCCGGACGGCGGCGCGCTGAGCTTCCCCGGTCCGGTGGCGCAGGCGTTCTTTGCGAGCGACGACGCAATCGCCGGCATTCAGGGGCCGGTCGGATCTGGCAAGACCACGACGCTGATCTATTCGCGCATCAGGCGCGCGCGGATGATGCCGCGCAGCACGATCGACGGGGTGCGCCGCTATAAGCTGCTGATCATCCGGCAGACCTATCGCCAGCTCTGGTCGACTACGATCCCGAGCTATCTGGAGACCGTGCCGAAGGCGATGGGCGAATGGTCCGGTGGTCGCGGCGATCCGGTGACGCATCGCGTGGCGTTCGAAGACGAGTTCGGTTTGATCGAATGGATCGCCGAGTTCCTTGCGTTCGGCGACGACATCATCAGCGCCATGCGCGGCGTTCAAGCAACCGACATCTGGCTGAACGAGGCGGACACCGTGCCCGTCGACGTGCTGACTGTCGGCATCGGACGCATCGATCGCCACCCGGCGCGCCCGCACTTCGCGGGATACCCGCCCGAGCAGCGCAGCTATGGCCAGATCGCTTGTGACTTCAACGCGCCGGATGAGGAAAACTGGACCCACCGCGTTTTTCACGACGAGGCCGAGCGGGCCCGCATGGAGGGGCTGCTGTCGGGCGCCGACAGCACCGGCGCAGGCGTGCGCATCGCGTTCTTCCGCCAGCCCGGCGCCCGCCAGCCCGGCGCGGAGAACCTGCACAACCTGTCGCCGGACTATTACCCGCGCCAGATCGCGGCCAACACGGCCGCGGGACGCGGCGACATGATCGCGCGGCTGGTCGACAATGAGGTGACGTTCCTGCGCGCCGGCGATCCGGTGTTCCGGCGCGAGTTCCACCCGCGCATTCACGTCGCCGAGGCGCGGCTGCAGGCCGATCCGCGCTTGCCGCTGCTGATCGGGCTGGATCAGGGGTTCACCGGCGCTGCGGTCATCGCGCAGCGCCGCGCGCCGCGCCATTGGTCGGTGCTGGCCGAGATGATGTTTCCCACCGAGCATTTGATGGCGCGCGTGTTCGGCGAGCGGCTGGCCGATCTGCTGGACACGCGCTTTCCCGGCCATGAGATCGGCGGCGCGTGGGGCGATATGGCTGGCGAGCATGGCGCCAGCCAAGCCGCAGACGAGAATGCGACGTGGAACCGTGTGGTCGGGCAGGCCGCTGGGTTCATCGTGCGGCCGCAGCGCATCGGCTCCAACCGCATCCAGCCGCGGCTGGAGGCGGTGCGCGCGTCGCTCGAATATCTGAATGGTGGCGTGCCCGGGCTGCTGATCTGCCCGAGCTGCCGCTATCTGCGCGCTGGTTTTCAAGCCCGATACGTCTGGTCGGATGAAATCGACAAGACCGGCAACAAGCGCAAGGTGCCGAACAAGGCGATCGTGGAGGCGAACATGATGGACGCGCTGCAGTATCTGCTGCTGAGCCAGGTGAAGGGCAACGGCACGAGCGTGACGGACGCGCCGCGTGGCAGCTCCGCCACCCGCGGCCGTCCGATGGGGGGGGATGCCGGCGGATTGCTGACCGGCTGGAGCGTGACCGACCCCAGCGGCGCGGAGGGCAGGCGATGACCGCCGCCGCGCGCTTCGCGCCGATCCTGCCGCAGCTGCTGACGCGGGCCCGCGCCTGGCGCGATCTGAGCCTGGCGCCGTTCGAGCTGCTGTCGGCGCTGCGCGTGATCGAGGATCTTGACCGGATGGATCGGCTGGAGATCCAGCTGGGCGGCGTTGACCCGACGCCCGACGCGATCCTGCGCCAGTTCGTGCTGCAGGATGCGACGGGCTCGCACCTTCAAATCGTCTGGCGTCACCGACCCGAGGGCGGCGCCGAGCCGTTCGCGATCGTGATGATCGACGAGCTGCTGGCGCGTGGCACCGCATCGGCCGCGCTGATCGCTCGCGATCACGTCAGGTTCGCGGCCCCGCTGCGCCGTCTGGTGGCTGGCCTGCGTGCCGATCTGCCCGGTGCGATGGCGCAGTCCGGGCTGCGCCGTCTGGAGTGCCGTTGCTGGGCCGAGCATCCCACCGCCCCCGGCCTGCTGACCGCGATCGGATTTGCGTTCGAGACGGAGCTGCACGGCTTCGGCTTGTCACAGACGCCGTGGCTGCAATTCGCGCTTGTCCCCGAGAAAGGAAGCTGACCCATGTGCTTTGGAAGCGCCCCCAAGATGACCGCCCCCATCATCGCCGCCCCGGACAACACCGAGGCGAACCGCCAAGGGAGCCTGCAGCGTGCCATGCAACGGATGCGCGCCGGCGCGGCGGCCAATATCCTCACGTCGCCCAGCGGCATCCGCGCCGAGCGGCCAAGCAACCGCCAGCTGGGCGCTGCATGATGGCGATGGTCATGGAGAAAGACCCGCGGGCCATCACGGCCGAGCGCGCCTGGTCGGATCTGAAGGCGGCCAGATCCGACCATGAGCGCGACTGGGAAGAAATCGGGCGGCTGATCCGCCCGCAGCGCCGCGGGTTCATGACCGCCGACGCATCGGACTATCGGGCTGAAAAACCGTTGAACAGCGGCGCGGTCATCGCGAACCAGCATTTCAGCTCGGGGCTGTATGGCACGCTCAACAATCCGGCAAACCGCTGGTTCGGCGTCAGCAGTTCAGACCCGGCGCTGTCGGCGTTCCAGCCGATGAAGGAATGGCTTGATCTGGTGGCGTCGATCATTCGCGCGAGCTTCTCGCCCAGCGTCTCGCCGTTCTACTCCGCCACGACGCAGCTTTATGGCGACCTGTCCGCCCTGGGCAATGGGGCGCAGATCGCCGAGATGCGCGTGGCCGATCGGCGGATCGTGGACCAGACGATCAGCATGGCAGAAGTCTGCTACGACATCGACGCGGACGGTCAGGTGATCGAGGTGATCCGCCGGTTCAAGCTGTCGCCGGTGCAGGCGGCGCATTCCTTCGGCATCGACGTGCTGCCTGAGAAAATGAAGATGCGCGCGCTGGACGGATCACGCGACAAGCAGGTGATCTTTCATCATATCTACAGAAACCGCGATTGGGTGAAGGGCCAGCTCGGGCCGAAGGGCAAGCGCTGGCATTCGATCCACACCAGCCAGGACGAAAGCGCCGTGCTGCGCCACGGCGGTTATGACGACATGCCGATGACGGCGCCGCGCTGGGAAGTCGAGACGGGCGAGAGCTATGGCGTCGGGCCCGGTTGGATCGCTTTGGCGAGCGCGCGCAAAATGGATCTGATGGAGCGGGCCAACCTGCGCGCCGGCCAGCGTGCGGCCGATCCGACGCTGCTGGCCCCGGATCGCGATGTCATGCCCCTGAAGGGCCGCATCCGCCCCGGCGATGTCGTTTATGGCGGCATGGACATAAGCGGGCGCAAGATGCTGGGCACGCTCGACACCTTCACCGGCACCGGCTTGACGCTGGAAATGCAGGCGCAGGCGCTCGATCAGATCCGCGATGCGTTCCACTGGTCGCTGATGAACCTGGCGGGCCGCACCGGGATGACCGCGACCGAGGTGGTCGAGCGGCAGGAGGAAAAGCTGCGGCTGATGGCGCCGCACCTTGGCCGCGTGCAAGAGGAATTTCTAGGACCGAAGATCGCGCAGCGGTTCGCCATGCTGTGGAAGGCGGGCCAGATCCCGCCGCCCCCGCCCGAGGCGGCCGGCGCGGATCTGGTGATCGAATACACCAGCGCCGCGGCGATGGCGGCGAAGTCTGCCGAGGGCGCGGCGACCATGCGCCTGATCGCGGATCTGGCGCCGATGGCGGCGATCAAGCCGCGCGTGATGGACCGGATCAGCGCCGACGATATGGTCGAAGTCCTGGCCGAAGCGCGCGGCGTGCCCGCCCGCCTGCTGGCATCGCGCGAGGAAGCCGACCAGATCGCCAAGGCGCGCGCGGAGCAGGCCCAACAGGCGCAGATGATGGAGGCCGCCAAGGCAGGCGGCGGCATTGCGCGCGACCTGTCAGCGGCAGGCATGGGCGGCGGCCAATGATCTTCGATCGACTGTCGATCCTGTTTCGGGCGCTGATCACGGAGCGCGATGGATCGATCCGCGAGGCGATCCGGCGCACCGTGTCGCGCCGCGCGCGTCGCTGGCGCGCTGCGTTCGCCGCGTCGCCTGATCTGGGCGCCGATCTGCTGGCCATGGGCCGCGTGCTGGCCATGGCCCCGCGCACCAGCGACGACATCCTGTCCGCCACGGTCGAGGAATTGGCCTATGAGGCGGGCCGCCGCGACCTGGCGCTGGAGCTGCTGGCGCTGATGCACGTCAACCGTTTTGAAATCCACTCGATGATGCAGGAGCAACACCATGAAACTGACGATGATGATGATGGCCGCGGGCCTGTGGCGTGAAATCTGCCGCGCCCCAGATAGCGAGGGCGCGGGCGGAGCTGCTGGCACTGGCGAGGCAGACCCGGGCGCAGATGCGGTCGGCGCGGCTGCTGGCACGGGCGCAGCGGGCGGCGACCCCGCGGCGGGCGCACCGGCTGGCGCAGCGGGCGGCGATGGCGCTGCGCCCGCCAAGCCTTGGCACGAGCGGGAGGGCACGCTGACCGGACCCGAGCGCGATTGGCTGCGCGCGCGCGGGATGCTGACAGATGACGCGGCGGCGTTGCTGCCCAAAGCGATCCGCGGGCACATCGCAGCGGAGAAGGCGCTAGGCAAGGGCGCCGACAAGCTGATGGACCGCCCGGCCGAGGGGCAGAAAACCAGCGAATGGATGCGCGCCAATGCCAAGGCGTTCGGCATTCCCGAAGCGCCGGACGGTTACGACATTGCGAAGCCGGATATGCCCGAGGGCATGTCCTGGGACACGGATCTGGAGGGCACGTTCCGCACGCTGGCGCACGAACAGGGGATGACGCCCGACCAGGTGAACGCCAGCGTCGGGCTGTTCGCCGGGCATATGGGCAAGATGTTCAATGTCGCGAACCAAGAGCTGCAGGACGCCACGCAGCAGATGCGCCAAGAGCTTGAGCGCGATTGGGGCGATCAATACGCCGCCAAGATCGCACAGGCGCAGGGCGCGGCGCAGGCGATCGCCACCGAGGCAGGGCTGGACCTTGAGCAGATCCAGTCGATCGGTCAGATGCTGAAACCCAAGATCGGCGACGCTGGGATCATGCGGCTGTTCGCCACCATCGGGGCCAAAATGGGCGATGATGCATTCGTCGGTGGCGCCGGCGCGGTCGGCATGACCACGCCGCAGGAGGCGAAGGCGGAACTGCAGCGGTTCACGGGCCCGGATGGCGATTATGGCAAGGCCTATTCCACCAAGGACCAGAAGCGGATGCGCGAGCTGGAGCCCATGCGCGAGCGGCTGATCAAGCTGGCGACCAGCACCCGCTGATTTGATGGGTTGACACAAGATGTAGGCCCGGACATGAATGTTCCCCATGTCCGGGCACCCGCCACACCAGCGGTCCGGCTGACAGCGGGAACAGACCGCCGCGCCACGCCTGCGATATGGCGAGCCAGGGTCCGGCGTTCCGGGCACCCCTTGCGACAAACCCTCTGTTTTGGTTTTTTGTCGAAAGGGAATGCCCATGGCCTTCGACACCCGCGTGGAAGCGTCCCACCAGCTCGGCCTGTCCGATGCGGTCAGCATGGCGCTGCAGCAATTCGGCTCCAAGCTGCGCCAGTATGTGACCGAAAAGCCCGCAAGCGGCGAAGCGATCCCGGCGTCCGATCTGATCAGCCCTGTGAACTATCAGCGCGGCAGCGGCCGGCGCCGCAGCAACATCGAGAACCCGGCGGCCCGCGAGCGCCGCTGGCTGGAATACAAAGACCCGATCGAGACTGGCCAGTATCTCGACAAGGAGGACGTGTTCCGCTCCGCGATGAACCCGACCTCGGAGCTGATCGCCACGCACACCGCCGCGATCGGGCGCGGGATCGATGACATCATCCTTGGCCTTGACATCAACGGCACCGTGACGGACGGCGGCATCCTCGGCAGGGTGATGACCGGCAAGCGGCTGTCTGGTTCCAGCGTCCTGCCCGCCGCGAACACCGTCGTTCACGGCAGCGCCGGCTTGACGCTGGCCAAGCTGCGCGCGGTGCGCAAAGCCTTGGCCCTGGCCGAGAACGACATGGACCGCGCGATGCCGGTCATGGCGATCGGCGCGGAGCAGGCCGACGACCTGATCGGCTTGGCCAGCGCGACCGCTTCATCGCTCAACCCGTTCGAGCTGCAGCAGCTGGAGAGCGGCAAGATCACCCAGCTGATGGGCTTCAAGTTCGTGGAGATCCAGCGCCTGCCGCTTTCGGGCACCACCCGCACCTGTCCGGTCTGGCTGCCCGAGATGGTCATGCTGGGCGTTTGGCAGGATGTCGTGTCCGGCATGTGGAACGACACCGCGGCCCGCAACACGCCGTATATGAATATCGATTGCTATATGGACTGCGCGCGCAAGCAGGACGGCGGCGTATTCGCGATCGAATGCACCGAGTGATGCGGCGGGCCGGCTGACCCCGGCCCGACCCTTTCCCCCCCCTTGTTTCAGGAGCCGCGACCATGGCTGTCGTCAACCGCAAATCCAACTTGTTCCGGGATGCCGCCGCGCTTGGCGCCATCCCGATGCCCAATGCGCTGCGCGGCGTTGTGCGCCACGCCGTCGGCAGCGTCGCCAACGTCGCGGGCGATAGCGACAACTCGTCGTATCTGCTGGCGAGCGTGCCGAGCCACGCGATCATGCATCCGAACACGTTGTTCGATGTTGAAAACTGGGGGTTCGCTCAGGCGGTGATCGGATCGAAGGCGATCCAGGATCAGATCCTCGACGTGGCGATCAGCGCGGCGACCACGCAATCGCCCTTTGCTTTCGGCGATGCCAACCACGGCAAGGAGCTGTGGGATGTGCTGGGCATGGCGGCCGATCCGGGCGGCACGATCGAGATCTATGCGCACGCCGAGGCGAACGCAACCGGCGCCGGGACCATGCCGTTCTGCATCGCCTGGATCGATAACGCCTGATCGACATCTGACCGATGGCCGGGGCTGCAAGGCCCCGGCAGTTCCCACCCGGTGGAGATACCCATGACCCAAGCCATCGCCGCCAGCACCATCGCGCAGCAAGCCTTTCGCTATATGGAGGCGTCGCCGCTGGGATCGTTTGGCGATGAAAGCGCCGAGGCCCGCGCCGCCCGAACGCAGTATCCCATCGCAATCAGTGGCGCGCTGCGCCGTGCCGACTGGTCGTTCGCGTCCAAGCTGCTGTCGCTGCCCCAGATCACGCCCGACACCGTGGATCTGGCGCTGGTCTACACCTACCGCCTGCCGCCCGAAGTTCTCGCGCTGCGCGAAGTGCGACCCGAGCTGACCGCCTGGCGCATCGACGGACGGCTGCTGCGCGCGGACGAGCCCGGGCCCCTGACCGTTCGCGCGACCGTGACCGTCGACAAGGAAACGGATCTGCCCGGCGAGTTTCAGGATGTCGTGGCGCTGCTGCTGGCCGCCGCGCTGTCGCCAAACTTCGCCAGCTCGGCAAATCGCGCCGCCATGCTGCGCGATCAGGCGGAGGTGGCGCACCGCGTCGCGCTGCGCGCCGATCGTGCGCAGGCTTCGGCGGTGCGCTGGGATGGCCGCGACGAGCCGTTCGCCGATTGGGTGGATATGGCGACGCGATGACCAGATCCGCCCCAACGCAGCGCAGCTTTTCGTCGGGCGAAGTCTCGCCGCTTCTGGCTGGCCGCACCGATTACCAGCGCCACCAGACCGGCCTCGCCACCTGCCGGGGCTTCCTGCCGCTGGTCGAGGGCGGGTTCACGCGCGCGCCTGGCACGTCCTATCTGGGCCGGACCCGCGGCGATGCCGCCGCTGTGTTGGTGGCGTTTGAATTCTCCGCCGAGGATGCCGTGACGCTGGAATTCACCGCTGGTTACATGCGCGTTTGGCGCTATGGCTCGCTTGTGATGGACGGCGCGTCTCCCTTCGAGCTGGTGATCCCCTATGATCTGGCTGCGATCCGTCGCCTCAAGTATGTGCAAAGCGCCGACGTGATTTTTCTGGTCGACGGCGAGCGCCCGCCGCAAAAGCTCAGCCGGTTTGCGCTGGACAACTGGACGATCGCGGCGACCGTATTTGATGGCGGCCCGTTTCGCGCTTGGAACCTGGACGAAGACATCACCATCGTCGCCAGCGCCGCCACCGGAACCGTGACCCTCACCGCGAGCGGCGGCGATGTGTTCCTCGCCGGCTACGTTGGCGGGCTGTTTGCGCTGCGCGTCGACAACTGGGACGACACGCCGATCTGGACGGGCAACACCACGATCGCGACCAACGCACAAATGCGATACGACGGCCGGGTCTACAGGCGATCCGACGACGACAGCGTGAGCGGCGCCCCTACGTCCACCGGCGTGAACGCCCCGGTCCACACGTCGGGCCGCCAACTGTCCGAGAAGGGCGGCATCACCTGGGAATTCGTCAGCACCGACACCGGATTGATGCGGATCACCGCCGTGGCATCGGCCACTTCGGCGACGGCCGTGGTGGTCGATCGCATCCCCGGCGAGCTGGTGACAGGCGACGGTGCATGGACTTGGGCCGCCGCTGCATGGTCGGCAGAATATGGCTGGCCCGCCGCCATCGCGCTGCATGATCAGCGGCTGGTCTTCGCCGCCACGCCCGGCGAGCCGCGCACGATCTGGGCATCTGCGATCGGCGCGTTCCAAGACTTCACTTTAGGCACCGACGCAGACCTGGCATTCGCTTACACCATCGCCGCGAAACGTGGGATCAACCGCATCCTGTGGCTGGAGAGCGGCGCGAAAGGTTTGGCGATCGGTGCGCTGGGGGAGCTTCAAGCCGCGCGCAGCACCGTCCAAGGCGAGGGGTTCAGCGCGACGACTGCTGGGTTCGACGTTGTGTCGAGCGTCGGCGTCTACGATGCGCAGCCCGTCAGCCCGGACGGCTATCCAATTTTCATCAGCCGAGATCGTGGCCGCATCCTTGAATTGAAATATTCGTTGACCGAAGACAAGGTTTCGCCGCGCGAGCTGTCCATGCCCGCGCGGCATCTCGGCGCTGGAAAGTTTGCTGGCATCGTCTGGCAATCGGCCCCGGTCCGCATCGGCTGGCTGTGGCGCGAGACTGGCGATCTGGTGGCGATGATCTATGAGCCGGACGAGGACGTGCTGGGATGGGCGACCATGCCGGTCGCGGGCGGCGTGGTCGAGAACGTGTCCGTCTCTGCGGCCGCCGGTGGCGGCGACGATGCCGTGACATTGGTGGTCGCGCGCACCATTGGCGGCGAGGCCCGGCGCCACGTCGAGCAGATGGCCCCGTTCTGGGGGCTGCTGACCGGCGCCACTGACATCGCAGAAGCGGAACACCTTTATGCGGCTGTCGTGGCCACGCCTGCAGCGCCGGCCGCCACATTCAGCGGACTGGATCACCTGAATGGTCAAGCGGTTTTAGCTTGGACGGATCTTGGTCAGTTCGGCCCGCTGACTGTGGCGGGCGGGTCCATCACTTTGTCGCAGCCAGTGTCGCGCGCTGTGATCGGGCTGCACCTGGACGAGCAGCGCGTGCGCACCTTGCCGCTTTATGCCGCCGTGAGAGATGGCGACCCGATGGGGCGCAAAGTGCAGACGCGCCGCCAAGGCGTTTATCTGAACGACACGGCAGCCTATCGCATCCGCGGCGTTCAAAAGGAATGGGGCAAGCCCGAGGTGATGACGGACTGGCGCACGCGATCGGGCGCGGATGTGCCCGGCGATCTGACCGTCGGATATTCTGGGGTTGATGATCCGAACGTGGCGATCGGCTGGTCGCTGACGAACGCGCTTGAGTTCGCCCCGGTCGGAGCTGCGCCGATGACCGTGCTGTCATTAACCCCCATTGTGGAGGCGTCCGGCTAATGTGCTTCCCCGTCCTCGCGGCGGCCGTGCCCGCCGCCGCCGCCGCTGGCACCGCCGCCGCCGCCACCGCCGCCACGACTGCAGCAGTCACCGCCGCCGCTGCCAGCCTTGCGGCCGGTGGCGCGGCTGTCGGAACGGCCACGTCTATCTCAGCCGCGGCACTTGCCGGCGCGTCCGCCGCATCGGCTGGGATGACGCTGGGATCTTTCGCGATGACGGCCGGCACCGTCGCCAGCTTGGGCGGCACGCTTTACAGCGCGATCAATGCCAGCCAGCAGCAGCGCGCCGCCGCGGCTGCGCAAGAGCAGCAGGCAGCGGGCGCGCGCGCGATGGGCCAGGTCGAGGATCGGCGCACCCGCCAAGCGATGCGATCCGAGATCGGCCGGATGATGGCGCAGATGGCAGCGAACGGCGTGCTGCTCGACAGCCCGTCCGCTTTGGCATTGGGCGAGAAGGCCGCGCGCGAAATGTCCTTCGCCTCTCAATCGGCGCGCAGCGTCAGCGGCGCGCGCGTCGCCACCCTGTCCGCCTCGGCCCGCCAATCAAGAGCGCTGGCCACATCGTCGCTGATCGCGGGCGGCGTTGGCGCGGCGGGCGCCGTGCTGACCGACGCGCCGGATCTGTGGCCGGCGCTGGCAGATAAAAAGGTATTCGGCTGATGGCGCGGATCGAAATACCGCGCGCGCCTCTTGCGGGCGGCGCCTTGGCGCAAGCGCCGCAGCCGGTCGACAACGGCATCGGCCGCGCTGTTGCAAATCTAGGCCAGCAGCTGCACGCGGGCGGCGTCGCGCTGGAGACCAACCGGCTGTCGCGTGATCTGGGCCGCGCCCGCGTCGACATCGCGAACACTCTTTCGATCGCCCGCCTTGAGACGCAAAAGCTCAGCGACCCCGATGCGATCGACACCGGCTGGCGCGATAGCCTGACCCAGCTGCGCGCCGACACGCTTGGCAAGGTGGACCCGCAGAACAGCGAAGCCGCGGGGCTGGCATTTGACGAGCTGGCCGGACGCCACAGTCTGGCCGTAGGTCAGCGCGCGATCCAGCTGCGCGAGGCGCAAGGCTTGGGCTTGCTTGTGGAACACGCGAATGCGCTGGCCACATCGCCGGGCATTGGCAACCGCGAGGAACGGGCGACGCTGCTGGGCCAGTTCGCCGATCAAGTGATGGACGCTGTTGACGCCGGGATCATTACCCCGGCGCAAGCACAGGACCGGATACAGCGGCAAAGCCAGACGATGGGCGAAGCCGCCGCCATCCGCATGCTGTCCGAAGATCCCGACAGGCTGCTGGCAAGCATCGACAGCGGCGAGCTGCCCGAGCTGGCCGCCGACACGCGCGAGCGCTATCGCCGCGGCGCCGTCACCGAGATTGACCGACGCACCGCCGCGGGCCTTCGCGCTGACGAGATGGCCGCCACCCGCCGCATCGCGGAGCAGGGCAAGCAGCTGTCTGCGCTGACTGCAATCGCCCGAACCGGCCGGAGCATGGACGGCCAGACCGCGCTCCTGGCCGACCCTGCGATGCAGAGCCACCCAAGCTATGCCGAGGCAGTCGCTGCGGTGGAGCTGAACCAAGCGCTGCCCGGCTTTGCGGCGATGACGCCTGACGAGCAAGGGGCGCTGATCGAGACAGAGCGCGCCAAAACCGTGACCAGCGCATTCGAGACCCGAGCGCTGACTGCGATGGAAGCGATCAACGAGGCCACCGTGCGCCAGCAGGCCGCCCTGGCGCGCGCTGGCGCCACCGAGCTGAACGCCCAGCTTGCCGATGCGGCGACGCTTGCTTCGGCGGGCCGCCAAGTCGCCGACGAAGATAAGCTGCTGGCCAATCCCGCCGCCAAGGATCTGCCAAACTATGCCGCGCTTGTCGAAGGCGTGGCGCTGCGCGGGCAGCTGCCCGGCTTTGCATCGCAGACCCCCGCCGAGCAGGCGGCGCAAATCCAAGCGGAAGCCGCGCGGCCCATCGCGTCGCGCTTTGAGAACGATCGCCTGGTCGCGATGGAAGCGGCGCGCGCCGCGACCGTCCGAGGCTGGCGCAGCGACCCGATCGCGCAGGCCGCCGCGCTGGATCTGGGAGTTGCGGCAGCGCTGCCCGCCGATCTGTCGGACCCCGCGGCATGGGCCACGGCATTCGCCGCGCGCCGCGACTTCGGCGCGTCGCTGGTGGCGCGCGGCTACATCGCCGCGCCGGTGTTCTTCACCACTGCCGAGCGTGACCAGCTCAAGGCCGCCGTCGCCCCGGGCCAAGACGCCCGCGTTCGGGCCGGGCTGGCGTCGGCGCTGGCCGAAGGCTTCGGCCCTGATGCGCCGCGCGCGCTGGCCGGGATCAGTGATGACCCGGTGTTCAGAAACATTGGCGGGCTGTTGGCCGCGGGCGGGCGCCCTGACGTGGCGCTGTCCGCGTTCAGCGGTCAGACCGCGATCGAGGCCGGCACTGTGACGCTGCCCGCCGCGGCCATGCGCCAGACGCTGATGTTCGCGGCGACCGGCGCGCTGCTGGCGGAGACGTTCCCTGACGATGCCGCGGCCCAGGTCGAGATCCTGAAAACCGCCGACGCGATCTATGCGTCGCGAGCGCAAGGCTTGAACCCCAAGGACGAGCCCGAAAACGCTGGCGAGATCTGGACCGCCGCCCTGCAAACTGCAATGGGCGCCGGCGTCGACGCGCAAGGCAAGCCGACCGGCGGTGTGCATGAGGTCAATGGGCGCCAGACATGGGTTCCGATGGGCGTGGCTGTCACCGACTTCGAGCGGGTGCTGGACGATGCCGCGGATCTGCTGTTACCGCCAATTCCGTTCTCCAGCACCAGCCGGGCGGCGTTCGGTGATGCCGTGGTGCAACCCCCAGTCTTCGACGCATGGACCGCGGCGGCGATGTCCGGCGGCAGCCCGATGTTCGGCGGCGTGCCGCTGTCGCCGCAAGCTGCGAGGCGCACCAGCCTGATCGCCATCGGCGACGGCGTGTATCGTGTCGAGGTGAAGACCGGCCGCACCTATCAGACCGTGACCGACAGCGCCGACCCGACCGGCGCCACGCATTTCGTGATCAGCTATGATCAGCTGCGCGGCGCTGTCGAGCAAGCGCGGCGGGCCCGCCGATGACCTTCAAGCTGCAAGTGCCCCAGCGCATCCCGCGCACCAACCCTGCCCCGCGCCCCGCCGCAAGTTTTGGGGAGGTTATCGGCGCGGCCTACGACAATGAAATGATCGACGCCGACATCCGCGACTATGGCCAGCAGGTCGAGCGCCGCATCCTGACCGACATCGCCGATCGTCTGGGCTCCGAGGCGCCGGAGCAACCGATGGGCCAGCCAATCCCCGGCGGGACCATCGGCCTGATCGCCGGTCTGGTGCTGGATCAGGGCGCGCCGGGCGTCTACTTCCCCGCCGATCGGCGTGCCGATCTGCTGCGCCGCGCCGCGATCGCGGAGCAGCGCAACCCCGCGGCTTGGGCGGATCTGCCGACCAGCGATGCCGCTGTGCAGGCCGAGAGCGTGCGGCGCCGCCAAGCCGAGGCGCGCGACAATCTCGACACCCTGTCAATGGGCGGCGACGGCATCGGTCAGATGGGCGCCGAAATCATTGGCGCCATGGGCGCCACGATCACCGACCCCTTGCTGCAGCCCCTGCTGCTTGCGGGCGCTGGCGCGGGCGGACTGGCGCGCACGATGGCGATCGAGGGCGGACTGGGCGCGACGTTCGAGGTGGCCAAGCTGCCCGATCGCGCGCGCGTGGCGCAGGAGCTGGGTCGCCCCGATCTGACGCTGGGCGACATGGCCACGCGCGTCGCGATCGGCGCAGGGTTCGGCGCAGGCTTCGGCGCATTGATCCATGGCGCGCAGCGTGGCGCCGCTTACATCGCAGGCCGCCGGACACATACGCGCGACACCGCCCCGCCAGGCGTTGAGGCAGGCGATCATGGCGCGGCCGTCGACGCAGCCGAGGAAGCGCTGCGCAACGGCCAAAGCGTGCCGCCGCCGAGCCCGGTTGTCGATCAGGCCGACATCGCCCGCGTCACGGGAAAGATCATCGGCGTGGAAAGCGGCGGACGGGCTGCCGCGCAGAACCCCAATTCAACGGCCGGCGGTTTGGGCCAGATCATCGACAGCACTTGGCTGGAGCTGATCGGACGCCACCGCCCCGACCTGGCGCAGACCAAGACCCGCGCCGAGCTGCTGGCCATGAAGGGCGACGGGCCGCTGAACCGTTCGATGACCGAGGCATATACGGGCGAGAACGTCGCCGCGCTGAATGCCGCGCAGATCCCGGCGACTGATGGGAACGTCTACCTATCGCACTTCCTCGGGCCCGGTGGCGCGCGCGTCGCGCTGCTTGCAGATCCCGACGCGCCGATCAGCGCGGTGATGAGCGCCGGCGCGATCGAGGCGAACAAAAGCCTGACCTATGCCGGGCGTGCGATCCAGCACTGGACCGTCCGCGATCTGCGCCGCTGGTCCGAGGTGAAGATGGGCCAAGCCGTCGACCCCGGCGATGCCTACACCGCCGCGACGCGGCGTGGCTACACATCGGGCAGCGAAGTGGTGACGCCGGCCGGCACGCGCGTGACTGTCGAATATGAGATTGTCGATCTGGACACGCTGATCCTGGCGAGCGGCGACCGTCAGCCACGCGACCGATCGCGCGCCGCCCCGACCGCCAAGGTGGCGGAGCGCGCCGCGGCGCTGGACCCGGCGCAGCTGCTGCCGTCACCGCTGGCCGGATCGGGCCCGCCGATCGTGGGCGCCGACAACATCATCGACAGCGGCAACGGCCGCGTGATGTCGATCATTCATGCCGCTGACAATTTTGGGGACCGCTACAGCGCCTACCTGGACGGATTGCGTGCGGCAGGGTTCGAGATCCCCGCCGGCATGAACCGCCCGGTCCTGATCGCGCGGCGCACCACTGATCTGCCCCCCGATGAGCTGCGCCGCTTCGTGAGAGAGGCGAACGACGATGTGGTCGAGCGGCTGTCGCCATCCGAGCAGGCGCGCACCGACGCCACCGCGTTGACACCCGAGACGCTGGGCCTGTTCGACCCGGAGGCGCCCAGCATCGGATCGCCCGAGAACCGCGCGTTCCTAAGCCGCGTGGTCGCAGGTCTGCCGGCCAGCCAGCAGGGATCTGTGATGGACAGCGTGGGCCGCCTGACACCGGCGGGCGCCACGCGCATTCAAGGCGCCATGCTGGCCCAGGCGTTCGACGCGCCCGATCTGATCGAGGCGGCGACCGAGGCCGCAGGCGCCGAGATCAAATCGCTGTTGGACGCGCTGACCGACGTGGCCCCCGCCTGGGCGCAGATGCGCGCCGAGGCGGCCGCGGGCCGCGGATCGCCTGACTTCGACATCACGTCGCAAGTGGTCGAGGCGGTGCGCCTGATCCGCGACGCGCGCGCCATCGCGGTGCGCGATGGCGTGCCGGTGCGTGCGGCCATCGCTGACGCGCTGGCGCAGGGGGATATGTTTTCGGGCGGCGTCAACCCGATCACGGCGCGGCTGGTCGGCATCGCCTATCGCGACGGGCGGGCCCAGTCGCGCGACGCGGTGGCGGGCGCGCTGCGCAGCTATGTCACCGAGGCGCAGCAGATCGGTGGCGGTGGCGGTGGCGGCCTGCTTGACGACATCGCGCCAGCATCGCCTCTCGATGTGCTGGACGGCGTGCGCGCGCGCGCTGACAGATCCGCGCCCCCGCCGCCGCGCGAAGGCGAACCCGCCGCTGCGGAGCCCGTGGGCCCCGCAGGCGTTTCGGTCATCGATGTGGAGGGCGCCGACGGCCGGCTGTTTGCAGAGGGCGCGACATCGCCCGCCGCGCAGGCCGGTGCGGATCAGGCCGAGGCGTCGCTGCGCGCACGCTTGGACGCCGCGCCAGGCGATGGCCCGCCCGCCGCCACCGCCGCGCCAGCCGATGGCCCGCCCGCGCCCGCCGCGCCGCAGGGCCCTTGGACGCGCACCGATGCCAAGCCGCCCGCTGACGATGGTGCGGCGGCGATCCTGAACGCTGGAGATTTTGAGATCGAGCCCGGCGTGACCGCTTCGCAGGTGCTGAACGATTTGGCGGATGATGCCGAGTTCATGGACATCGTGAACCTGTGCGGCCTCGGAGGTGTGAAAAATGGCTGATCTTCGCGACTGCCTGCAGACGGCCATGGACGCGCAAGAGGTGAACATCACCCGCGCCCGTGCGACGCAGGAGCTGATGAACGAGCTGGTCGAGCGCTACAGCACAACCATGCCACCCGCCGCCGCGCAGGCGGCCGCAGAGGTGGACGTGCGCAAGATCCTGAAAGAAAGCGCGATGCGCCGCCGCCATGTGGTGCTGAACCAGCTGACCCGGATGCGCGCGAACGCGGACATGATCGCGCGCAGCGACAACCCGGCGGGCACGATCAAGTCGCTGCTGGAATATGCCGAGGGCCGCAAAGACGCGGTGCTGTCGGTAAGATCGCGCAAAGACGGATTGCGCCGCCAGTTCCTCGGAATGCTGCGCGGCATCTTGAAACAGCACGGCCGCAACATTTTCGGCGAGGTGCGCAACAAATCGGCGCTGAAGAACATCGTGCGCGAGCTGCACGGCGAGACAACCGGCGACACCGCGGCGGCGCAGCTGGCCGATGCGTGGCGCCAGACGGCCGAGCGCGCGCGCGTCCTGTTCAACAGCTTCGGCGGCGACATCGGCAAGCTCGACGACTGGGGTCTGCCGCACACGCACAACGCGCGCCGGATCAGGAACGCAGGGTTCGACGCCTGGCGCAACGCGATCGACCCGGCGCTGGACTGGTCGCGGATCGTGGACCGCACCACCGACCAGCCGTTCGCCGCCACGCCCGGCGCTGCGCCGAACCCCGCCGCATCGGGCCGGCTGCTGCGCGACATTTACGATCAACTTACGACAGACGGCTGGAGCGATCGCATTCCGTCAATGGCAGCCGGCATGGGCGGCAAGGCGATGTATAACCGCCACGCCGAGGCGCGGCTGCTGCACTTCAAAAACGCCGACGCTTGGCTGGCCTACAACACGGAGTTCGGGGCGACCAATCCGTTTGACGCGATGGTCAGCCACATCGAGGGCATGAGCCGCGACATCGCGCTGATGCAAGTGCTGGGGCCCAACCCGGGCGCAGGCCTAGAGCATATGATCCAGACCGCCACCAAGCGCGCGGCGCTGGCGAACGACGAGCCGATGAAATCCGCGGTCAGCAACGCGGGCAAGCGCGCGCAGCACATGCTCGCGCAGCTGGACGGCAAGGCAAGCGCCGCCGAGAACGAGGGGGTCGCGCGGTTCCTCGCGGGCACGCGCGCCGTGTTGGCCGCCGCCCAGCTCGGCTCGGCGATCCTGTCATCGTCCACCGATCTGTTCACGGTCGCGATGGCGGCCAAGTCGGTCGGCATGAACCCGGGCAATGTGCTGAGCCAGACCGTCCGCCTGATGGCGAGCAAGGGCGAGCGCGAGATGGCCGCATCGATGGGCTATGTCGCCGACACGCTGGCCGACACCGCGGCGGGCGCGGCGCGCTATTATAACGATGTGTTCGGCGCTGAGATCACCGACCGCCTGGTCGGCTTTGTGATGCGGGCGCAGGGCTTGTCGTTCTGGACCGACATGCACCGCCTGTCGGTGCAGCTGAGCTTTGCCGCCGAGCTGGGCCGCCATGCCGGCCAGCCAATGAACGCGCTCCCTGAGCGGCTGTCGGCGCTGCTGCGATCGCGCGGCATGACCGACGCGGACTGGATCGCGCTGTCCGATCCGGCGCTGATGTTCCGCCCGCGCCAGGGCGCGGTGTTCCTGTCGCCGCAGCACTGGCGCAGCGAAGCGCTGGCGCGCGGAATGGACACGGCGCGCGTCGAAAACCTGTCGCTGAACCTGCAGTCGATCATCGAGGAACAGCTGGAGCTGGCCGTGCCCACCCGATCGGTCGAGGCGTCAGCGGCGCTCTACGGCGGGACAAGGCCGGGCAGCTTTTTTGGCGAGGTGGCGCGATCGGGGCTCGCCTATAAATCCTACCCGATGGCTCTGGCGGTCGGACAATATCGCCGAATGATGGCACGCCCAACGCCGCTGGCGCGGGCGCAATATGGCGCGACGTTCTTGGCTGGCACGACGATGCTGGGTGCGCTGAGCGTTCAGCTGAAAGAAATGGCCAAGGGAAACGATCCGCGCCCGATGACCGACAGCAAATTCTGGGGCGCTGCCTTTTTCCAAGGTGGCGGCCTCGGCATTTTCGGCGACTTCCTCAAGGCGGAAACCAGCCGCACAGGTGGCGGGTTCTCCGAAACGCTGACGGGGCCCGTGGTCGGCTTGGCCGGCGATCTTGCGCGCGCGGTTCAATCGAACGTGGTGCGCGTCGGCCAAGGCAAAGACCCGCTGATCGGGCGCGACGTGGTAAACGTCTTTAGGCGCTACACCCCGGGCACATCGATTTTCTACGCACGCACCGCGCTCGACCGCCTGGTCTGGGACCAGCTGCAGGATCTGTTGGACCCGGAGGCACAGACGCAATGGCGCCGCCAAGAAAAGAAGCAGCGGCGTGATCAGGGCAGCGGCAGCTGGTGGCGGCGTGGCGAGTTGACGCCGCGCCGCGGCCCTGACCTTTCCAACAGCGCGGGAGCGAACCGATGACAACTGAAACCTATCAGCAGCCCGAAGTCGCGACCGTCCAAGGCGCGGGGCCGTATACCATCCCGCACGAATACCACGCCGCCAGCGAGATCAGCGTGACCGTGACCGTCGCGACCGTGAAAACGACGCTGACGCAGGCGACCGAATACACTGTCGCGCCGGCCGCCGATGCAACCGCCGGCGCTGTCACGCTGACCGCCGCCACCGCGGCGCAATATGCGGGCGCCGAGCTGCGGATCATTCGCCGCACTGTGAACGAACAGGGCTATGCCGCGCAGGGCGGCGAGCGCGAGGCAGGGCTGGAGGTGCAGCTGGACCGCCAGACGCGCGGCATCCAAGATCTGGCGCGCGACGTGTCAGCTCTGGAAGATGCGTCTGCGCGATCGCTGCGCATGCCATCCAGCGACCCGGTGATCGCCGCGCTGCCCGTCGCCAGCGCGCGCGCGAACCGGATACAAGCCTACGACGTGACGGGCGCGCCCATGCTCTACAACCCCGCGATCGCGCTGACCGTGTCGGACGCTGGCATTCCGGTGTTCGGCACCGCGCTGGCCGCTGGGCTGGCGACCGTGCGAGCCGGGCCCGCCGGGCCCGCCGCGATCGTGCTGCTGGGCATGTATGCGCCCGGCGATGGCGGGCTGATGTTGATGGTGCGGCGCGCATCGGAGCCGTCGCACCTGGCGAAGCTCCAGACCGCAGACGGCCAATGGTGGGAGACGATCGAACCCGGGCCGCTGCCTCAGCACTTTGGCGCGCGCTGGGATGGCACGACCGACGACACCGCCGCGATCAACGCCTGGGCGGCGTATCTGCGCGCGACGAACCGAAGCGGACGACTGCCTCCCGGCACGGCTTACTGCGCGGGGACGCTCTACCTCGGCAGCGTCAAGATCGTCGGAGCTGGCGGCCCAGCAAATGCCGCCGCTTTTACGAGCAAGACGGTGATCAAGTCGAACGGCAATCCGATGATTTCGATGTCAGACAGCGCCACGTCGATCGCAAATTATTTCCTGACGCATTGGCAAGACTTCACCGTGCTTGCCGCGGGCGGAGCAGTGGCAACGATTAATCTGTGGGACTATCTGAATTACCCTTACCAAGTGGGCGTCTGGACCGGGCGCAACCATAATTTTATGATGCGGACGACCGACACCGGCGGATCTGGCGAGGCGGACCAGGAAGAAACCGGGCAAGTCGGTGGATCGGGCGGGCTCACCATGCTGAACATGTGCGTCCAAGACGCCTCGGGCTGGGGCGTTTACGCCTACAAGCTGTGGGGTAAGTCGCTAAAACACAACGTGTTCACGCGCCGCTGTGGCGGCGTCGCGGCCTTTACGCTGTCGAATGATCGGTTCGGGGGCGCTTATAACTTCGCGTCGGCATGTGTGGACTTTCGCGTCGGGGCGATACACGCCTATAATGCCGGCTATGCCAACTCCGACCACGACTATCGCGGCACTGGCATTCGCATCGGCGGATATAAAACCGTTGTCGAGGGGCTGGACCGCCTAGCCCAGAACGGCACCAATCAGCTTTTCGACGCGATCCACCTGGAGCGGTTCCGCATCCCGCTGGAGATCAACAACACCGGCGACGTGCAGATCGGCGGCGGCAGCATAAGCGGGCCGCCCGCGTTGCATGGCACTTATGGCAAGGTCTATATCGGCCACGGCAGCAACCGAGGCAACGACGTGCAGGGGTCTATCGGGCCGCTCAAGTGCTTTAACGTCGATCGTGTTTTCGTGATGCAGCCGGGCTTTGACCTTGGCGGACTGGTCAATCGCGAGGTCGACCTTGAAATGCAGATCCACACTTGGGTCGGCGTGAAATGGTCCAGCACCGGGGCGGACACCTACGGCATGGGTTCGACTGGGCAAAACGTCAAGCTGGTCCCGCGCTACGATCCGGCGGACATGCCTGGTGGCATCGGCTCGCGCGGGGCTTTCCAAGTGCAGCCATTCTTCAACACCGCGTTCAAGCCGGGCACGGACTGCGCCAACCTTCTGCGCCAGTTCGCGCGCGGCGGGGGGGATTTGGAAACCTGGACGCACGATGGCACCGGCACCGCGACGGCCGGCGCGCGCTTCATGGGATCGACCGCTGGTGGCGCCAAGATCCACCACGATGCGATCGACACGACGGCCAAGGTGCTTGTGCCTGGCGAGATCATGACGCTGCAGGTCTGGGCCGAGCTTGCCGGAACCAACGCGCTCAGCAACTTGACGTTCGGGCTTGCGGATCTGACCGGCACCGAGATCGTGTCGTGGCCGATGGGACCGAGCGGGGACGCAGACGCGAACACCGTCCATCACCGTTTTGTCAGTCTCATCGTCCCGACGACGACAAACGCAGACGGTCACACTGGGGTTCGTGTGTTCTTAAAAAGCCTGGGCTCCAACATCGTCAGATGGCGCCATCCGATCCTCTGCCCCGGCAGCCTGCGATCGATGGGCGCCGCGCCGCTCAATGTCTGGAACAGCTACGACGGCGCGATCGTCTGTTCGGGCGTGGCGGCCCCGGGCATCGTCATCCCGCAGACGGCCGCGGCCCCGACCAGCCCGGCGCCAAAGCTGGGACAGCTCGCAATATCGGACGGCGCGAACAGCGGGTTCGACGGAACAAGCGGCGCAGGTCTCTACCGGCGCGGCGCAAGCGCTTGGATTTTCATCGGATAAGAAGGAGCGACACCCATGGCCCTCAGCACCGCGACCGTCAACATCGGCGACGACTGGACGCTGCTTAATTCCAGCGACGCCGCCACCGTGCAGATCCAAAACACCGGCAACGCGCCGTTCGAGCTGGTGCGCGGCACGACCACCCAGCCGACCGGCAATGTCCCATCGATCATCGTGCCGCCGGGGTTCGGCAGCGACACGGCGCTGATCGCGGATGTCGTGCTGGCCCCGACCGGCGGGCGCCTTTGGGCGCGAGCCACCGACCGCGCGCGCGCGACGATCAACTGGGTGTGATGGCATGATCAGATCCGCGATCAGATCCGCGATCAGACCGATGATCCAGCCGATCGGCCGCAAGCGGGGCGTGGGCTCACCCTTCCCCGTCCTCGCGTCGAACGAAGAAGCGACCGTTTCCGACATCACTGACGATGGCGTCAACTACACGCTTGCAGCCTTTGCCGTGTCTGGCTCACTTACGTTCTCAACAGGCGGCGAGATCGAAGTTCAAATCATTGGGGGTGGTGGAGGGGGTGGCGGTCAAGCGGGAGGCCAGCCCGGCGGAGGCGGCGCTGGTGGTGAGTTCGTAAAAACCACAATCACAATTGCGGCGGCGCAATATAACATCGTTGTTGGTCCTTTTGGCGTTGGCACAGTTAGCGGCGGTTCTGGCCTTTCTGGATCAAACTCCATGCTAACTGGGTCTGGCGTCAATCTCACTGCAATAGGAGGTGGAGGCGGAGGCCGAGGCGCTGGTGGCGCTGGTCTGAATGGCGGCTCCGGCGGTGGGGGTGGCGGCAGCGGCGGGCTTGCAGGAGCCTCTATCGCATCTGACGGCGTAGGATTTGCAGGAGGCAACGGAGCCGCCGGGTGGAGGACGTCCGGTGGTGGTGGTGGTGCAGGAGGCGTGGGGACTGCGGGCGGGGTTGGAGGAGACGATAACGTCGCTGGGCCGGGTGGGCTGGGCATTGCCAGCACAATCACGGGCACATCTGCATTCTACGCGGGAGGCGGCGGCGGTGGTGCGAACAAATCGGCTGCCGAGGGCGGAGTTAAGGGGGCGGGCGGATCTGGTGTCGGTGGTGACGGGGGTATCGAGTTAACCCCTGGAACAGCGGGCGCGACGGGGACAGGCTCCGGCGGCGGAGGAAGCGGGAGGGACGGTAGCACTGCGCCCGGTGCGAACGGTAGCACCGCAATCCAATACGTGAGGTGGCGCAGGTGACCCAGCTTATCGCATATCAGCTTGACGCCAGCGGCGTTTGCATTGGCGCAGCGGTGCTTGCTGTCGGCACGACACTTCCACAATCCTACCTCCCCGCCGGACGGTGGGAACTTGGCACCGAAAGCCCCATTATCGGCGGGCACTTCCAGGGTGGGGAAACCTTTCACGCTTGGGCCCAGCCCGGCGAAGGCGGCTTTCCGGTCGGAGCAAAGCGCTTTCATGACGGATTTGCTTGGGTTTCGACCACCGCGGAAAACGTAGGGGAGCCGGGCGTCTCCGGGTGGGTGCGGGTATGATCGTCTCCCGCCTGCGCAATTTGTTCCCTTCGTTCGGGCGCACCTTGGCTGAACGTCCGAGCACCTGACAGCACTAATTACCCTCTACAGGGTAACAGCAATCTATAAAGAGAGTTAGTCAATGGGGCTTATAGAACGCTTGGAGGCTGCGGGTACGTCTATCTTACTGCTGGTGATTGCTGCCACAATGAGCGCAGTAGGATGGCTGGTGCGGAGAGTCTTGACTAATCAGGCACAGATTGTTAGGTTAGAAGAGACGCTGCTGCACCGAGACGTGCAAAGAGCAGCAGCAGATCAAAGGCTTGTCGATACCTTTGCCAAATGGGACCAGCAACGCCGAGACGATCAGGCAGACGTTCGTGCAGACATCAAAGAAATACGCGCTGACTTGAGGCTACGCCCGCATAACCTAGACCGGTAGACCACATACACAGGAGACAACCTTATGCCCGTCCGCAAAGTTAGCCAAGTAGGCCGCAGCTTTATCAAGGACCGCGAAGGCTATCGTGCCGAAGCATATCAATGCGGCGCTGGCGTTTGGACCATTGGCTGGGGGCATACCAGTGGGGTTGTGAACAGGGACTCAGTGACTAAAGAGCAGGCAGAGGTCATGCTGACCAGCGATCTGGCTGTCGCTGAGGAAATTATTCACCGCCGCGTCAACGTAGGGCTGAACAGCGCGCAACACGCAGCGCTGATCTCGTGGGCGATGAATTGCCCGACCGACATCAAAGTCAACACACTGTACAACCTGCTCAACGCTAAGAACTATGACGCTGTTCCTGAGCAGCTGGCGCGCTGGAACAAAATCACAAACCCTCACACAGGCAAGAAAGAGGCAAGCAGAGGGTTGACAAACCGCCGTGCGCTTGAGGTTGCTATGTGGGTGAGCCACCCAGACTCAAAACTGGCTCCTGCTCGTGCGGCTCCCGCCAACCCTGAGCGACAGTCCAAACTCCAGTCTACGACGCTGGGGCTTGCTGGCACGGGGCTTCTTGCTTCTGGCTTTACTGTGGCTCAATCCGCTGTGGCCGCAGATTGGCGCACCATGGCAATCGTGGCCTTCCTGCTTGTCCTGTTTGCAGTCATGGCTCGTGAACGCATCAAAAAATGGGGGCAAGGTGACACATGACCCTCTCTGGGGTAATATCGTTCGTATTGGGCAGTGATTTTGCCCAGTACGGCCTTGCCGCTCTCGCAGCCATGTTGGCGTTTGCTGGGATCAGGCTGAAGTTTCGCCGTGATGGGAAGCGTGATGCAAACGACAAAGCTGCCGCCGACGATCAAGCAGCCGCCAACAACGTACGCCGTCTTTCGCATGAACTGGCTGCTCGCAACCGCAGCGATGATCGCAGCGGCAGTAGCCGGATGCGGGACGACCACCCACACAGCTTCATTGACGAGTGAGGCTGTGGCGCAAGAGCTGAGAAGTCCTGGTCCAGTGTGGTACGCCAGCTGCGGGGAAAACAACCTGCTGCTGGCTGCTGCTTGGTTGGACAAGTTTAATGCTTTACTTCCACCAACTTCCCCCTGAGAGGGGAAACTATTGCTGCTAATTGGAGTGCGGTCTCGTCATGGCAAAGCAAAAAATCGGCATCACGCTGG
>Ga0105055_10002386_pt1 | contig 29317 bp, 27 predicted proteins | sample BON03_FD_78090 | JGI IMG/M metagenome (GOLD analysis project Ga0105055, IMG submission 78090) | Freshwater microbial communities from Lake Bonney liftoff mats and glacier meltwater in Antarctica - BON-03 | ecosystem: Environmental > Aquatic > Freshwater > Ice > Glacier meltwater | place: Lake... | reverse complement strand
GTGACACCGAATTCGTCGATGGCTTGGTCGAGGCCGGCGCCGGCGGCGTCGTTGAACGAACGGTCGCCGCGGCCGGTGATGTCGAAGACCACGCCGACGGTTGGGCCGTCGCCTTCGGCCATGGCGTCGGTGCCGGTCGGTGCGTCGGTGGCAGTGGGTGCGTCGGTGGCGGTGGGTGCGTCGGACGACTCGGTCGCCGTGTCGTCGCTGCCGCATGCTGCGAGGCCGAGTACGGCGACGATGCCGACAGCGAGCAGCTTCTTGCTCTTGATCATGTTCTCCCCTTCAGGATGAATTGTGTTGGTTCATAAGGCGAGTGGACGCGGGTGCGCCGCTCGTGTTCACGCGCCACCAAGCTACCCGCTGGTAACGGGGCACTCGCGCCAGGTCGGCGGAGTGATCATCGAGCGTTCACATGCGTCGCGCACGAGGCTGGGTGCCGTCGTCGACACGAGCCTTGCCCGTATCCTGGAGTCAGTTGTGTCCTCATCGCCTTCTTTCCGTCGCCGCCAGAGCAGTCGGCGCTACGCCGTGCGCAGAATCGGCGCGATCGTGGTCGTGCTCCTCGCAGCGTTCGGGGCGTTCCGAGGCGTCGGCGCGCTGCTCGCTGGTGGTGACGACGGTGTCGCCGATGCCGATGGGACACTCGAGACCGATACCGCAACCGACCCGGCAACCGGTCTGGCAATGCAGGACAGCGGCGCGATCGTCGTCGACGACGCTGCGGAACCGGTCGACACCGAACCGGTCGATGCTGCACCGGTCGACACTGCACCGGTCGACACCGAACCGGTCGACACCGAACCGGTCGACACCGAACCGGCGAGCCCCGAGAATCCGGCGACGTTATTCATCGTCGGCGACAGCGACGCCGGCACGTTCGGCCCGTACCTCCAGACCCTGCTCGACGGCACGGGCATCGTCGAGACGTCGCTCGACTACAAGGTGTCGTCCGGGTTGGCCCGCCCCGACTTCTTCGACTGGCCGGCCGAGATCGATCGCAAGCTGCCCGAGGTGAATCCCGACATCGTCGTTGCCACGTTCGGGGGGAACGATGCGCAAGGCCTGGCGGTCGGCAACGGTGACTTCATCATCGGCGACCCGGTCGCCAACGAAGCCGAGTGGACCGAGGAGTACCAGCAGCGCGTCGGCGCCGTGATGGACCAGTTGATGGAGGGCGGCCGCACGTTGATCTGGGTCGGGATCCCGAACGACGACAACCCCGACGTCACCGCACGCATGGCGATCCAGGATCGCGCCGCCAAGGCGGCTGCGGCGGAGCGTCCGGACGTGATCTTCATCGACACCTGGAAGCGGTTCTCCGGGCGCGACGGCAACTGGGCCGAGTTCGTGATCGACCCCCGCGACGGCGAAGGCAAGGACGTTCGCGCCGACGACGGCTTCCATCTCAACACCACCGGCGCCGAGATCCTGGCGATCGACATCGCCCAGGCCGTCCGCGACACGCTCCGCGCCCTAGGCGCCGCGATCTGAGCGCGAGAACCGCCTACTGTTGCTGGCCGCGGGCTTGGATGGCGGCGCGTCTCGCGGCGACGGCGTCCGGGCTGAAGCTGTTGCGACGCCACGCTCGGCTGTCGCGTGATTCGATCTCCCAATGGTCGTCGTCGGCGGCGATCTGGGCGTAGGTGTCGCGGATCTGGCGCACACCCGGCTGGTCGTTGCCGATGATGTCGGTTGCCAACTGCCGGGTGAACGGGATCAAGTCGGTGTGCGACACGACGTGGTTGACCAGACCGAACGCGAGCGCTTCGTGGGCGAGCATGAAGTTGCCGGTGAAACTCATCTCCCGCGCCCGGCGGATGCCGATGGCCTGCGGGAGCAGCACGGTGAGACCCCAGCCAGGCATCACCCCCACGCGTGAGTGGGTGTCGCCGAACTTTGCGTGCTCGCTCGCCACGAGGAAGTCGCAGTTGAGCGCCAGTTCGAGCCCGCCGGTGACCGCCACGCCGTTGACGGCGCCGATCAACGGTTTGGTGAGCGTGGGGAACGGGCCGCGCACGCCGTAGCGGTTGGCGCTGCCGTCGGCGCCCGACCCTCCGGCCAGGTTGCTGCCGTCGGTGCCGAGTTCCTTCAGGTCGAGCCCGGCGGTGAAGGCCGGGTCGGTACCGGTGAGGATGATCACGTCGACGTCGTCGGCGCCCTCCGCGTCGAGCATCCGTTGCGGGATCCGCTGCAGCATCTCGCTCGTGAGCGCATTGCGCGCTTCGGGTCGATTGATCGTGATCGTCGCGATCCGCTCGGACACCTCGTACAACACGTCGTTCTCAGCCATCCGAGCAGTCTCCCATCCCACCCAACCCCCGAAAAATCACGGGCGTGTGCCGCTCAGCGCAACGCTGGCGCGCCATTTCGGGGTCGGGGGATGTCAGTCGTCGGCGTCGTCGGCGGGGTGGAACGCCAACGGGAGGTCGCCGAGCTTGACGAGGGTGGCAGCGATCCAGCCGCCGAGCGCGCCGAAATGCTCGTCGAGCAGGGTGCTCGTGCCGTCGGCGACGGTTTCCTCGGCGAGCTCGTACAAGCCCTCGTAGGTGATCTCGGCGGCGTAGTCGGTGCGGAAATCCAGCGGGTCGACCTCGGTGTCGGGATGCGACGTCTCCGACGTCAATCCGGCGCGTTCGAGTCGGTCGTCACCGACCAATGGGCTCTGTTCGGGCACCGTCCGATACAGCACCGCCGGATCGGCGGGCTGGGCAAGGCGCTGGATACGCAACACGATCTCCATCTCGATCGCCGGGCGCTTCTCGAGTTCCTGCTCGACGTACCACTGCCGGTACGCCGCCTGGCTCCACGACGGCCAGTCGAAGGTGATGTGGGCGACCACGCGCGGCGGTTCGCCCTCGCCCGGGAGGCCGTAACTGGTCTCCCACGTGAGGTCGCCGAGCAGTACGTCGCTCTGAAAGTGCTCCTCGAAGGCCTGACGTTCGAGGAAGGCTGCTTCGAAGGCGTCACGGAGCGCGCTGATGGCATCGGTGAAGACGTGGTCGAGCATGTGTGGAACCAAGGATAACCCGGCGCGAGAGCCCTGGTGCCGAGGCTGTCGTGCAGAGGCCCCCGTGCAACACTGGTCCGATGTCTGTTATCGAACCGTTCGTGCTCACCGACGTCGCCGACGGCGTCGGAACACTCACCCTCAACAACCCTGACGAACGCAACACGCTGACCGCGCCGATGGTGGCGCAGATCCTCGAAGCGATGGACGCCTTCGAGGCCGACGAATCGGTCGGGGCGCTCGTGGTCACCGGCACCCCGCCGGCGTTCTGTGCGGGCGCAAACCTCGGCAATCTCGCCGAAGCCACCGGCGAGAGCCTCGGCACCATCTACGAAGGCTTTCTGCGCATCGCCCGCAGCCCGCTGCCGACGCTGGCAGCGGTGAACGGCTCGGCGGTGGGCGCCGGGATGAACCTGGCGCTCGGCTGCGACGTCCGCATCGTTGCCGACTCGGCCAAGCTCGACACCCGCTTCCTGCAACTCGGCATCCATCCCGGCGGCGGACACACATGGATGCTGCGCCGCATCGTCGGCCCGCAGGCGGCCATGGCCGCAGTGGTGTTCGGTCAGGTACTCGACGGCAAGGAAGCCGAGCGCATCGGCTTGGCCTACCGCTCGGTGCCAGCGGAGTCGTTGCTCGAATTCGCCCACGAGTTCGCTGCGAAGGCGGCGAGTGCGCCGCGTGAGTTGGCGATCGTGACCAAGCAGACCATCCAGGCAATGGCCGATGTCCACGATCACCCCGCTGCCGTCGCACGCGAACTCGAACCGCAGCTGTGGAGCACGAAGCAGCCGTGGTTTGCCGAGCGGCTCGCCGCGTTGCAGGCGCGCATCTCGAAGAAGTAGCGCGTCAGCGGTGGGATCGTTCGAGTGTGGCGAGGGCGGATCGGGTGCGCTCGAACCGTTCGTCGTCGTCCACCCAGCCCGGATCGAACGCGACCCGATCGAGTTCGTCGGCGACCAGACGGGCTGTTTCTCGATCATGGGCGACCGTCGCGGCGATGCGCACGTTCGTCGCCACGACCGGATCGTCGGACTGCGATGGCCCCCGCCGGACCGCTGTCGCGAACTCACCGAATCGATCCTGCAGGAGCCCCCATCGGCCGCGCCGACGCCGGTGGCGAGCGAGCATGACGAGGCGGACGAGCCCCCACATGACGCCGGTCGCGAGCACGACCAGGCCGATCTCGATGCGATGGGAGGCGATCGACGACACCGTGGCCCCGATCAGGTCGCCGCCTACTGTACTGTTGGCGGCGTCAGCGGCCAGCGGTACCTCGGCGGTGGGGTCGAACGCTTGCCATCCGGTCTGCGGGAACCACACCTCGACCCACGCGTGGGCGTCGCTGCCACGCACGTTCCACACACCCGACACCCGGTCACGCTCGCCCGGCACGTAGCCGGTGGCCAGCCGGGCGGGAACACCTTGGCTGCGCAACATGATCGTGAGCGTCGACGCGATCTGCTCGCAGTAGCCGAGTTGCGACTCGAACAGGAAGTCGTCGACGGCGTCGGCTCCATCGTGGGGCACGGGTGCGTCGAGGTCGTATTCGGTGTTGGCGCCGAGCCAGGCCTCGTAGGCGAGGATCGTGTCGTATGTCGACTCGCCGGGCGTGCGAAGCATGGTGGCGAGATCGATCGTGCGCTGGGTGGTCGAGTCGGGGACGGCGAGGAACGGGTCGATCTCGTCGCCTGCCATCTGGCGGAAACCGGCGAAGTACTCGCCGAGGTCGCCTTGGGACCGCAGGATGTCGGCGTCGACCCGGGCGCGTTCGGAGATCACCGTGTACACCGACCCCTCGGTCAGGGTCACGTCGGATCGCAGCGCGCTGTCCGGGCGCGTCCACAGCGACCCGTCGAAGATCACCTGCACCGGGCGTGAGGCGGCGAACACCACGTTCGGGTGGTCCTGTTCGACGAAGTAGGTCTGGACGAGTTCGTCACTCGGCACGAGCGATCCGAGCGCGTCGCCGACCGTTGGCTGCACGTCGATGACGGGGCCGTCCTGTCGCTGCCCGATATCCGTCGTCATCGTCCACTTCCGGTCGTCGAACTCGGTGAAGGTCCGGCCTCGCCAGAACGCAGGCTCCGGTGCTCGCACGCGCATCACGATCTGATCGCCGAGTTCGCCGCGCACGCTGGTGTCGAGCGTCTCGGTGAAGCCGGGATAACCGACGACATTGCCGATCGACCCGCGGTTTGGATTGCTGTCGGGGCCGTCGCTGTTGTCGGGTGCCGCGGTCGAACCGTCCGGTCGGGCGAGTCCGCCTGGGGTGTCGACGGAGCGCGCGTTCGACTTCAGTGCCGGCAGGCCCAGCCGCGCCGGCCCGTCGGGGATCGGCACCACAGTCAAGACGGCGAGGGTGGCGACAGCGACCCCGCCGATGGACACGATCCACCTGCCGGTGGCTCTGGCCGACCCGGCCGCAGCCGGCTGGCGGCGATGGGTGGGCTGGCCACGAACGCGGCCGGCGAGGCGTGTGGTGATGAGCATCGAGACGACGAACGGCACCGCCCACGCAGCGAGCCACCAGCCGAGGGCGGCATCGATGCGGAGCCCCGCGGCATACGACGCCAGGACGAACGTGATGGCGAGATGCATTCGCAAGGTTCGTCGATCGACGGTTTCGAAGCCGTGGAGCACCACGAGCAACAGCAGTACGTTCGGCAAGGGTCCGCGCAGCGCCGCGAGGAGGCCGTCGACGTCGGCGGCCTGCACGGCGATGACGCCGAAGGCGACCAGGATCGCGGCGATGATCGCCATCTGCATCAGCAACGGTCGTCGTCCGGAACGCTGGGCGACCCAGAGCGACACGACTGCGCCCAGCACCACGGCTCCGAGCACGAGTGCGAGCTGTGCCGACGACCCGTCGAGGGCGCCGATCAGCATGCTCATGCTCGCGAACGCTGCCGCTGCGGCAGCCCACCGGGTGACTCCGGTGATCGCTGTGGCGTTTTCGGTCGTCGGTGAGCGGAAGCGGATCTGGCGCTGCAAGACCCCCGTACCCCGCCACGCCGATCGGGCATCGTCACGGCGGGCATCGTCACGGTGGGCATCGTCACGGTGGGCATCGTCACGGTGGGCATCGTCACGGTGGGCGTCGGTGTATGCCTGCGCAGCGATCGCCGACCATCGAGCTGCAGTGTCGGCGTCGGTCACCGGATGTGTGGCGCCGTCTCGTGTCCGCATGGCGACGCGATGGCCGAGTCGACGTGCTTCGTCGAGTGTCCAGCGCAGTCGGTCGGCATCGGCTGAGTTCGCGTCGAGGTCGACGACCCAGCGTTGGTCGGCGGCGGTCAGGCGGTCGTGCACGATCAGCTCGTCAGTGCGCAGCGACGACGCCCAATGCACCGAACTCACCGAGTCGCCCTGCCGCCACGGACGCACCCCGTCGATCTCGCCGTCGTGGTTGCCGCGCTGGGCTGTCAGCGAACCGTCGGCGGTGGACGGGGTCGACTCCACGTCGATCAGCGGTCCGTGACCGACCGGCGCGACGTGCACGTCGTCGACCGCCACCGAGGACGACCGTCGCCACCAGAACAATCCGGCGGGTCCGGCAAACTCGACGCGTACGGTGAACTCCGAGATCAGCCCGGGTGTCGAAAAGCGCACCGTCGTGACGGAGACGTCCACATCAGCCGCTTCCATGGCGTCATCTGGCCCGACCCGTTCGGTGTCGACGGTCGCGGTCGTGCCGTCGGGCTGCAGGACGACGATGCGCCGCCGCTCGGTGGCGAAGGCGGAGCGTCGGCCGTCGATCGAGACGAGCAACCGGCAATGTTCGTCGACCGTGATCACGCGAGGAGCGATGACCGAGTCGATGCGGATCGAGCGTGTGGCCCACCATCCGGTGGCGATCTCGAACACGAACCCCACCAGCGTTGCTGCGAGCAACAAGATCACGGCGGTGGCACCCGTGAGCCGGGCGATCGCCGCGCTCCCTATCCAGGCACCGACCAGAATGCCGGTGCCCGGCGACCAGCCGACGGGCCGGACCCGTGCTGTTTCGATCCGTTCCGATTCGGGCCGGGTCGAGGATCGCGGCTCCGATCGGAAGAGCATCGACATCAGATCGTCGGTGGGGAGATTCCGGCGAGACAGTCGGCGACCAGTTCTCGCCCGACGTCGACACCGACGTGCGTGCCTGCCACCCGGTGCGCAAGGGCTGGGCCTGACGCGCGTACGACATCGTCGGGGGTCAGGAACGAACGACCGGACATCGCTGCGAACGCCCGTGCCAGCGCGACGACCGCGACACCGCCGCGGGTCGAGACTCCCACGCGAATCGACGGGTGTTCGCGGGTCGCCTTGAGGAGTTGCACCACGTAGTGGCCGATGGCATCACTGATCTTGACGTCGGTGACCTCATCGCGCGCGGCACCCAATTCGGCAAGAGTGGCAACGGGGTCGACCGTGTCGAGCATGCCTCGGCATCGACGACCGGTGAGTACCTGGAGTTCGGCTGCAGCCGATGCTCGGCCAGGGGTGACCACCGCGCGGAATCGGTCGAGCGAACCGTCGCCGAGACCGTAGGTGCCGGCGATGTCGATCGGGTTCTGGGTGGCGACGATCATGAACGGATCGGGGAGGCGATGGGCGACGCCGTCGACGGTCACCGTTGCTTCCTCTGCGAGTTCCAGCATCGCCGACTGAGTTCGCGGTGTCGCCCGGTTCAGTTCGTCGAACACGACGATGTTGGCGAACACCGGCCCTGGCCGGAACTTCATGCTGTCGGCGTCGAGTCGCCCGCTCGGCACCATCGACCCGGTGTTATCGCCGGGGAGAAGATCCGAGGTGCCCTGGATGCGGTGGAACGTGCCGCCCACGCTGCGCGCCAGCACCTGTGCGAGCAGGGTCTTGCCGACGCCGGGGATGTCCTCGATCAGGAGATGCCCGCCCGACAGCAGCGTTGCCACGGCCACCTCCGCCACGTCGCGCTTACCGGCGATGACCCCGTCGATCGCCGCCACCAGGCGCGATCCGAGTGCAGCGACTCTGGTGTCGGGCGCGGTCAGGTTGGGTGGCGGCAGAGTTTCCGCGTTGGAGGTATCGGCACCGAACGTCATGTTCTTGACGGTGTCGCGGAGATGGATGCCACGCGAACGTGAGGTGAACGAATCGCGCAGGATCGTTACACAAGGCCCCTGACACGCGCTCGCTACCTGCACTAGGTTGGGAAGCGTCAGCAACCGAAACCACCGTGGCCCGGCCACGAAGCAGGAGGTAGCCCCATGAGCCAGCGTCACCGGTCCCCAGAGATCGTGTTGCCACTCAAGCAGGAAGTGCGTGCCCACGCCCACAGCGAACGGCACCGCATCCACGTCGAGTTGCAGAGCGTCGCTCACGACGTCAGTTCCGGTCTCGAACCCGACGATGCCCACGAGCCAGGGATGGCGTGGAAGCCGATCGGCCATCGTGACGCCGAGGTGGCGAAGAGCAAGCTCGCCAAGAGCAGCGGCTCCAAGCGCCACTGGAAGACCAAGATGTGGAAGCGGCGCACACAGCTGCGTCGCGACCGGGCCGAACAGATGCGCCTGGCTCGCGACAGCTCCGGTCTCGTCGGGTAACTGAGCGGGCGGCCCTGGCGGGTCGCAGCGCTCATGGCGACCTGGTCAGGCGAGATCGTGAGGTAGGTGGATCCACGCGGCGACGAAATCGTCTCGCCGCTGGGTCCATTCCTCGACGGTGATGCCGTACCGGACGTGATCTTCCCAGGCTCCGTTGATTTCCAGGTAGCGCTGAGCGACACCCTCGTCGCGAATGTTCAGCTTGTGCATGATGCGATGGCTGCGATCGTTGCGTGGCACGATGCAGATCTCCAGACGATGCAGGCCGAGTTGTTCGAAGCCGAACTGCATCACCACGGCCACCGCCTCGGCCGTGTACGCGTTACCGGCGTGGCGTTGGTCGATCCAGTACCCGATCGTGCCCGACTGCATCGCCCCGCGTACGACGTTGTTGAGGTTGACCTCGCCTGCCACGTGCTGATCGACGAACAGTCCGAACTGGTAGGCCGTTCCGGCGGCACGGTCGCGGTCGCGCTGTTGGCACCGAGCGGCGAACGCACTGCGGTCGGTGACCGGGTCGGGCTGGTGGAGCGGTCGGCTCGGCTCCCACACGGTCAACCACTCGGCGTTGCGTTGGCGCACCTCGCTCCATGTGCGGAAGTCGTTGGCTGCCAGTGGTCGGAGGATGATGCGACGCCCATAGAGCCGAACCGGCGAGTTCGCCCGTGATGGGTGACGTAGAGCCATCAGCGTGAGGTCGCCCGTTCGGTGGACGGTTTCGGTTCGTTGGTGATCCGGACGGCACGCAGTTCGAGGCGGCGCATGATCCCCAGTATCACGCAACACGTGGCCACGATCGACTCGACGTGATCATCGGGCAGGCCGGGGTTGTGGCGACGTTCGGGGGCGGACTCGACAGCAAGGGTGCGGAACACTTCGTCGGCGTCGGCCCGGAGTAGCTCGTAGTCGGTCGGGATGTCGGCGCTGCCGATCTCGACGCGCGCCATCGCCTCGGCGTGGGTGCCAGCGATCACGACCATCGGCGCTGCCGCGATCGAGGGTGCTGCGATGAGCAGATCGTCGAGATGATCGTGTACGAGCCCGAGGGCGTTGGTGAGGCTGGCGGGTGGAGGAGGGTCGCCGTCGTTCAGGGCTCCGGCGAGGAGGGTGAGCGGCCCCACCGGGAGCGTGTGGGTGCCACCACCGGTGACTTCGATGTGCAGTTCGCGATCGCGGATGGTGACGGTCAGGGTTGCGGGAGTCATGGTTGTGCACCGCTGGCGATGTGCTCGAGGGTCCATCGACCGACGGGGTCGTCGCCGCCGGCGAGGAGGTAGGCGACGTGTGCATGAAGGCACTTCACGCCCACCCGAGTGCCACCGACGCCTCCCGAGGGTCGAGGGCCCAGATGGCCTGCGTCGATCTCGGCGTCGCGTTCGGAGCCGTAGCGTCGATGCAACGCGGCGAGGTCGTCGGCATCGATGGCTGCTTCGGCGGCCTTCACGCCGCCCGCCGCTTCCAGGCGGCTGACGTCGCGGACCAGCTCGGCGCCGATGAGATAGAACCGTGTGGGCATCGGTGTGCCGTCGTCGAGGAACGGGGCGTTGCGCACCACGATCGGATCGCCGACATCGTCGCGAACGACGACCTCGAACGCTCCAGCCGGAGTGCGCCCGAGGAGTTCGGCAACGCGGGCGCGGTCGTCCATCAGCCCCGTCGACGGCGCACGAGCAACAACACGAGCACGACGGCGAGAAGCGCAGGAGCGATGCGCTTGATGAGCGATGATCCACCCATGCCCATCAGGTCGATCGGTTCGGATGCCGGGCCGTCGATCTTGCGCACCTGCGGCTTCGCCGGGGCCACGTCTGCGGCGTCGGCGCCTGCTGCATCTGCTGCACCGGTGACATCAGCCGACGGGACTTCGCCAGCAGCCGGCTCGGGCGCTCCGACGCCTTGCTCGTCGATCATCTGGTTGAGGTTGTCGGCGAACTGCGACATCAGCTTGGAGCTGACGTCGCCCATGATGCCGCGGCCGAACTGAGCGACCTTGCCGGTGATGTGGAGTTCGGTGGTGACCGCCACCCGGGTGCTGGTGGGCGACAGACTCTCGGCTTGGGCGGTGATGTCGGCAGAGGCGTTGCCGCGACCCCCGGTGTCGCGGCCGGCGCCCTTGATCTTCGCCCGGTAGTTCACGTCGTCTTTCTCGACGAAGTGTGCTTCGCCCTTGAACTGGCTGCTGATCGCACCGAGCTTCACCTTCACCACGCCTCGATAGGTCTCGCCCTCGACCTCTTGGAGCTCAGCGCCCGGCAGACAGGGGGCGATGCGCTCGAGGTCGGTGATCAACGGCCATGCCTCCTCGATCGGACGGTTGACCGTGAATTCGTTGATCAGTTGCTCTGCCATCGGCGAAGGTCCTCTGTGGTGTCGATGTCGGCTGGGGAACCTGTACACGCTACTTCACGAACCAGTTCTGGACGAACGCGCATCAGCAATCGTGCCCCCTCGTCCCCGGCGGTGGGGAGCAGGTCCCAGACCTCTGCGTCGAGTTTCACCGGGTTGGCCCGCCGCCCGGCATAGGTGGCGACAGCGATCGGCCCGTCTGCTTCGGCGACCGCCCTCCATGCGGCCGGGTCGATGAACGGTTGGTCGGCGAGACCCACGACCACGGTGGTGGCGCCGAGCGAGCGTGCGGCATCGATCCCCGAGCGCAGCGAAGTGATCTGGCCCTCGTTCCATCGTTCGTTGTGGCGCACGGTGACCGAGTCGGCCAGATGGATCGGCACGATGTCGGCCACGGCGCCGGTGACCACCACGATCGGTCCCACGTCGGCGGCAATCGCGCTGGCGAGCGCCCGCTCGATCACGCTCGAAGCGCTGTCATCGCCTGTTTGACGAAGACTTGCCGACAGTTTGTGACCATGCCCGTCGAACCTCGAACCGGCACCTCCGGCGAGCACGACCACGACGCAGCTCCGGTGTGTTGCCCCAGCGTGCGAGCCAGATTCGGGTTTTGGCGGTGGGTTCATCCCTGCAGTCTCGCCGACGTCGAGGGCTCGCCGACGTGACGGTTCCATGACGGAAAGTTTGCGGGCGCGGTTGATTGTTGCGATTAGGTGACGATACGTTACGCATTCATCACGACGAGCAATCCGACGTGATGCCCAACTCATGAGCGCTTCAAACATTTTTCCTCCCGGCGAGTTCGTGTCGGCCTCCCGGAACCGATCAGCGATCGGGTCCGCACTGAGATCCGTCGTGCTCGGGGTCGCGGTCACCGCCGCCACTGTCGTCGGCACGATCGCCGTTGTGGACGACACTGCCTCGGCCGCTTCGGTCCCGATGGCCACCAACGCCATGGCGCCGATCGTCACCACGTCGGCCCGCCAGGCGCTCGACAGCTACGACCAGTGGCTGGCCACGGACGACGCTGCCGATTTCCGCTCGTTCGTGTGGTTCCGCACCCAGACAGCCCAGTACGCGGCGACGGAACTGGGGTCTCCACAAGCGGAGATGGTCGAGGCGTGGGCGCGGACCCCAGTTGGCCATCAGCGTGCGGTGCTCGCAGCGATGACCCAGGTCGGGGTGCCGTACCGCAAGAACACCAGTAAGGAAAACGTCGGGTTCGACTGTTCCGGGATCACGACGTTCGCGTGGGCCGAAGCGGGCGTCGCCCTCGAGCGCCAGTCCGGCGCTCAGATCCGCAATGCCTCCCCGCTCGACCGTTCTGCGGCGAAGGCCGGCGACCTCGTGCAATACCCGGGCCACGTGATGATGTACCTCGGTGTCGGCGACGCGGTCATCCACTCGGTGATGAGCGGGCGCACGGTCGAACTCGACACGATCAGCTCGAGCCGCGCCAACTCGGCCCGCTTCGGCGACCCCACCGCCTGAGCGAACGTCCCGCCAGGCCGAGGCGATGAGCCAAACCCCCGAATATTGGGGTTTCCCTCATCGCTCTACCGGTCTGGCACGCCGGCGAGGGAAGCGCCAGCGACGAGCCGGACCGAGGCCGACCTCGATCGTCACGCAACGACGTGCGGTGAGGCCTCGCTACTCAGAATGTATGGCGCCGTCGCCGTCGCGGAGTGAGGGGACGTTGCGAGCGGTGCGGCGGGCGATGATCTCGGCGCAGATCGACACGGCGGTTTCCTCAGGGGTGCGGGCACCGATGTCGAGCCCGATCGGTGACATCAGTCGGTCGAGCTCTTCGGTGGTGACGCCGGCGTCGACCAGACGGGCGGTGCGGCGCTCGTGCGTGGATCGGCTGCCCATCACGCCGATGTAGCCGACCCTGGTGGCGAGGGCGCCTTGGACGGCGGGGACGTCGAACTTGGGGTCGTGGGTGAGGATGCAGACGACGTCGCGTGGCCCGAGTTCGTCGCCGTGCTGATCGAACACGGGCGTCGGCCAGGTGACCTTGACCTCGTCGGCCATCGGGAACCGCCGCTTGGTCGCGAACACTTCGCGTGCGTCGCACACGACGACCCGGTAGCCGAGCACCTTCGCGACCCGGGCGAGCGCCGCGGTGAAGTCGACGGCACCGAAGATCCACATCTGTGGTGGCGGCGCATGCGACTCGACGAAGATGCGGACCGTTGGCTGGTCGACGAGGTCCTCGGGTGTGGTCTGGCCTTCGGGGCCGTAGTTGCGCACGCCCGACCGTGCCGCCTCCAACTCGGCGAGTGCATCGCGGGCGACGACCCGGTCGAGTTCAGGATGCCCGAGGGTTCCGAGTGCCGGCTGCTCGGGTTGTACGAGCAGTTTGGCGCCGACGTCGGGACCATCGATCACGGTGGCGAGCGCGACGGGCGACTCGGAGCGAAGGAGCGCGGCGTAGCGCTCGAACAACTTCGCTCCGTCGGGCGTCGGACTGCTCACCAGTCGAGTTCCTCGATGTACAGGTGGATGGTGCCGCCGCAGGTGAGCCCCACGGCGAACGCCTCGTCGTCGGAGTAGCCGAAGGTGATCACTCCGGCTTCGCGTTCGCCGGTGAGGATCGACAGTGCTTCGGCGACCACCGCTCCTTCGACACAACCGCCACTGACGCTGCCGGCGACCTCGCCGTCGGCGGTGACGGCCATGGCGGCACCGGGGTCGCGCGGTCCCGAACCTTCGATGTCGACGACACGGGCAACGGCGATGCGATGGCCGGCGCGCTGCCAGCGGTCGATGTCGTCGAGCAGGTCGTGCATTTTCGGTTCCTCACCTGTGGCGGTTGTCGGGCTGCTCAGCCCTGTGTGATCACTCGGGTCAGTTCTTCCATGGCGGCCACCGAGTGGCCTTCCACGAAGTGGTCAACATACGGCAGCGCCGCCGCCATTCCCCGGGCGAGTGGTGCGTAGCCGGGCGTGACCTTGAGTGGGTTGACCCAGATCAGGCGATGCGTGACACGTTGCAGTCGCTCCATCTCGGCGCCGAGTTCTTCGGGTTCGCCCCGGTCCCATCCGTCGGACAGGATCACCACGATCGAGTTCCGCGCCAGGCCGCGCACACCCCACTCGTCGTTGAACTGGCGCAGGCCGGTGCCGAGCCGGGTGCCACCGCTCCAGTCGGCGACGCGCTGCCCTGCCGCACGCACGGCGATGTCGGGGTCGCGGCTCGTCAACTCGCGGGTGATGCGGGTGAGGCGAGTTCCGAGCGTGAATGCCTCGACCTTCTGCCGGCCGGCAACGGCGGCGTGAACGAATCGCAGCAGGGCACGGGCGTACGGCTCCATCGAACCGCTCACGTCGAGCAGCAGCACGAGGCGTCGCAGGCGCGGTGTTGGTGCGAGGTGGTGGCGTTCGATCGGTTCGCCACCGGCGCGGATGGCCGAGCGGACGGTCCGACGGATGTCGGGCGTCGAGGTGCGGCGAGACGTGGGACCTCGACGCAGCGATGCGCGCGGCGCACCGATGAGACGGAGGTGACTCATCAGTTCCTGTGCTTGTGAGAGTTCGTCGGGCGAGTAGTCGGCGAAGTCCTTGTGGCGCAGGATCTCGGTGGCCGAGAACCGGAGCTCGATCACCTCGTCGTCGCTGCCGTCAGCGTCGTCGTCGCCATCGGCGGAGTCGTCGTCGGTGTCGACGGCGATCGTGATCGAGATCGGCTCGTCGACCGTGTCGTCGGTTCCGTTCGATCGACGACCCTCGAAGAACACGGCGAACGCTCGGTCGTACAGGGCGATGTCCTCCATGCGCCGCACGAGCGTGGAGCGGCCCACCCAGTAGGTGGTGTCGCGGTCGTCGAGCCCGGTTTCGCAGAGGGCGGCCGCGAAGGTGTGGGTGCAGCTCGTCGGCACACTGAGGCCGAGGCCGCGCAGGATCTGGGTGAAGGCGACGGCGATCTCGGCCGGCGATGCGACGAGGTCGGGCTGGCTCACGTGTCGTCGATGGTGAGCTCGCCGGGAGCTTCGCTGTGCGCGCGTCCGGCAGCGATGGCCTGCTGGACGAGGTCGCCCACGCCGTGCTGCTCGACGCGTTGGTTGTCCTCGCGGTACTTCACCACCGTGCCCAGTGTGTTGTTGACCATCTGCTCGGTGAGTTCCGTCGCGCCGAGGCGCCCGAGGGCCATTGCCCAGTCGATGGTCTCGGCGACACCCGGCGGCTTGTAGAGCGACATCCCGCGCAGCGTTTCGACGGCTCCGGCGACCTGGCGGGCGAGCTCGGTGTCGATGCCCGGCACCCGCAGTTTCACGATCGCGACCTCACGGTCGAATCCGGGGTGTTCGACCCAGTGGTACAGGCAGCGCCGCTTGAGGGCATCGTGGACGTCGCGGGTGCGGTTCGACGTGAGGATGACGATCGGCGGCCGGTCGGCACGGAACTCACCGACTTCGGGGATCGTGATCTGGAAGTCGGACAGCACTTCGAGCAGGTACGCCTCGAACTCGTCGTCGGCGCGGTCGATCTCGTCGATCAGCAGCACCGGCGGTGGCCCTTCGACCGGTTCGATGGCTCGCAGCAGTGCCCGCTTGATGAGGAACCGCTCGCCGTAGAGCTCGGCTTCGAGTTCGTCGGCGGTGCGGGTGGTCGACTCGCCGGTGGCTTCGGTGGCACGCAGGTGCAGCAACTGGCGGGCATAGTCCCAGTCGTACACGGCCTGGGACACGTCGATGCCTTCGTAGCACTGCAGTCGGATGAGTTGGCCCCCGGTGGCGGCCGCCAGCGTCTTGGCCAGCTCGGTCTTGCCGACGCCGGCTTCACCTTCGAGCAGGAGCGGCCGGTGCAGCGTCATCGCCAGGAACACCGCCGTCGAGATCCCCTCGTCGGGGAGGTAGCCGTGACGCGACAGCGCTCCTGCGACGGTGGTGGGAGTCATTGCGCTGACGCTACCGGAGGTGTCGGTGTGACGTCTGCCTCGGTGGCAGGTTGGTCGTGGTGCCGCGTCGGCGGTGCAGTTCTCGGGCATCATGGGCGAGTGGCCGCGACGGAGAAGACGGTGGCCGATGCCGAGCCGTTCGACATCGCCATCCACACCTCGGGGATCCGGTCGGTACAGGTTCGTGTCGATGGCGGCCCGAGGATCGCGCTCGAACGCGACACGCTGACGGGCGATTGGGTCGGGCAGGTCCCGACGGGAGCGCGCTACGTGGTGGCCGTCGACGACGACCGCCTCGCGCTCGACCCGCAGGCGACCGAGGTGTGGTTCCCGCCCGGACACTCGCGCGATGCCAACAAGCGAACGGGCACGCTCGACCCGGCCGACTTCCCCCGATCCGTCGCCGCGCGCTGGCCTCAGCAGCGGCCGGGACGCCACACGACCCGGCCGCTCGTGGTGTACGAGGCGCACGTGCGTGGTCTCACGGCCCGTCGCGAGCGTTCCGATGCCGGCACCTATCGGGCCGCGATCGCCGAGTTGCCGCGCCTTGCGCAGCTCGGCGTGTCGGTACTCGAACTCCTACCCGTCCATCAGTACGACCCCGACGAGGGCAACTACTGGGGCTACATGCCGCTGGTGTTCGGTGCGGTCCATCGCCAGTACGCGGCCGGCGACCATCCCACCGAGGAACTCGCCGATCTCGTGTCCGCCGCGCACGACCACGACATCGAGGTGTGGCTCGACGTGGTGGTCAACCACACCACCGAATCCGACCGGACCGGCCCCTACTACTCGCTGCGCATCCTCGACGAACGCGAGTACTACGTGGTGCGGCCCGATGGCACCTACCTCGACGACTCCGGCACCGGCAACACCATCGACGCGTACTCGCCGCAGGCGCGGCGCTTGATCATGGAGGCGCTCGATCGCCTCGCAGATCTCGGCGTCGACGGATTCCGCTTCGATCTCGCCGCGGTGCTCGCCCGCGACCCCGACTTCGTGCGATCGATCGGCGACTGGGGCGAGCGTCGCGGTGTACGTCTGATCGCCGAGCCGTGGGACATGGCGCGGTACCTGCTCGGCCCAGACTTCCCCGACCAGCGATGGATGCAGTGGAACGGGCAGTTCCGCGACGACGTGCGTGGGTTCCTGCGTGGCGAGCCGGGGATGGTGTCGCGGATGGTGCAGCGGCTCGCCGGCAGCGCCGACCTGTTCACCTCACCGATGTGTTCGCTGAACTTCCTCACCGCCCACGACGGCTTCACGATGTACGACCTGGTCGCCTACGACCACCGCCACAACCACGCCAACGGCTGGGACAACACCGATGGCCACCACGACAATCGGTCGTGGAACTGCGGGTGGGAAGGCGATGAGGGCGTACCCGATGATGTGATGACGCTGCGGCGGCGACAGTTGCGCAACGCGATGTGTCTGCTGTTGCTCAGCCACGGTGTGCCGATGTTCGTGGCCGGTGACGAGTTCGCCCGCACGCAGCGGGGTAACAACAACGCCTACAACCAGGACAACGCGACGTCGTGGCTCGACTGGGACCGTGGCGCCGCGTGGGCCGACCACGAACGGTTCGTGCACGACGTGATCGCTGTTCGTGCGGCGCATCCCGTGCTCTGGGATCCCGAACGCTGGGGGAGTCGCCTCACGACGTTCGGCGCGGCCGGCGGGCCCGACCTGGGTCACGAGTCACGTTCGATCGCGTGGGCCGTCGACGGTCTCTATGTGATGGCGAACATGTGGTGGGAACCGGTCGAGTTCACGATCCAGATTCCCGGCGAGTGGCGGACCACCATCGACACGAGCCTCGAATCGGGCCGGCCTGATGGCTCGATTGCTACGGCGTCGGTCGCCGTCGGGCCTCGGTCGATCGTGGTCCTCTCGCGCTGACGGCTACGAGTCGAAGCCGAGGCCCATCCGATCGAGGGTGCGCAGCCAGGCGTTGCGTTTGCCGGTCTTGTCCTCGCGATCCATCGACCAGCGGGTGGCCTGGATCCCGATGAATCGGAAGGGCTCGGGAGGGAACGGGAGCGGCTTGTCCTTCACGAAATCGGTCTTGGTCGCGATCGATTTTCGCTCGGCGAGCAGGTCGAGCATGGTCGCTGCGGCGAACCTCGTTGCTGCCACGCCGAGGCCGGTGTAACCAACGGCGTAGGCCACCCGATTCGACAACGCCGTCCCGAAGAACACCGAGAACCGGGTGCTGGTGTCGATGGCGCCACCCCAGGTGTGGGTGAACTTCACGTCCTCGAGCTGCGGGAAGGTCTCGAAGAAGTGTCCGGACAGTTTGGCCCACGTCTCTGGACGGCTCTCGAGTTCGGCTGACACCTTCGAGCCCCAGAAGTAGATGGCGTCGTAGCCGCCCCACAGGATCCGGTTGTCGGAGGTGAGCCGGTAATAGTGGAACTGGTTGGTGATGTCGGACAGCCCCTGGCGATTCGCCCAGCCGACACTGTCGAGTTGTGCTGCCGACAGTGGTTCGGTCACCAGGCAGTAGTCGTACACCGGCACCATGTACTGACTGATCCTCTTCAGCAGCGGCTTGTCGGCGTTGGTGCCCAGCACCACGTTTGCGCAGCGGACCGTGCCGAGCGGTGTGACGACGGCAACGCCACGGCCGTCCTTGTCGACCGACGTGGCCTTGGTGTGTTCGTAGATCCGCACACCGAGTTCTTCGGCGACCCGTTTGAGCTCCCACGCCAACTTGGCGGGGTCGACGAGCGCGGCGCGCCCCATCCGGAACAGTCCGCCGGTGTAGGTCGGCGAGTTCACCTCGGCACGCATCGCGTCCTGGTCGAGCCATCTCACCTGCTGGCCCATCGAGCGCAGCAGGTCGTGCTCCTCACGCAGCTCGTCGAGGTACGACGGCGGATGGTTGACGTGGGCGACGTCGATGACACCGTTGCGCTCGTACTCGCAGTCCATCGAATAGCGCTCGATCGCCGCTTCGATCTCGTTGAGGTTGCGCAAGCCGAGCTCTTCGAGCGTGTCGATCTCGTCGGCGTGGCGGTCCATGCCGTTGCCGACGCCGTGGGTGAGTGACGCTTCCATGAACCCGCCGTTGCGACCGCTGGCAGCACCGCCGACCTCGCCCTTGTCGATCACCACGACGTCGCGTGACGGATCACGCTCCTTGGCGATGACTGCGGTCCACAATCCGGTGTAGCCGCCGCCGACGATGCACAGATCGCAGTGCTCGTCGCGAACCAGTGTGGGGTTCGACTCGGGGATGTCGGCGCTCTCGAGCCAGAACGGGTACGGCTCGGCGTCCGCAATCGCATCGAGGGCTCGCTGGTCGTACGGATGGTCGCCGTTGCCTGATTGGTCGCTCATGATCTCACTGGGCGTGATCGTATCCAGCCGGCGGGCAACGTCGTACGGTGGACGAATGGATCTGGGGATCAGCGGACGACGCGCAGCAGTGGCAGCAGCGACATCAGGACTCGGCCTCGCCTCGGCGGCAGCGCTGGCAGCGGAGGGCGTACACGTGGCGATCTGTGGACGTGATCCCGATCGTTTGGCAGCTGCGGCCGCCACGATCGGGCACGGGTGCGTACCGATCGTCGCTGATGTCTCGACGCCTGAGGGTGCTGCCGGTTTCGTCGACGCCGCAGCCGATGCGCTCGGTGCGGTCGACATCCTCGTACCGAACGCCGGTGGTCCGCCACCGGGGACGTTCGCCTCCACGCCGGTCGACGCCTATCACGCTGCGCTCGACTTGAACCTGATGTCGGTCGTGGCGATGTGCAAGGCCGCGGTGCCTGCGATGCAGGAGCGGCGCTGGGGGCGCGTGGTGGCGATCACGTCGCTGTCGGTGCGACAGCCGATGGCGCAGCTGATCTTGTCGAACACCGCGCGCGCAGGTGCCACCGGGTTCCTGAAGACGCTCGCGCTCGAAGTCGCGGGCGACGGGGTCACGGTCAACAGCGTGCAGCCGGGTCTGCACCGCACCCCGAGGGTCACCGATCTGTACAGCGACGAGCAGCAGGCGTCGCTGCGCATGGGTGACGCTGCCGACTTCGGCCAGGTCGTCGCCTTCTTGTGCAGCGAAGCTGCCAAGTTCACCTCTGGCGTGCAACTCCACGTCGACGGCGGCGCCTATCTCGGTTTGCTGTGACGCTCGGGTTGCTCTGACTCGGCGGCCTCGGCACGATCGGCCGCGACCGGCTGGTCTTTCTGCTGCGGAACGAGGTCGTCAGCTACGACCTCGAACAACAGACGATCCGATTTCCGGCGTCACTGCGTAGCGTCGTGCAAGGTTCCATCGACGGCGCCGTAGCGAAGAGTCGGCCACGCGTCCGCGGACGCGTCAGCTCCACCTTGGGCGCGTGGCATTGCGTGACAAGAGGCAAGCCTGTAGCGGGCGACGCGGCGTTCACGTCGGTATTGCACGTGACGCTTGCAACCCGTTCCTGACGAGGTGCTCGGTCGCGCTTCGCGCGAGCGAGCACATTCAGCGGGTGTCACAGAGTCGTCGAGCAGAACGTCGCCGCGCGCCCGCGGACGCGTCACACGTGGCGGGCGCCGCAGCCAGAACGCCTGAGCGTCCAAGCGCCGACCCGATCGTGCCACCCATCCGAGCATCGCGTCCCCGAACTCGACGCCGGTTCCTGAGCGAAAGCGACACTCCAGCACGCATCATCTATGACGACGGTCGGGACACCGAGATTTTCGGACATGCGCTCCGTCGGCGAGGTCGGTTCCGATTTCAGGCGTAGCCGTCGCTCGATCAGCGATCCGGACGCACGCCGACGCCGACGCCGACCGCGACGTTGGTCAGGCGGCGTCTTGCGGGTTGGCGGCGAGGTAGGCGGCAGCGTCGATCGGTGCGGTCTCGGAGTAGCCGATCGGGAGGCGCACCGTGCCGACAGACGCACCGAAGAACACCTGGAACGCGTGGTGGCCGATGTACAACTCGGGCTCGTCCCGAAAGCTCTCGGCGTAGGCGGTCACCACGGCGACGTAACCGTCGTTGGGGTTGTACTGGAACACCGCGGCGGCCATGTCGTCAGGTCCTCCGCTCTGCATCAGATAGGTAGCGGCGCCGATGATCGCATCGCGGGTCACGGTGGGGTCGCCGACGCAGCACTCGGCCCACGTCGTCGGCAGGAACTGCATGGGGCCAACGGCATCAGCGCTCGACACACCCTCGATGCGACCCATCCGGGTCTCTTGCAGGTGTATCGCGGCGAGCCAATACCACGGAATCCCCGTGATTGCCTCTGCTTCGCCATAGTGGGCGAGCAGCGTGTCGACCGGCTCGGGCTCGGCGATCGTCCATGCCGGGAGCTCGTCCGGTAGCGGTTGCGGCGGCCGTGAAGCGCTGCGGGCTTGGAGGAACTGTCGGGCGCGCACGATCCGCTCGACCGCCGGACGCGCCGGCGGATCGACGGCGCCCAGCACGGTCTCGTCGAGGTCGCCGCGGTCGGAGAGTGCTCGCAGGACCAGTTGGTAGTCGACACCGGCGCGCTCTCGGGCATCGGTCGACTCGGACACGTCGGTCATCGTGGCAAGCGCCGCCGACAGTCGAGCGGCGAACGCCTCAGCGTCGCCAGCGATCTCGGCCCGAGCGGGTGGGTCAGTCGGTGCTGCCGGGATCGTGGTGGAGCTGGAGGATGCCGTCGTGGTCGTCGTGGTCTCGATCGCGACGGTGGTCTCGGGAATGCCAGGGGCCGTGGTGATCGATGTCTCGGTGGTGGTGGTGGTGGTGGTGGTGACGATCGTCGGCGACGAGTCGGCGGCATCGTCGCTCGTAGCGCAACCGCCGAGAATGGACGCCACGATGGTCGCTGCGACGGCGGTGGTGGTGGCGACGGTGGTGGTCGATCGCATCATCCGGTGCGCGACTCGTCGCCGTAGTCGGCGCGCGAGGCCCGGAGTCGGAGGTCTTCGACTATCCGTCGGTTGGCTGCCTGGAGGTCGGCGAGGAACGCCACCGCCCACAGTTGTGCAGCCACCACGATCAGGCCGATACCGGCGAGCAGGCTCGGCACCCGACTGGTGTATTCGTCCTGGAACAGGTAGAGGCCGAGCCATCGGATCAGCAGCAGTACCCCGAGAGCGAACGGCACGAGCCCGATCATGAAGAAGAACCGGAACGGCTTGTACAAGGCGAAGCTGCGGATGATCGCCTGCGCCGAGCGCCACACGTAGCGACTGCTGCTCTTCACCAGCCGCGAGTCGCGAGTCTTGGGGTTCACGCCGATCGGCACCGATTCGATGGCGATCCCGTTCCAGCCGGCCTGCACGATGGTCTCCATCGTGTAGGTGTACTTGCCGAACACCTGCACCTGCATGGCGGCCCCGCGTGAGTAGGCACGAAAGCCGCTGGCGGCATCGCGCACTCCGGTGCCCGAGAAGCGTCGCACGACCGAGCTGCCCAACCGTTGCAGCACCTTCTTCGTGCGCGAGAAGTCGTCGATCTGCGCGATCGGACGTTCGCCGACGACCATGTCGGCGCGACCGGCCAGCACGGGTGCGACGAGGTCGGAGATCGAGGAGCCCTGGTACTGGTTGTCGGCGTCGGTGTTCACGATCACGTGGGCACCGGCGCGCAGGCAGGCGTCGATGCCGGTCATGAACGCCGTGGCGAGGCCCCGATTGCGACCGTGCGACACGATGTGGTCGACGCCGAGTTCTCGTGCCAACTCGACGGTGCGGTCGGTGCTGCCGTCGTCGATCACCAGCCACTCCACGACGTCGATACCTGGCAGCTCGCGAGGCAGATCAGCCAGCGTCATCGGCAGGGTCCCCTCCTCGTTGAAGCAGGGGATCTGGATGATCAACTTGATCGGACTGGCCTCCGCGTTGCTTCCGGGGGTGCGACCGGCGTTCGACATCACGGCGCAGCGTAACGGTCGACGGCGTCCGGGCTGTCGTGTCCGGCAGCGACCAGTGCTGGCGAGGTACGAGCGACAGGCACCGACACGGCCACACCCACCAGGTCGACCACGATCGACACCATCCGGCTGAGCACGGCGACCGACACGGCGACACCGGCGCCGAGCGGTGCGGTGGTCATCGAGATGAAGATCGTCTCGCGTACCCCGATTCCCCCGGGCACGCCGACCACGACGAATCCCGCCATCCACGAGACACACGTGACGAAGATCAGCTCGATGACCAGCGGGGTGTCGAGATCGGAGCCCACTGCCACGACCGCGAAGATGTTCATGCCTGCGAACGACACCCACACCGGCAGGTGGCGAACGACGAGCAGGGTGAACCAGCGCGGGTCGGGGAGGCGGAGCTGCTTCCTCGTCACCCGTTGGGCGAGTCGATCGAGCGCCGATCGGGCGGCGGGGATGATGAGCACCCCGAACGCGAGTATCAGCCCGATGGCGATCGCCGCAGGCAGCAGGCGGCCGTCGGACGGCGAGATCAGCCCGCTGATCGCCGCAACGGTTGCGGCACCCAGGAACGTGGTGGCCATCGACATCGCCGTCGACGAGTAGGCGACCCGACGAGGAGTGTCGCCACGATGCGCCAGCTCGGCCTGGCCGACGATCGGCCAGATCCCACCGGGCACGTACTTGCCGAGTTGGCCGACGAAGAACCACGACATCCCGCGGCGCCAGGGTGCGGTTGCGCCGGCGTGGCGAAGGATCAGCAGCCAGTTCACCCCGATCAGTCCCATCGCGAACAGGCCGGCGATGCCACCGACGACGAGCCACGCAAGGTCGGCCGACGACAGTGCATCGGCGATCTCCGAACGATCACGCACGATCCGGCGTGCGACGAATGCGATACCGGCGACACCGATCGCGACGCCGACGACGTTGATCAGCTTCGATCGGTTCATTGCTCAGGCCGAGCGGACGTCGCCACCGTCACCGGCGGTCGCGAGCACCATCGTCCACGGCAGCGGCGTGGCGCGGTCGACCACGTCGAAATGTGCGGCGACGAGCTTGGTGAAGCCGCGGTTCGTCCAATGGTTGATGTGGCCGGGCGTGTTGCCGAGCTCGCGGAGGTACCGACCGCGAGCCATGTTGCCGGCGCGCCAGATCGGCTCGAACGGCACCGACGCGATCAGCGACCCCGAGCACACCCTGGCCAGCTCGGCCATCGCCGCAGGGGGATCGGGGAGATGTTCGAAGACCTCGATCGCCATCACCAGATCGAAGGCGTCGTCGGGAAAAGGCAGATGCGAGGCGTCACCGAACGCACACGAGAGATCGCGTGACTGCCATTGGGCGGCGAGCTCCTCGTCGGGAAGGTCGAGGCCGATCACCGGCACCCCGGCGAACCGTTCGATGACCCGGCTGGTGACGATCCCCTCGCCGACACCGATCTCGAGGATGCGCGTCGGTCGGGTGCTGTCGAGGAACCGGTCGAACGAGGCGAAGAACCCACGCATCATGCGCTGCTCGATCGGATTGGTCGAGCCGTACTTGTCGTAGGTGTTCCCGGTGGGGACCGCTGGTTCGTGTGGAGTGGTGTCGTGGGAGGTGGTCATCGATTCTCGTTGCTGCTCGGCGCTGGAGCGTATCGACTGTCGATTACTCGGTGGCGGCGTCGGGGAGGCGCCAGAGGATCCATCGTTGGTCCGACCAGACCTCCTCGAAGCCGGCCGCTCGGGCGTCGCTGGGTCTGAGGTCGGGTTGCCAGTAGGTCGAGTTGCGGCGCTCGGCGTAGAAGTCGGCGTTCTGCACGATGCGGTCGAGCTGTTTGCTCTGGATGGCGCGCCGGTCGGTCATCAGCGTCATGGTGCGCGCCCGGAAGTAGGCAATGACCGCGTCGGGTGGAGTGAACGAGTTCACCGCTTCGAAGATCGGTGCCACCACCGGGTTCGACGGGCCCGACTGCACGCGCCCCGCATCGTCGTACTCGCGGGAGTCGCTGATGTCGCCGGGCAGCACGACGAAGTGGGCCACCACGAGCGCGCCGAGCGGGAGCAACGCCGCCACGGTCGCGAGGCGGGCGACACGGGCGGGCACCGCTCGGCGCGCGAACAGCCAGCCGAAGCCTGCCACCAGGGCGACCGTGGAGAAGTACACCACCCACGGCGTGACCTGGAACCAGTACCGGTCGACCCGGCGCAGGTGGGTGCTCACCGCGAGCGCGCTGAGGACGGCCAAGAGCACCAGCGGTCCGTCGAGGGTCGGGCGACGTCGCACCCCGATCACCACGCCGATCGCGGCGACGACGAGGACGATCACGCCGATCGGCGTGTGGTCGCCGAGGCCCAACTGGTCGCTGAGGATGCCCGGGAACTCGCTCATCCGGTCGTCGAGAAAGGCCGAGCCGTTGCCGTTGTCCGGCAGGAGCGCGGTTGGCAGGAGCAACTGCGCGAGCGTGGCGCTCAGTGCGAAGGCGACGAACGGTGTGACGATCTCGCGCCAGTGCGAGCGCAAGGTGCGCACGGTGCCCTCGGCAACCGTCTCGCCGCTGAGACGATCGCTCATGACGTCGTACACGATCATCACGCCGACCACGCCGAGGAGCACGACGGACTCGCGCCGGACGTTGAACGCCAACGTGATCGAGGCACCCAACGCGACCAACTGGTGGATCGATGCGGTGAGGAGGGGCGCGTCGCGCCGGATCCGGTCGTGGTACCAGATCACCAGGGCGACGGCCGCGAGGTGGGGGAACTCGGTGAGCAGTTGGTCCGTATGCGCGAGGAACATCGGAGCGGTGGCGAACACAGCGATGATGGCAATCGCCGGCCTGCGCCCGATCCGGCGCCGCACGATGCCGTGCAGCAGCACGAGCCACACGCAGAACGTCGCGACCTCGACGAGCTTCAAGCGGTCGAAGTCGAGTCCCCAGAAGTGCACGAACGGTGACAGCAGCAAGGGCCAGACCCAGGGGTATGCGATCGGGCTGAACCCGCTGTCGGAGTTGAGCACCGAGAACCGGTTGTCGGCAACGACCTGTCCGATGTCGCCATCGAAGAGACTGCGGGCCTGGCGGAGGTACAGTGCGAAGTCGTCGCCCTGGGCGTGTCCGTTGCGATGCAGTGCCACCGCCAGGAGTGCCGCCAACCCCACGACCACCGGCAACGCGAGTGCTCGCGCCGCCGCGTTCACAGAGACGGGCGGCCGACGCATCGGCGCCAGGTTAGGTGTTGGCGTGCGCGGTCACGCAGCAGCGCGACCCCATGGTGTCCGGGGCGGTGTAGTGGTGGGCCTGGCGCCGATCAGGCCGACGCGGCGTCGAGCGCCCGCCGGGTGAGTACCCGTGCGAGGTGCTGGCGGTATTCGATGCTGGCGTTCAGGTCGGCCTGCGGGTCGGCGTCGGCGGCGGCCTGTTCGGCGGCGTCGGCGACGCTGGCACCGCTGGCGATGGCGGCAGCGACGCTGGTGGCGAGCACCGGCGTGGCGGCCATGTTGACGAGCCCGACGCCGGCCTGGTCGCCGTTGCGCCATGCGGCCACACCGACGATCGCCCAGTCCTGGGCCCGGCGGTTGAACTTCTGGAAGTTCCAGCCGGCGCCATTCATCTTCGGCACACGCACTTCGGTGAGGATCTCGTCCGGCTCGAGTGCCGACTCGAAGAACGTCTTGTAGAAGTCGGCGGCGGCGATCTCGCGGGAGCCGTTCGGACCCTGGGCGACGTAGGTGGCGCCCAGTGCCAACGTGGTGGCGGGCAGATCGGATGCCGGGTCGGCGTGGGCGATCGTGCCGCCGATCGTGCCGCGGTGACGCACCTGCGGGTCACCGACGTGGCCGGCAGCGTGCGCCAACAGCGGCACGTGCTCCTTGAGGAGCGCGGAGGTCTCGACGTCCATGTGACGGGTCATCGCTCCGATCGCGACGTGGTCGCCCTCGTCACGGATGTACGAGAGATCGCTGAGGCGTCCGATGTCGATCAGTACGGTCGGCTGGGCGAGTCGCAGCTTCATCATCGGCAGCAGGCTGTGGCCGCCGGCGATGAACTTGGCCTCGTCGCCGTGCTGGCCGATGAGGCTGATTGCTTCCTCGGCGGATTCGGCGCGGACGTAGTCGAACGGTGCGGGGATCACGGGGTGCCTCCGGGGCTGGTGGTGGTGGTGGTGGTGGACGTGCTGTTGGTTCGGGCGGACGAAATCGCGTTCCAGACCGTGTTGGGGCTTGCGGGCATCGCGACATCGCTGACGCCGAGACCGGACAACGCATCGACGATGGCGTTCATGACGGCGGGTGCTGATCCGATCGTGCCAGCTTCGCCGACGCCCTTCACTCCGAGCGAATTGGTCGGCGATGGCGTGACCGAATGGCCGATCGTGATCGGCGGCACGTCGCTCGCTGCCGGCACCAGATAGTCGGCGAGTGTGGAGGTGCGTAGGTTGCCGTCGGAGTCGTAGTCGGCGCCTTCGTACAGTGCCTGGGCGAGTCCTTGGATGACGCCACCGTGAACCTGACCTTCGACGATCATGGGATTCACCTGGTTGCCGCAGTCGTCGACGGCCACGTACTGCAGCACGTCGACGTCGCCGGTTTCGACATCGACCTCGACGAGACACATGTGGGTGCCGAAGGGCCACGAGAAGTTCGGCGGGTCGTAGGTGACCTGCGCTTCGAGGTTCGGCTCGAGCCCATCGGGCAGGTCGTGGGCGGTGAACGCCGCGAACGCAATGGCGGCGAGTGGCATCGACTTGCTCGGGGTGCCGGCCACGCGGAACTCGCCGTTGACGAACTCGAGGTCGTCGACGTTGGCTTCCATCTGGTGGGCGGCGATCTGCTTGGCCTTCTCGATCACCTTGTCGCAGGCCATGCTGACGGCGACACCGCCGACCGGCAACGAACGCGAGCCGTAGGTGTCCATGCCGAGCGGGGCGATGGCGGTGTCGGAATGCAGCACGTCGACATCGTCGGGGTCGATGCCGAGCTTGTCGGCAACGATCATGGCCCACGAGGTCTCGTGGCCCTGTCCGTGCGGCGAGGTGCCGGTGACGACCTGGACCTTGGCGGTCGGCAGGATGCGTACCGTGGCTGCTTCCCAGCCGCCAGCGGAGTAGTTGAGCGAGGCGAGTACCCGCGACGGAGCGAGCCCGCACATCTCGAAGTAGCTCGACACGCCGAGTCCGAGGCGCTTGGTGGAGCCCTCGACGTTCTGGGTGGCCTGACGGGAGCGTACGGCGTCGTAGCCGACGAGATCGGCAGCGATGGTGGCGGCCTTGTCGTGGTCGCCCGAGTCGTAGACCAACCCGGTGAACGCCTCGTACGGGAACTGCTCGGGCTGGATGAAGTTGCGCCGCCGGAGCTCCAACGGGTCGACGCCGATCTCACGGGCGAGCGCATCCATGGAGCGTTCGATTGCATAGGTGGCCTCGGGGCGACCGGCGCCGCGATAGGCGTCGGTGGGGGTGAGCGTGGTGAACACGCCCGTACAGGAGAAGTCGTAGGCCTTGGGCAGGTCGTAGACGCCGGCGTAGAGGAAGGCACCGAGGATCGGGATGCCCGGGGTGATCAGTTGCAGGTAGGCGCCCATGTCGGCGGTGAGGCGCACTCGCACGGCGGTGAGTTTGCCGTCCGAGTCGGCGGCGAGCTCGATGTGTTGGATCTGGCCGCGGCCCTGGATGCTGGCGACGGTGTTCTCGGAACGGGTTTCGTTCCACCGCACCGGTGTGCCGATCTTGCGGGCGAGTGCCACGCACAGCAGTTCCTCGGCGTACACGTCGAGCTTGGCGCCGAAGCCGCCGCCGACCGCTGGTGCCACCACCCGCAGCTGGTGTTCGGGTACGCCGAGTGTGACGGCGACCATGACCTTCAGCACGTGGGGGATCTGGGTGGAGGTGTACAGCGTGAGGTCGCCGCCGAACGGTTGCGGGACAGCGACGACGGCGCGGGGTTCCATCGCCATCGGGATCAGTCGTTGCTGCACGTACCGCTCGGTCACGGTGTAGGTGGCGTTGTCGAACGCACGCTGCACGGCGCCGTCGGTTTCTTCGACGAGGAGGTTCCACGTGTACGACGAGTTCGTGCCGAGTTCTGGGTGCACGAGCACGCGGTCGCTCAGCGCATCTTCGAGGTCGGTGACTGCCTCCATGGCGTCGTAGGTGACGTCGATCGCCTCGATCGCGTCGTGGGCGATCGCGTCGCTGTGCGCGAGCACCACCGCCACGCCATCGCCGACGTAGTTGACGGTGTCGGTGGCGAGTGGATGATGCGGCGGGTTCAACATGTCGTCGGTGACCGGCCATGCGCACGGCATCGGCGCTGCCCACAGGTCGGTGAGGTCGGCACCGGTGTACACGGCGCTCACTCCCGGCATCGCTGCGGCCGCGCTGGTGTCGATCGCGAGGATCTTGGCGTGGGCGTACGGGCTACGCAGCACCGCCATGTACAGCGCGCCGGGCACCTTCATGTCGTTCGTGAACACCGCCTCGCCGGTCAACAGAACCGGGTCCTCCTTGCGGAGCAGGCGGCTGCCGATGACACCGGTTGCGGTGTCGGTCGCTGGATCTTGCGTGATGGTCATGTCTGGACCCCCATCCAGTTGTGTTCACGTTGTCACCCCCGGTGCCGGGCGTGATGTCACCCGGTGATGTCACCCGGTG
>Ga0105055_10002372_pt1 | contig 29409 bp, 23 predicted proteins | sample BON03_FD_78090 | JGI IMG/M metagenome (GOLD analysis project Ga0105055, IMG submission 78090) | Freshwater microbial communities from Lake Bonney liftoff mats and glacier meltwater in Antarctica - BON-03 | ecosystem: Environmental > Aquatic > Freshwater > Ice > Glacier meltwater | place: Lake... | reverse complement strand
GTGAACTCCGCACCGGGCCCGCGGCCTTGGCTTACAGCTTTGATCTCGCGCCCTCAAAACCGTGCTTTTTGACGAAGACGACCACAAGGCCGCCCGCGCAGAGCGCCCGGATGTCGTCGCCCCCAAGAAGCCCTCTCCCTTGGCCAAACGCAAAGCCTGCACCAAACGCTGCCCCGACGGGCTTCCTGTCCACGGCTTCCAGCCTTTGCTCAGTCTCACCTTACGGAACACGGGCTTCCCGGTCTTTGGTTTTCACGGTGGCGGGCATGGCTGCAATGCTCCGGAAAAATCCAAAAATCATAGAAAAAGATCGAACAGCTCAGTCCTGTCCTGTCTTCTGGGCCACTTGCTGAAATGAATCCACCCAGCCAAGTTTTCAAATCTCCAGAATCCGGCTCCCTCGGGCTTACTCCGCATGGGATCGTGGTGGCATTCGATGCGAACGGAGCCAGCCGGGAGAGTGGTTCGGAGGGTGAGTTGCTGATGAGTCTCGGTGCGCAAACTTTTGTGGCCGGGGCCGATCCGACCTTTTTTTATTGGCGGTCCATCGCCCACCATCTGATCCGCACGGTGTGTCAGATTCCGGATGCCCGGCATCTGCCCTCTCTGCCGAAGCCGACCCTTTTCATGGAATGGTCGGTGAATGCCCCACCCATGCGGGGCGGCGAGTATCTGTCGCCGGAGGTGTTGGAGGCGATCTGGGAGCGCTTGGAAGCATGGACGGCGGCCCGCGTCATCGAACAGGACGGCATCGCGGCGTTTCTGGCGCATTATGCGCCCGCATGGTCGCGGGTCGGACGTGTTACCCTGCACCTCGCCGAGAATAAGGATGATACGGAGTTCCCGTTTGCGTTCATGGCGACGTATGCGTCCGGCATTTCACACTCTGGCAATTTGACGCAGGTTCCGCTGGGCCGTGCGCTCAAGGAATACAGTGGCGATAAAAATAAGCCTGCCCTGCTCAAGTTGCTCACTCCCTTGCACAAAGCCGCGCAATCGAGCCCCCACATGCGGGAGCTAGTGGACTCCGGCGACATCTTCCATCCCCTGGTCTGGAACCCTGCCGAAGCGTATCAATTGCTTCAGAGCATTCCCATGCTGGAGGAGGCCGGCCTGCTCGTTCGCCTTCCAAATTGGTGGAAAAAGAAAGGAAAGCGTCCATCCGTCACCGCAACAATCGGCGGGAAAAAAGAGGGAGCTCTCGGACTGGACGCACTGCTGGATTTCCAACTCAACGTCGAACTCGATGGCCGGACACTAACTTCTAAGGAATTGGAGGCGCTAATGCAGGGCGGCGACGGATTGGTCCTCTTTCGCGGCGAATGGATCGAGGTCGACAGGGACCGGCTTCAGCAGGCGATGGATCACTGGAAATCCATCGAAGCAGGAGGAGGGGTTTCTTTCATTGAAGGGATGCGCCTGCTGGCCGGAGCCCCCGGCGACCTCAGGGCGAAGGAGGACATCGAAGAGCACCGGGAGTGGGCATTTGCGAAACCGGGAAAATGGCTTTCCGAAATCCTTTCGCAACTCAGTTCCCCCGATGCGCAGCCTGCCCCCCCGGCTCTGCGTGCCACCCTGCGTCCGTATCAGACCATCGGACTCAACTGGCTCTGGTTCTGTGCGAGCGGAGGGCTTGGAGCCTGTTTGGCCGATGACATGGGCCTCGGGAAGACCGTGCAGGTGCTGGCTGCGTTGCTGCGAAAACAGGAGCAGCGTCCTGACGCTCCTCCCAGCCTGCTGGTGGTCCCCGCCTCCCTGATTGGGAATTGGAAGCGCGAGGCCGCCAGCTTCGCGCCGACTTTACGACTTTACGTTGCGCACCGATCCGAGACGCTGGGCGAAACCCCAAAAAAGCCCGCCATGACCGCGCCGGACAAACCCGATCTGGTGATCACCACCTACGGCACGTTGCCCCGGCTCGAATGGCTGAAAAGCGTCCAGTGGGGGTGGATCATTGTCGATGAAGCCCAGGCCATAAAAAACCATGGCTCCCGACAGAGCAAAGCCGTGAGAAGCCTTGAAGGGACCGCACGCATTGCCCTCACGGGCACTCCGGTCGAGAACCACCTCGGTGATCTGTGGTCGCTCTTTGACTTTATCAATCCCGGATTGCTGGGCTCCGCGAGCGAGTTCCAGAGGTTTGTGAAAAACCTGCGCACGGAAAATTCCGACCACTACGCGCCGCTGCGTCGTTTGGTTTCGCCCTATATTCTGCGTCGTCTGAAGAGCGACAAATCAATCATTGCCGATTTGCCCGACAAGACCGAGATGAAGGTCTTTTGCGGACTCAGTCCCGCTCAGGCCGAACTTTACCAGCAAACGGCAGACGGTCTTGCAAAGGCGCTCGATACGGCGGAGGGAATTGCACGGCGAGGGCTCGTTTTGGCCTACCTGATGCGGTTCAAACAAATTTGTAATCATCCGGATCAGCTCATCAAAGCGGGTGCCTTTGATGTGGCTGGGAGCGCCAAGTTCCAGCGACTCGTCCTGCTCTGCGAGGAGATCAACGCGCGCGGCGGCAAGGCCCTTATTTTTACGCAATTCCGGGAAATGGCTGACCCTCTGGAGGCTTGCCTCAGCAAGGTCTTTGGACGTCACGGACTCATCCTCCATGGCGGCACCTCGGTGCGGGAGCGGCAGAACCTTGTGGATCAATTCCAGCGCGAGCAGGGGCCACCGTTCTTCGTGCTTTCCCTCAAAGCCGGCGGAACCGGACTCAACCTGACCGCCGCCAGCCATGTGATTCATTTTGACCGCTGGTGGAATCCCGCCGTGGAAAATCAAGCCACGGACCGCGCCTTCCGCATCGGCCAGAAGCGCAATGTCCTCGTTCACAAATTCATCACGACCGGCACGCTCGAAGAAAAAATTGATGAGCTCATCACCGCCAAGCAGAACACGGCGGATGCCATCCTCACGGGTAGTGCCGAAAAATCCCTCACCGAAATGAACAACGCCGAGCTGATGGATTTTGTTCGCCTCGATCTCAGCAAAACCGAAAACTAAACCCCCATGACCTGGAACCATTACCCACCATATGTCAGTGCCGCCGACCGTCGCGCTAAGGCGTTAAAAAAAATTGCCTCCCTTGAGAAGAAGGGGAAAAAAATCGAACCCGTGGGCACGCTGGCCCATCGGATAAAAATTGCCACGAGCTTCTGGGGCCAAGGTTGGTGTCGGCATCTGGAATCTTTCAGCGACTACGAGAACCGGCTGCCACGGGGCCGCACGTATGTGCGCAGTGGAGCCGTGCTGCATCTTCAGGTTCAAACCGGAAATATCCACGCGCTCGTTCAAGGGTCGAAACTCTATGAGATCAATATCCGCATCGATCCGCTGACTCCTAGCAAATGGGCTGCCATCAAAAAACGTTGCCACGGCGGGATTGGCTCACTCATTGAACTCCTCCAAGGCAGAATTTCCGATGAAATCATGTCCGTCGTGACCGACCCCTCAGACGGGCTTTTCCCGCTCCCCAAGGAAATCCACCTCGACTGCAACTGCCCGGATTCCGCCGGATTGTGCAAACACCTCGCCGCCGTGCTCTATGGGGTGGGAGCGCGCTTGGACTCCGCCCCAAGTCTCCTCTTCACCCTCCGCGGGGTTGATCAAGGTGAACTCATCGCCGCAGCGGGTGCCGCAGAATCCCTCGACGGACGCCAATCATCCCGCCGACGCACATTGAAATCTGATGCTCTCTCCGATGTCTTCGGAGTTGATCTCGAACCAGAGGGGCCTGCAGAAATAGCGAAACGATCTGCGGCACCCAAGCCGTCAAAAAAAGTGAAGTTAACAAAGCCGGCGATGAGCAAGAAGAACCTCAAAAAGCCTGCCGCCCCACGGAAAAAGGAATAGACCCGCAAGGCAGACGAAACATCCCGCGCAAAAAGTAACCCCCTTCACACGGGATGCCTTACGAATGCTGCACCGCGGGATTCTTCAAAAATATCTTGGGGAAGAATTCTCCACAGCAGACCAGTTTAATTTATCCCATCAGCAACAATTTTTCAGGAACTTTGAAAATATTGATGTTCAGGACCCGACTGAGATTTTCCCCGGTTTCGGGGGGGCACCGCTGAGGACCCTCCGAGAGTTCTTCATAACGTGCGGCCATGCATTTCATCGCAAAATTGAGCTGCCCGGTAACGGAAGCGCACCTGTCGGCACATAGAAGTTTCCGTACGCGCCAGCGTTTCCAGATCGAGTGTCTTCGGTGGGATTCCAAGCGGGCTGGAGCCTGCTGATACTTTGTCGTCCACCGGCGCACGTGATCCTGCGCTTTTCCCCTCAGCAATATTTTCCAAGAATTTGATTGATTTGTCGCGAGACGCAGGTCATTCTCACCGGCTAATTATGAGCCAACATCCCAGCCTAAAAGGAAAGGGCGCGATCAAAGCGAAGCGAAGCGTGCTGAAGCGGTTCGAACGCGTCGAGCTGCTAAAAAAACGTGGACTTTTTGACCCCAATCAAAGCGTGATCGGTCTGCCGAAGACGAAGCCTGAGGATTAATCTCCTCCGGACCCACCATCGATCTTTTTCCGAGCACCCCTGCACGCGAGTGTCGGGGTGCTTTTTTTATGATGAGAATTAACCGCTACCTCGCTGCCGCCGGCCTTGGGTCCCGCCGCGCCTGCGAAGAGCTGGTGCTGGAGGGCCGAATCCGCGTCAATAATATCGTCATCACCTCCCTCGCGACCCAAGTGCTACCCGGTGATAACGTCCGCGTCGGCAAGCGTCCGGTAAAACCAAAATCTCATGCCTACATCCTCCTCAATAAACCTGCAGGCTACGTTTGTACGCGGTCAGACGAAGATAACCGGAAAACGATTTTTGACCTCATTCCAAAGGATGTCGGCCGGTTGTTCCATGTGGGACGACTCGACAAGGAAAGCGAAGGATTGATTGTATTGACCAACGATGGCGACTATGCGCAGGAGCTCACGCATCCGTCGCATGAAATCGAAAAGGAATACGAGGTCCTCATCGACAAGCCATTCGACATCACACTCACCGCCAAACTCCAAAAGGGAGTTATGCTGGAAACCGGACGTGCGAAAATGCACAGCGTGCATCCCCTCGCCCCGACAAAGCTTAAGATTATTCTCCGGCAGGGTCTCAAGCGCCAAATCCGCGATATGTTATGGACCGTGGGCGGGTATCGCGTGAAAAAATTGACGCGTGTGCGTATCGGCGGGCTCCGGGACCCACGGCTCAAAACCGGCTATTGGCGCCAACTCCGCCGGGAAGAACTCGACTCGATTCTCGGTAAACCCTCGCGTCCAGATTCGAAGCGGGCGCGCACGGTGCGAGCCCGCGATGAACAGCCTGCGGACACCAGTTCGGCAACGGCGGATTAAGCGCCGCGTGCGATGGGAGCACGCACACGGTTGCCCCACTCGGTCCATGATCCATCGTAATTGCGTACATTCTCGTAGCCGAGCAGGTATTTTAATACGAACCACGTGTGGCTCGATCGCTCGCCGATTCGGCAATAGGCAATAACGTCATCGCCTGGTTTAAGACCCATCTCAGACTCATAGATCACACGAAGTTCATCGGCAGATTTGAATGTCGAGTCGTCCTTAACCGCACGTTTCCACGGCACACTGCGGGCTCCCGGCACGTGCCCGCCGCGCAGGACTCCTTCCTGGGGATACTCGGGCATATGCGTGACATCACCGACAAATTCGCCCGGCGAGCGCACATCAATGAGCGGCTTTTTTTCCTGACTGTGGGCCAGCGTCTCTTCAAAAAATGCGCGGATTTGGTCATCGTGGCGTTTTGACGGCACCGGATATTCTGCGGATGGAAATTTCGGCACTTCACGGGTGATCTCACGCCCTTCAGCAATCCATTTGTCACGGCCACCATCGAGAATTTTGACATTTTGATGACCAAATAATTGAAATGCCCACAGTGCGTAGCAGGCCCACCAATTGGATTTATCGCCGTAAAACACAACTGTCGTGTCTTTGGTGATCCCATGTTTTGCAGCCAGCCCGGCAAAATCTTCTGGAGAGATGTAATCCCGCACCGTCTGGTCCTGCAGGTCGGAGCGCCAGTCGATGTGTATAGCACCCGGGATGTGCCCCGTGCTGTAAAGTAGGATGTCTTCGTTACTCTCGACCAATCGCATTGATGGGTCGTTGAGATGCTCGGCTACCCAATCAGTGGTGACCAGGGATTCAGGGTGTGCATACGTGCTCATAGGAAAAATTCAATATTAGAGAAAGACTTACCATTGAACGCGGAGGTAATCCGCACAAGTGAAAATTGCGGCTGCCGCCTACTCTTCAGGCATTCGGATTTTTTCGAGAATCCGTTTTACATCCACGTGCTTGCTCACCAGTTGCTGGATTCGGATAATTTTCTCCACATCCCTAGGGAGCGTTTTCACCGTCATGGAATGGATGCGGCTGGCAATCGTGTAGCTATCCATCGGTGACACAACTACCGGCAGACTCGAATTTTCTATCAGTTCAGCCACGGCACTCTGCGGCCGCAGTGACTCGGACAAGACGAGTCCGCTTATGAGACCTTCCCGGTTTTCGAGAACGGCGCGTTCGGCCTCATAGTGTGCGGCGAGAATGACATCTTCGCGGTCGCCAGAAACGACAAGGAGCGTCCGGGGTTCGAGCCGGGCAAGCACATTGTTTGGCTGCATGGCGCCAATCATCACGGACGAAACGTATCGATGAATGAGCGCCTCACCGGCGATGACCTCCCCTCGGATATTGGCGCAGACGTCGAGCATGGTAGGTTCCGAGAGCGTGCGCTCTTGGGGAATCACGCCAAGCAATTCCAGACCGAGACGCTCAAATCCCCGGCGGGCAAACTCGGAGATATAGTCGATTTTCGACGGCAATACCTTATTCATAACGACACCAATCACCTCCACACCCTCACGATCAAAAAGCGCGCGATTGAGTGCCGCCTCGTCGATTGGACGGCCGATGCCGCCGGGTGTGACCAGAATCACCTTCGAGTGCAGGATCTTCGCAACCTTCGCATTCGAGAGGTCAAACACCGATCCCACACCCGCGTGGCCGGTACCCTCGATGATTGCAAAGTCCTTTTCCCAGCAGGCGCGATCAAAGGAATTACGGATGCGGTTTTCGAGGACCTCACTGTTTGAGGATTCAATATATCGCCGCGTGAAATCCGGCTCTACCGCAATGGGACTCATGTCCTCAATGGGAGTCTGTGTATTGAATGTGTCCCGAATAAGAACACTGTCCTCGTCAATGCGCTTGCCCTCAACCTCAGCGAATCGTTGACCGACCGGCTTGATGAAACCAATTGCAGGAAACCATCCACGCAGCACGCCATACAGCCCAAGAGAAGTGGTCGTCTTGCCTGTATTCTGCTCCGTGGCGGCGATGAAGATGCGAGGGGTCGTCGTATTCACGGGGTCGGAAGAAGAATCAGTCTGTCAAATCAGTTTCCGGGTACAACTTCCGGTATTCGATTGCCTGGAGCCCCACCAATGCGGCAACGCTTGCGATCTCGTCCGGATGTGTGCCCCGGGAGAGCTCGGCGGCCGGATGACTCAGGCCGAGCAAGAGCTGTCCGTAAACACGCGCCTTACTTAAATGCTGGATGAGCTTAACGGCAATGTTGCCGCTATTGAGGTCCGGGAAAATCAGCACATTGGCGTTGCCCGCCACCAGTCCACCCACCTGCTTGATCCCCGCCAACTCGGGCACCAATGCGGTATCCGCCTGAAGTTCGCCGTCCACTTCCATTTCAAAGCCAATGGACGTTGCCAACTCCCGTGCCAGTGTGGCTGCGGATGCCATCTTTTCCGTCGAGGGAGTGACCGCGCTGCGCTTGGTTGAAAAGCTCAACATCGCGACGCGCGGCTTTTGACCGAATACCTGACGGGCGAGCATTCCCGTTTGCACGCCGATCGACGCCAATTGCTGCATGGTAGGTTCCGGTATGACGCCGCAGTCGCTGAAAAACAAAACTCCATCGTCTCCGAACTCGGAATTCGGCACGGCCACGACGACGGCACCTGCAACGATGTCCGCGTGGGGAAGCCGCTTTACCAGTTGGATCAGTGGACGGAGCAAGGAGCCACTGTAGGAACTAACTCCACCCACCAAGCCATCCACCAAGCCGTGCTGAAGCATCATGGCAGCAAAATAATTGCGGTTCACCATGATGGCTCGCGCATCCTTGACGCCCATTTTTTTGTATCGGTCCAAGCGCTCCAAACGCTCGCAAAAAAGCGGCATGTCCGACGATGTTTCCGGATTGATTATAGCCACGTGATCAAGCGAGACTTTCTCGCTGAGCGCAATCCGTTCGATCACATCCCGCTGCCCGAGTAACACCGGCACACCGAGGTTGTTCTCGTAAAATTGTTGCGCTGCACGCAGAACACGCACATCGTCACCTTCTGGAAAAACAATCCGTTTCGGATGGCGCTTGAGTTTTTCGTAAACGGAATCGATGAATTTCATAAGTAAATACTTGGGATGACACTGAGAGAGACAACCCCGTGAAACAAGCAAGAATCCATACGATGCTATGATCCTCACTGTTCGCAACCGATCCATTTCATTTCCGCGCCGACCATTAATCATGGGAATCGTCAACATTAACGACGATTCATTTTCCGGAGACGGAAAGCTGGACGCCAATTGGGCGCTGGAACGCGCGGCGGAGCTGACCGCGGCGGGAGCGGACATTATCGATGTGGGTGCTGAGAGCGCGCGGACCAACCGCGCAGCAATCACCGAATCTGCGGAGATCGCGCGACTCGAGCCATTTTTGTTGGGCTTCGCAAACGCCGTCGCTCAAACAATCCCCGCCGGAAGCGATCAGATATTTCCGCCGCTTTTGTCGATCAATACCTGGAGAGCGTCAGTGGCCCGGCACACGCTTGCCATCGCCGGTGATATCCTCAACGACATGAGCGGCCTCCCCACTCCGGAGAATGCTGTGGCAGCCGCAAAGAACAGGGCAGCCCTTTTAATCATGCACACCGTGGGCACCCCCAAAGTAGTACACACTCATGTGGAATACGATGATGTGATGACTGCAATGATCGCATTTTTCAAAGACCGCATCCGCGTGGCACGGGAGGCAGGACTCCCGCAGGACGCAATGATTTTGGACCCAGGCATCGATTTCGCGAAACAGCGCGACGACAACCTGCGGGTCATGCGGGAGCTGAGTCGGATAGCAGGACTCGGGCATCCGGTCCTCATGCCTGTGTCACGGAAGACGGTGATCGGAGATGTCCTCGGGATCCCGGATGCAAAAGACCGCGATGCCGGCACGCTGGCATGTTTAGTATCTGGAGCGCTGCGCGGCGCCTCGATCTTCCGCGTTCACAATGTGCAGGCGGCGTTCCAAGCCACCGTGACCCTCGACCGAATTCAGCACGGCAGAAGGTAAGCAGGCGAAGCAGTCCTCATCAACGACCACTCCGCCATGGCAGGACATTCGCTCTGGCTCGCTGAGATTAGTTTTTTTCCCGCGCAATCAAAGAACGCTCCCAGCGGCAGCGTCCTCGTAGCCAGCGCAAACACAGACAATATCCTTCGTTACAATTTGGCGGATCGGTCCTACCTCGACATATTCGCTACCACTGATCCCGAATGCGCGGTGGATATGACCCTCCATAACGACGGATTTTTGTACGTTTCCAGCCAGAACAACGACCGAAGCTTCCGATTCGATTCCACCACCGGAGACGGCAATGATACTTGGTCAGCGTTCCACATTGGTCTAGATGGCCCCTCGGGATTCGTTTTCGACTTGCCCGAAATCTCTACGTGCCGGGGCGGTATAGCAACAACATGGTCCAATTTGCCGCCGATGGATCCTTTCTACGCTCGTTCGGAAATGTTTCCTCCGCCTTTGGCATGGTCCTCCGCGAAGAATCGAGGCTTTCCCGAACCTCAGCGATATCGGCTTCCCTTTGGCATCCTTTGCCGCAGGAAGCCCCCTTGCCATCCCGAACTTCATCACCGTGAATCCGGAACATTCAACCACTCTAGCGCCATTTTCCTTGACAGTATCAGTCTGATGGCACTCTGGAGACTCCGGCGGATCCGCTAGTTCGGATGGTGAGTCGCAATCCAAGCTGCGGCGGTATTTCGGATTTCATTTTGCTCGTCCAGCGTGCGTTTTTTCCAACTGCCGATCATCACGGCAACGCGTGGGTTCTTCGCGAAACGTGTCTGATGTCGATCATAGAAAGCCCAGTAGAGCGAGTGAAACGGACAAGCTTCAGGTCCGGTCTTGACGTTCGGTTTGTAGCGACACCCATTGCAGTAGTCGCTCATTTTTGAAATATAAGCTGCCCCGGCTGCATAGGGTTTACTGGCCATGAAACCGCCGTCTGCATATAGAACCATGCCCAGCACATTGGCCGCCATTACCCAGTCGTGCGCATCGACATACATTGCCGAGTACCAATCGAGCACTTCCTGCGGACGGCAGCCGGTCAGGAGGAAATAGTTTCCGAGCACCATGAGGCGTTGGATATGATGATTATATCCGGTGTCGCGCACCTGAGTGACTGCCATTTCCATGCAATGCATCGGTGGCGTGCCCTCCCAAAGCCAATCCGGCAGGGGTATCTCGGCTGCGAGTGCATTTACCGCATGATATTCCGGCATGCGCAGCCAATAAACCCCATTCACGAATTCCCGCCAGCCGATGATCTGCCGGACGAATCCCTCCACGGACCGGAGAGGTGGCGGGGTTTCACTCCGTAACGCTGCGACCGCTGCATCCACGCATTCCATCGGAGTGAGTAGTCCGATATTTAACATCGGCGAAAGCACCGAATGAAAAAGCAGCGGTTCGCGTTCGATCATCAAATCTTCAAACGGACCAAACAACCCCAGCCGATGCTCGACAAAATGCCGAAGCCAGGTCAGCGCTTCCCCGCGAGTCGTCGGTAACCAGAGATTATTCGCATCTCCGGGATGTTTGGGAAATGCATCGTTCACTTCAAAAATCACCCGCTCAGTGATCTCGTCCCGACGAATTTCCGGTGCAGGACTGGGTCTCGGAGTGCCCGCAGCCTCCCAATCCTTCACGGTGCCCCGGTTTTCCGCATCAAAATTCCAGGTATCACCCTCGGGTTCTCCATCGCGCGTCATCAAAATCCGGAGTGATTTTCGCATGGCTCGGTAGTGGTTTTCCATTCTCAACGACTTTCCACTGCCAGCCCATTTAGCAAAATCCTCGCGCGACAATAGAAATTGGTTCGTCGGCACCGACTCGATAGGCACGCCACATTTCTTCTCCAGGGCCGGGATCGCCTGTTGCAAAGCGTAGTCGTTGGGGGCAAGGACCCGAATCGATGACGGGCGAAATTTTTCCACATGCGAACGAATCGCGGACTGGTAGTCCTTCGTGTCGCCGTGCCGATGATAATCAACCTGCCAACCGGCGGCCTCCAATTCCTCAGCAAAATGGCGCATCGCGGAGATAAAGAAAGCCAGTTTAATCCGGTGGAGCGGGAGCTTTCTAAAAGACGCGTCCGACTCGATCATTAACACCCGGCTAGTTCCTGCCGTGTAGCCGGAAAATGCCGAGTTGCCAGTCCACAATTGATCGTAAATTACCCAGATTGTTTGCATAGAGATCTAAAATTTACGCCTCACAGCACGCTGCAGGTGCATTTTCAGTTCATTCGCGCGGGCGACAGCAGGCAGGTGGAAATCATTCACCGTTGCAACTCGGCAACAGGATTTCAGTTTATTCTCAGACGCCGGGTCGTCGAGACCAACGTCGCCAGGCTTCAGTCTCACCGCGGCTTGGTTCACGCATTCAGTCATAGCGGCACCACGAGCCCTTCCACCTCGGCGAGTTTTTTCTCGTGAGCATCGAAAGTTAGGAATTTCCTCGTGCCGAGTTCAATCGCTGTTGCCACGTGTAAAATATCCATCGTGCGATGCCGCTGGCATCTGTGCTCAGCTCACTGAGGCGCTCGGTCGCACTGTGGACCTGCAGCTACGGCCCTGAAACGATGATTACTGCCCTGCTGATAAGATCCGCCTTCAAATCGGCAAGCATTTTGAAACCCTCCCGTTTGGGGTCACACTTGCTTTGGCGATTTGTCTTTCAGCGGCCTACGATTGCCGCAGTCAAAATGGGCATATCCCCACCGATTGACCGACGCAGCAATACGGGCAACTTCTTCGTTTGAGAAATTTCTTTCGAACCGAAGGGCCAGAGAATAGATTCCGACCTGTATGGGCAGTATTTTTGGTGAGGTATTCCGTGTTTCAACGTGGGGCGAATCGCATGGCGGTGGCGTGGGGGTCGTGATTGATGGCTGTCCGCCACGCATCGATCTATCCGAGGCGGATATCCAACCCGCATTGGATCGGCGACGGCCGGGGCAAAGTGATATTGTGACTCCGCGCAAGGAGTCTGACACCTGTCGGATTTTGAGTGGCGTATTTGAAGGGCGCACGCTGGGAACTCCGATCTCAATCATGGTTCCCAACACGGATGCCCGGCCAGAAGCCTACAGCGAGATGGAGACGATGTTCCGTCCCTCGCACGCAGATTTTACCTACCAATCGAAATACGGCATTCGCAACTGGCAGGGTGGCGGCCGCTCATCAGCCCGCGAGACGATCGGGCGCGTTGCGGCTGGAGCTGTCGCGCTCAAGGCGCTGCAGTCAATTGCTCCGGCGCTCGAGGTAGTCGCCTATGTCAGCTCGATCCATGATATCGATGCGGTCATTGATCCGGATACGGTGACGTTTGATGATGTCGAAAAGAATATTGTTCGCTGCCCGGATGCGGATACTGCGCTGCGTATGATCGAGCGGATTAAGGAGGTTCGAAGTCAGGGTGATTCGATTGGCGGCACTGTGGAGTGTGTGATTCGCGGACTGCCGGCGGGTTGGGGAGAACCGGTGTTCGACAAGCTGGATGCCGATCTTGCCAAGGCGATGTTGAGTCTGCCAGCAACCAAGGGATTTGAGGTGGGATCAGGATTTTCCGGCACGCGCCTGCGTGGATCCGAGCACAACGATGCCTTTCGCATTGTGGACGGGCGGGTGCGGACTACGACCAATCGATCTGGCGGGGTGCAAGGGGGAATTAGCAATGGCGAACCGATCATCTTCCGTGTCGCGTTCAAACCAACAGCGACGATATCGCGCAGCCAGCAAACGGTGACCGTGCAAGGCGAAGAAGGCGACCTCGCCGCGCGTGGCCGTCACGATCCGTGTGTCCTGCCCCGGGCCGTGCCCATGGTGGAGGCTATGAGCCTGATGGTCCTCTGCGATCATGCGTTGCGGCATCGCGCGCAGAACGGCTGAACCCTTCCTATGCCGCAGGCTTCTCCAGTATGGCAGACCGCTTTTCTTGTCGGGTCAATTGTTTGTATCGGATGGATGATTTTTTCCGGGTGGCGCGCCGGCGTCATTCGGGGCGTGATTTCGCTCTGCGCGATGATTTTCTCATACATGGCTGGCAGCGCAGTTGCATTTTCAATTCCCGCGGGGTGGCTGGACTGGCTTCCGTTGCCACGGATGCTGGCGCAACTTCTAGCCGGGTTGGCAGCAGGCATCTTGGTTTTTGTTGCGATTTGGTTTGCAGGCGCGCTTTTATTTAAGCGCACGGCACAACATAGTTCGCTGATCCTGCGGCTAATTTGGGGCATTGGTGGCGCGTTATGCGGCACTATTTTTGGGGTTCTCATCGTCCTTTCCATCCTCGCCGGGGTTCGGACGCTCGGCGCATTCTCTGAAACACGGCTGGAGGCACGAAATGTTCCGGGCAGCACGACCAAACCGTCATTTTGGGAGCCAGCACTTGTCAAACTCAAGCGCTCCATTGAGGCCGGAGAAACCGGGTCTTGGATGCGCAGCGTGGACATGACTCCAGAATCCACCATCCACATCATCACGAAGCTCGGTAAAATCCTTTCCGATCCAGCCGCCGCGCAACGATTTATCGAATCCCCTCACCTCACACCAGTTGTTACAGATCGGGCATTTGTGAATTTAATCGCGGATCCGGACATCAATGACGCTGCTATTTCTGGAAATTACATGATCCTTCTTACCAATCCCAAGGTTCTTGAGGCCGTGCGCGACCCGGTGCTTTGGCAAAAAATGCAGGATGTGGATTGGGAGGCGGCTATGGATGAATCTTTGATTTCCTCGAACCCCGTGCCGGATCGAGATGTTCTGGCGGTGCCACGCCCGCAGTAGTTCTTGTCAATGCAACCGCTAACCTAGAAATTTTCACCATCGATCCATTCAAAATTTTATGCCTCCCGACTATATCGTAACCATTGGCCTGGAAGTTCACGTGCAACTGAAAACGAAGACGAAGATGTTCTGCGGTTGCAAGGTGGAGTACGGCGCGGATCCGAACAGCAATCTCTGTCCAGTTTGTCTCGGGCTCCCCGGTGCCCTTCCAGTCATGAATCATGAGGCACTGCGCCTCACTGCGCTGGCCGGGCTGATGCTTGGGTGCGATATTGCGCCCCACTGCAAGTTCGACCGGAAGAATTATTTCTATCCGGACATGCCAAAGAACTACCAGATTTCGCAATACGATCTGCCATTTTGCTTAAATGGAACGGTCCCTCTCCACGACCTCGCGTACCCCAAGGATGCGCAGAAATCCATCGCAACGCCGGACAAAAACGTTCGACTCACCCGAATCCATCTCGAGGAGGATGTGGCAAAAAGTTTCCACTTTGATCAGGCAACAGGAATTGATTTCAACCGGGCGGGGACACCCTTGCTGGAGATCGTTTCAGAACCCGACATTGCGTCGCCAGAGGAAGCCTTCGCCTACCTCACCGTCCTACAACAGGTCATGATCTATGGCAGCATCAGCGATGCAGACATGGAAAAAGGCCAACTACGCTGCGATGTAAACGTGTCCGTAAGGCCGGTCGGAACCACCGAATTCGGGACCAAGATCGAACTCAAGAATCTAAACTCGATCAGCGGCGTCCGTCGGGCGCTCGCCTTCGAGATTCCGCGCCAGATTGAATTCTTAAACAGCGGCGGCACGCTCGCCCAGGAAACCCGGCGATGGGACGACGTGCGGGGCGAAACGACGCTCATGCGCATCAAAGAATCTGCGCACGACTACCGGTATTTTCCGGAGCCAGATCTCCTCCCTGTAGAGACGTCCGCACTCGTTGAGGCTGCTCGTGGCAGGATGCCCGAGTTGCCGTGGGACAAGCGCGCCCGCTTCGTAGCGGACTATGGGGTGAGTGAATACGACGCAGGTGTGATCGCCAATGACCTCGCACTCGCATCGTATTTTGAAGCCGCAGCAAAAGCGTCCAAGAAGCCAAAAAGCATAGCGAACTGGCTCCTGAACGATCTCCAAAGCGCACTTTCGAACGCAGGGATCTCAATCAAGGAGTGCGCCGTTCCCCCACAAGCGCTCGACGAGCTTGTGACGTTAATCGACTCGGGAACTATCAGCGGTCGCCAGGGCAAGGAAGTCTTTGCTGATATGTTCACGACCGGAAAACCCGCTGCATTAATCGTCGAGGAAAAGGGCCTCAAGCAAGTGAGTGACGCAGGTGAAATTGAGGGGTTGTGTGATCAAGTCATCGCAGCCAATCCCGGACCGGCCGCTGATTTCCGCGCCGGAAAGGAAGCGGCACTCAATTTCCTCAAAGGACAGGTAATGAAGCTCTCAAAAGGCAAAGCCAATCCCGCCATGGCCGGAGAGATCCTTGCGAAAAAGCTGTCGTGACATTTGCGCGCTAGACGTCGTGGCGCACTTCCAGTCCGGGAATGTCGCGGAAATGTCGATCCGGAGATACCACTGCCGCTCCTACGCGCAGTGCGCAAGCGGCGATTGCGAGATCGGTCACGGGGGGCCACTTTCCCAGCCTGCCCAGCGTCCAACCGATTTCTGAGACATGCCTCCAGAGCCGGGCATCGCATGGAACCTCGGGGACGATATCGAAAAAATCACGAACTTCATCGCGCATCCGCGGCAATTTTATCCCGCGAAGCACTTCCGCTCGAACGACTCCCGAATTGTACAAGTGCCCGGCGCGAAGCGCAGGGATCAGCCGCTGACGGAAATCTTCCCCTGCCCGCATCGCATCGATGATCCAAGCCGAGTCCACAAGGATCGCTGCCATTAGGATCCCTTTCGGTAATTTACGGACTGGTTGCGAATCGCTATGACATCGTATCCATCCTCGACCGATTCCCTCACAACAGCCGACTCCCAAGGGGATGCAGCAATTTTGTCAATCCGCGCGATCCGCTCCGCTTCGGTAAGCGCCCAATCTACCGCGTCCTTCCGGGTTTTAATGCCGGTCAAAACCATGATTCTCTCAAGCTTAGCCTCATCAATCTCGATAGTTGTCTTCATATGCCCATATATATGGCCATGCTTTGAGTTGTCAAGAACAATTTCAGTTTCGGCTTCTAAAAATTCGACCAGCAATCCTCGGAGGAGCCGCCGTCACTAGACGGTCGGGGCGGAGACAGCTTCCGCGAATTCTTTCGGGAATTTTGCCAGAAAACTCTGCGTCGGCCAGGCGCAGGCTTCGCCAAATGCGCAGATTGTGCGACCCGCAATGTTGTCGGCAACGTTCAGCAGTGTTGCCGGATCTTGCGCGTTCCCCTCGCCTGCCAGCATGCGTGTCGTCATTTTTGACATCCACAAGCTGCCTTCGCGGCACGGCGTGCATTGCCCGCAACTTTCGTGAGCATAGAACTGGTTTAAGTTATTGAGAGCCCAGACCATACTTCGCGTGTCATCCATGACAATTACGCCGCCACTACCAACCATCGTTCCGGCTGCTGCCAGCGACGAGGCGTCCATTACGAGGTCCAGCATCGCGACTTCCTTGTCCACCATTGTGCCGTCGGGCGCTTTGGACTTTATTTTAAAAACATCGTCTGAGTTGAGCACTTTGGCCGAGCTCCCTCCCGGGATCACAGCCTTTAGTTTCCGCCCGGGTTTCATGCCGCCGCAGATATCAAAAATCAGCTCCCCGAGGGTCACCGCACCACAAGGAAGCTCATAGTAACCCGGTTTCATCACATCACCACTCACGCACATGGTGCGCGTCCCGCCGTCCCCGGGAGTTCCCATCTTCGCGTATTCTTCAGCACCAAGGCGGACGATATGCTTCACATGGCAAAGCGTCTCGACGTTGTTTACAATCGTCGGTGACATGTAGAGACCCAACACTGCCGGGAAATAAGGCGGCTTGATCCGCGGGTAGGGACGCTTTCCTTCGAGCGATTCGATCAGGCTTGTTTCTTCGCCGCAGATATATGCTCCCGCGCCTTGGTGGACGTAGATATCGCAGTCAAAGCCGCTGCCACAAATATTTTCCCCAACGAATCCCTTCGCCTTGGCTTCCTGGATGGCGTTCCAGACGATCTTTGCCGCATCGGGAAATTCGCAACGGATGTAGATGTAAGCGAGTTTTACATTGACTGCATACGCGGCGATTAAAAGCCCTTCGACGAGCTGGTGCGGGTCGTTATGAAGAATGTAGCGATCTTTGAATGTTCCAGGCTCGGACTCATCGGCATTGACTACGATGTAGTGCGGTTTTCCATCGTCGCGCTTGATGAAACTCCACTTAATACCGGCAGGAAATCCGGCGCCTCCGCGACCGCGAAGGTTTGCCGCTTTCACCAAGTTGGTGATTTCCTCGGGCGGCATTTTGAGTGCTTTTTCCAGCGACTCATATCCACCATGCGCGAGGTAGGTCTCAATGTCATTCGACCAACCCGGCCGGCTGATATTTTCAAAAATGATTCTGCGCTCTTTAGGATGCGCTTGCGGAATAAGGGATACCATGGTGTGTCAGATGACTGTCGGTTATTCTGTGTCGTAGGATGTTACGATGCTCGGGACATCCTCAGTGGTCACATTTTCGTGTAAATCGTCATTGATCAAACAAACGGGTGCCGATCCACAACTCGCAAGGCACTCGACAAATTCCACGCTGAATTTGCCGTCCAAGCTGGTCGGTGGGGCCTCACCAAATCCATGACTATGCGAATGCACATCCACACCCGTCGCCGAACAAAACTTCTCACGCAGTTCGTATGACCCTGCCAGTGCACAGGGCAGCGTCCGACAAACACGGATCACTGTTTTCCCTGCGGGCTCCTGGCGGAACCATGGGTAGAACGTGACTAACTCGATGATGTTGATCGGCTGTAGGTCAAGCTTGGAGGCGATCCAGTCCACTCCGGATTCGTCAATGAATCCAAAATGATTTTGCCAAAGGTGAAGCAGCGGTAACGACGCGCTGCGCTTCGACATCGGGTAATGCGTAATCGATTCGTCAATCTCCGTGAGGAGATCGGCGGGAATGTGTTCTGCCTGATTGGACGAAGTCTGAGTGATCATAGTGCCTGCACGTAAAATTATACGCCATCATCCAAAGATTCGACGCGGCGTCGATGAACAATTTTGCTCATCTCCATTTCCTGAAAGACATCCACCGGTGGTTACTCGGTGATAATGTCCTTGTAGGTTTTGCCGGTAGGAATCATCGGGAGCACGTGCTCGGTGTATGGCGTCAATACGTCGAGCAGATACGCTTCATCTGAGTCCAGCATCCGCTGCAGGGCTGCCCGGAGGTCCGCCTTACGTGTTACGCGCTCCGCTTTCACACCGAACCCATTTGCGATCTGGATGTAGTCCGGATACACGCGGCTGAGGTCCTGCGGATCGCCGAGGAAGGTATGCGCGCGATTGCTGCCGTAAAAACGATCCTCCCACTGCATCACCATGCCAAGGTGTTGATTGTTCAAAATGATCGCTTTTGCCGCGATCTTCTCGATGTGTGCCGTGGCAAGCTCTTGAACATTCATGACAAACGACCCGTCGCCATCAATATCGATAACCTGCTTATCCGGGCAAGCCACCTTGGCACCGAGCGCCGCAGGATAGCCAAAGCCCATGGCTCCCAGGCCGGCAGATGTCAGCAGCGATCTGGGATTATTAAAATCATAAAACTGCGCAGCCCACATCTGGTGCTGTCCGACGCCGGTTGTGATGATAGCATCGCCTCCGGTGAGTTCCCAGAGCGTCCGGATGACATATTGTGGCTGAATCGCATCCTCGGTGTCTTTGAATTTCAGGGGAAATGCCGCCTTCCACTCGGCGATTTGTTTATACCACTCGGGGAAGCGTGTGAAGTCCTTCGCCACACGATTATTACCGGTCTTCTCCAGACGGGCATTCATTTGTGATAGAGCAAACTTGAGGTCGCTGAGGATCGGAAGCTTTACCGCGCGGTTCTTATTTAACTCCGAATTGTCGATGTCGATGTGGACGATCGTGCCGTGCTCACAAAATTTCTCCACTTTCCCGGTCACGCGATCATCAAACCGCACTCCAATCGCGAGGAGGAGGTCGGCCTCGTTCACCGCATTGTTGGCATACACCGTGCCATGCATCCCGAGCCATTTGAGCGAAAGCGGATGCCCTTCCGGAAAACAGCCGATTCCCATTAGCGTTGTCGCCACCGGGATCTGCGTGCGCTCAGCAAATTCGAGCATCTCTGCATGTGCATTGCCACTGATCACGCCGCCTCCGCAATAGATCATCGGGCACTTGGCACTGGCAATCAACCCGAGCACTTCTTGCAACGCAACGTCGTCCGCGTGCGGTTCGCAACGGTATCCACGCAGGGTCACAGATTGAGGGAATATCGGCTGCGCTTCCTGATTTTGGATGTTCTTCGGAATATCGATTAGCACGGGCCCTGGCCGTCCGGATTGCGCGATGTAAAACGCCTCCTTCACGATGCGAGGGATATCATTGATGTCCCACACGAGGTAGCTGTGCTTCACCACAGGCAGCGTCATCCCGAAGAAATCCGTCTCCTGAAACGCTCCGCGACCAATCATGTCCTGATTCACCTGACCGGTAATGGCAACCATCGGCACCGAGTCCATGAATGCGTCCGCAATACCAGTGACCAAATTCGTGGCTCCGGGACCGGATGTCGCCATACACACGCCAGCGCGTCCGGTGGCTCGGCCATAAGCTTCCGCTGCAAACACACCGCCCTGCTCATGCCGGGGCAGGATGGTTCGAATCTTCTTAGACCGCGTCAGCGCCTGATGGATCGGCATCGATGCCCCGCCCGGATAGGCAAAAATGACCTCGACACCCTCGCGCTCCAGGCAAGCAACTAGAATGTCGGCTCCCGACATTTTCTCCCCGCGGTCCGGGGCGGATTTGGAACTTAAACGTGATGCAGATTTAGTGGCCATAGTAGCCTTCCATCATGACCGCATCCGTGCCTCAGATCAAGTCGTGTTTTCGAATTCCCGATTCTTGCCTGCGGCGAGGACAGTGCTCAATCAACTCTCAAGCGTATCGTCAAGCCAACCAAGCAGGGCGGAGATGGATTCGTCCGTTTCATCGCCCATATTCGAGATACGGAAGGTGGTTCCCTTGATTTTGCCATATCCGCCGTCGATCACGCAGTGGTATTTCGCGCGCAGACGTTTGATCCAGGCGGCCACATCGACTCCCCGGTTGTTTGCGACGCAAGTGAGCGACGTCGACCGATACCCCTCCGGTGCAAAGAACTCAAACCCCCGGTCCTTCACCCATTGATGAACGGTCCCGTTGATCCGCGAATGCCGGGCGTGGCGGGCTTCGATTCCTTCCTCAAAAATATCCTCCAACTTGGACCGCAACGCATAGATGTGAGAAATGACAGGCGTGCTCGGAGTCATGTCCTGCTCTTGGTTTTTTTGGAACTCAATGAAGTCAAAATAGTATCCCCGATCTTTCATGCCGGCCGCACGCTCGAACGCACGCTGCGAAACGCTGAATACTGCGAGACCCGGCGGTAGCGCGAGCGCCTTCTGACTGCCGGTCAAGAGCACATCAATACCAATTTCATCCATGGGGATGGGTTCCGTGGAAAAAGACGAGACCGTATCGACAATCAGCATGACTTCTGGATACTTGCGAACGACAGCAGCTATCTCACGCAGCGGATTTTTCAACCCGCACGACGTTTCATTGTGGATGAGAGTGATTGCATCGAATCCTCCTTCCGCGAGCGCGGCGTCGACGGCCTCAGCGGTAATCGGACTCCCCCATTCGGCACGCAGCGCGACCGCTTCTTTGCCACAGCGTTTGCTTACGTCAAACCACTTGTCGCTAAAGGCACCACACATGCAATTGAGGACTTTTTTCGTTACAAGGTTACGGATCGCCCCCTCCATCACGCCCCAGGCCGATGAGGTGGAGAGAAAGACCGGCTGGGCAGTTCCAAACAACGTCTGCAGTTGTGGTTGTATGCCGCCGTAGAGTGCTTTGAATTCTGGACTCCGGTGTCCAATCATGGGCGAACAAAATGCGCGGAATGTTTTTTCGGAAACCTCTACTGGTCCCGGAATGAAGAGTTTGATGTGGTCGGTAGTTGGTTGCATAAATGGTTAAGACGGTATTATTCCCAGATAAAGTTCTCCAACCGCAAGCGCCTAACGCGGGATTCTGCTTCGGCTGATCGCGGCCCTCGGGCGTCAGCAAGTTTCTGATAAACGATCATTGCTTCCTCCCATCGACCTTGTGCCTCCAGGATTCGGGCGGCGTCGGAGCCGGATTTATAGAACCAAAAGTACTCGGGTTCGCCCTCGCTCGGGGTATCAACCACCCGGTAGTATCCCGAAAGTGCGGCATCTGTGTTTCCTAGTTTTTCATAGGCCGTTGCGGCTTTCGTGATCGCCTCGTTCCGATCTGGAGTGGAGATTTTTTCGCGCGCGAGACTTTCCCAGACTGCAATTGCCTCGTTCAGCCGAGACGGATCGCTGACACCCATAGCAAAGAGGGTGTCACCAAGCTTCATTCGGGCGGCAAGTTGGATCTCCGGATTTTCCGATTCTGCGGCGAGGCGACCCAGCAGGACGAGCGCCTCGTCGTTGCGACCGAGGAGATTGTAGATCAAGGCCTGATCCAGCCGGGCGCGACCCGCCAGCGGACTGTCCGATTGGGCCACCTCCTCAAATAACTCGATCGACCTTTCGACCGCTTCAGGGTCCATCGACTTTGCGGCCGCATCAGCGGCAAAATAAAGCGCACTTGAGGCGAGGAGTTTGTCTTGAGAATCACGGCCCACCTGCTCGAATTCCACCCATGCGGCGCGATGGTCACCCGAGCGCGCAAGCATCTCGCCAAGTTTCATACGCACTTCCGCGTCGCGCGGAGATCCAGGGAACTCAGCGAGGAAACCTCGCGATAACTTAACCACTTGCTGGGTGGATTCTGGCGAACCATCGTCTGCGAGAAAAACTTCCAGCGCGCAGGCCTGGACCGGCGAGATGCCAGGTTGATTTACAACTCTTGAAAAATACGCCCGGGCATCAGCATCACGCCCTTGTTCTGTCGCCAATTCAGCCGCAGCAAAGGCAGCACGGGCGCGAGTCGATGGATCGGTCGCGACGCGCGCTAGTTCCCCTAGCGCGTCGTCTCGACGCAGATCCCGCGCAGCGATCAATGCTTTACGCAGGGCTGCAGTCTCGGAAATCTGTAGTTCCACTGAAGCCGCTTCGCTGGCCGTTTCGGGATCCCATTTATCTCCCGCAAGCGCCTCAGATAATGCAGCGTTTTCCATTGCTGCCCGGCTCAAGTCGTCATCAAAACGATTTGCTACATTCAGAAATAGTGAGCGCGCAGCGACTTCGCGTCCTGCTGCCAGATTCAGCATCGCCCGCAGAAACTGCAATTGAGGGCGGGCGGAGTCGGTTTTTTCTAGTTCCGCTCCGCGACTCAAAACATCGAATGCTACGCCAATCTGGCCATCGGCATACAGCATCTCAACGGCATGGATGATGGCGTCCGCGCGCAATGGATGCCCTTCTTTCTGATCTGCAAAACGAGTAAATGCGGCGAGCGCCTGGGGGTTTCGACCAGCACGTAACTCATGCCGGCCAAGATAAAACGCAGCGTAGGAAGCGAGTTCCGCGTGATTGGTGTCCCGCGCCCAGCGCCTCAACTCCGCGCTGCTGGCATCAGGAAGTGCCATGTAGAGCTCGTCCAACTTCGCAAATAACTCCGGCACTGCCACGTCATTCGGATGCGCGTCGAGATACTCTTCGAGACGCGCTTCAGCATCAGCCATGCGGTTGAGCGACATGAGTGCTTCGACCTCACCGATGACCGCACCCGACCGTAGGGCGGGGATTCGTGCGGCAGAAACACCGGCGAACAACTCAAGCGCGCGGTCGGCATTTCCGAGATCCAGCGAAATCCTGCCATCAAGATATGTCGCCATCTCTTGCTCAGCCCGCGTTGGATCCGGTAACGCATCAAGTGCGCGCATCGCATCGGCAAACTCTCCGCGGGCAACCATCAGCCGGGTCAAGTTCAGCCGAATTGCATTATTTGCAGATGGTGATTTCGCAACGCGTTGCAGTGACGCCCTGGCAGCGCCGGTTCGGCCCAGCGCCTCGAGCATTCGAGCTTCTCCCAAGCGCGCCTCGATAGCCATCGAAGCGGAAGGATTGTCAGCTATGGCAGAAAAAATCTGAAGCGCAGGTTCGTAATTTCCTGCTGCTGCATAAGCCTCCGCTGTCCAATACCGCAAATCTAAATCATCCAAAGAATCCGGTTGGTCCAGCACCTTCAAAGCTTCACCCGGGCGGCCCGCATCAATGAGACAGCGCGCAAGTTCCACGCTGATCGCCCGCTTTTCTCCGGCATCATCCGTTGCCGCCATCAATGTCTTGAGATCATGGATCACCACTTGTGGCAGGCCACTCTCACGGGCTGCTTTCATGCGGCCCAACGCAGCCGAGGTCGAGTCAGCCGACGCGCCCAGAGTGCTCGCTAACCCGACAAAAGCAATGATCGCCAGACACCACATCATCGTGACAAAAGTGGGCTCAGGTACACTCCCGTGACGCTGGATGGGTTGACGGCAACTTCCTCCGGCGTGCCCTGGGCAACGATCCTCCCGCCGCCGGCACCCCCGCTGGGTCCAAGGTCGATCACCCAGTCCGCGGTCTTAATGACTTCGAGATTGTGCTCTATAACAATGAGCGTATTTCGGGCGTTGCGGAGTTTCATCAGGACTTCGAGCAATTTGTGGATGTCAGCAAAGTGCAGCCCTGTCGTCGGTTCATCAAGGATGTAAACCGTACGACCGGTGGCTTTGCGCGCCAACTCCGTAGCGAGCTTCAGTCGCTGAGCCTCCCCGCCGGAGAGTGTCGTGGCAGACTGCCCCAAGCGCAAATACCCCAGCCCGACTTGCAGCATCGTGTCTAATTTGTCCGATAATGCTGGAATGCTCCGAAAAAATCGCGCGGCTTCGTCAATCGTCATGTCCAACACATCGGCGATATTTTTCCCCTTGTAGGTAACTTCCAGCGTCTCGCGGTTGTAACGGCGACCTCGGCACACTTCGCACTCGACATAGACGTCGGCGAGAAAGTGCATCTCGATCTTGATCAATCCATCCCCTTGGCAATGTTCGCAGCGCCCTCCTTTCATATTGAAAGAAAACCGACTTGCGCTATACCCCCGGACGCGCGAGGCCGGAAGTTGCGCAAACAACTCACGGATGGGACCCAGCGCCCCGGAGTAGGTTGCAGGATTAGATCGCGGCGTGCGACCAATCGCGCTCTGGTCAATAACCACCACTTTGTCAAACTGGGCAGTCCCGATGATCTCGTCATGGGCTCCGGGCTTTACCTTGGCGCCATTGAGTTCACGGGCCAGCGCGGCCCACAGGATGTCATTTACAAGCGTGGATTTTCCGCTGCCGGACACTCCCGTCACGCACGTGAAACACCCGGCAGGAAAAGCCGCCGTAATCGACTGGAGGTTGTTTTCGCGGGCACCGCGGACCGTGAGCCATCCATCACCGAGTTCCGCTGCTTTTCCCCGCAATTTTCGCGGCGCGGTGCGCAGCCTGGGAATCGGGATCCTCAGTCGCCCGCTCAGGTATTGCGCCGTCAGCGAGGTTTCCGAGAGAAGAATCTGGTCCAGCGTACCCTGAGCGACGAGATTTCCCCCCAAAGGCCCAGCGCCTGGTCCCAAGTCGATCACATGGTCTGCGGCTCGAATTGTGTCTTCGTCGTGCTCGACCACGATCACAGAATTCCCGAGATCCCGCAGATTGCGCAGCGTTCCAATCAATCGATCATTATCGCGTTGATGCAATCCGATGCTGGGCTCATCAAGCACATAGAGAACGCCCGCGAGCCCGCTCCCGATCTGGGTCGCAAGACGAATCCGCTGCGCCTCACCACCTGACAGCGTGCCACTTTCGCGATTCAAACTCAGGTAGCCCAACCCGACCTCATTGAGAAACCGGAGCCGTTGCCGGATTTCGTGAAGCACATCATCGAGCACCTGCATCTGCGAGGGACTCAGCACCAATCGCTCAACCACAGCGAGGGCATCAGAAATACTGAGTCCGCAGATTTCTTGTATGTTAAATGCACGTCCATCAGCGTCGGACACCGTCACGGCAAGGATCTCAGGTTTGAGCCTCGCTCCATGGCAAACGGCACATTCTTTCCCGCCCATGAACCCCCGAATACGGCTTTTCGTGAATTCGCTTTCGCTCTTTTCGAGCAGGCGTTCCATTTGAGGGACCAGCCCTTCGAACGGCTTCTCGACGACACGCCCCGCCTGGCCGAGTTTTACCCGCAGGGCGCGATCCCCACTGCCAAAATACAACGTCTCTTTGAAAGACGCCGGGAGGTCCTTGAACAACGCGCTGGGATCGACACCAAAGTCCGCAACCAGCGCAGCCAGCCACGCATTATAATACGCACGCATCGCTTTGTTTCCGGTTTTCCACGGCTTGATCGCACCATCGTCCAATGATTTGGCACCATCGACCATCAGTTCCGGATCACAAAACATCTGCGTTCCAATACCGTGGCACGCTGGACACGCGCCGAGGTGACTATTAAACGAAAAGTGCTTGGGCGTGAGCTTCGGCAACGTAAACCCCGTAACCGGATTGCAATAATCGGTGGAAAATGGCTGCTCCACCCAAGCCGTTGCGTCCGGTTCCATCCGCGAGGTTATCATCCGGTTTTCACCCCACCGGAGCGCTGTCTCCAACGAATCCGCGAGGCGGGAGCTGAGTTCTCCACGGACCACTAATCGATCCACAACCGCCTCGATGGTGTGTTTCCGGGTCTTCTCCAGACGGATCGGATCGGGCCGCGACAACTCGACCAGTTCACCATCCACACGCAACCGGACAAATCCCTCGCGGCGGGCCTTGTCGATGACATCACGAAACTCCCCGGCCTCGCGATCCACGAGCGGCGCTAGAACCATGAACTTCGTGCCCTCCGGCCATTGCAAAATCACATCGGCAATTTGCTGCGGCGTCTGACGGATAACGACCTCCCCGGACTTCGGGTCGTGCGGTGTGCCGGCCGCGGAAAAGAGCAAGCGCAAGTAATCGTAGATCTCCGTGGTTGTCGCGATGATTGAGCGGGGGTTCGATCCCGAGATGCGTTGTTCGATGGCAATTGCCGGGGATAGCCCCTCGATGTAATCCACATCCGGCTTCTGCATCTGATCTAAAAACTGGCGCGCGTAGGCGGACAGACTCTCAACATACTTGCGTTGGCCCTCGGCATAAAGCGTGTCGAATGCCAACGACGACTTGCCGGATCCGCTCATGCCGGTGATGACCACGAGTTGATTGCGCGGGATCTCCAGATCGAGGTTCCGCAGGTTATGCTGGCGGGCGCCTTTGATCCGGATGACTGAGTGATTCGACTGGCGAGATTCCCCGTTCACGACAAGCCTTCACACTAGTGTGCCATAGAACGTATTTGCCAACAAAAACCTGCCCTCATCCAGAGGCCCCATGGCTCTCCGCTTTTCACCGGGTGAATATACGGAATGCGTTTAGACAGAATTTACCGAATGCTCAGAATGAGACAGATGCGGAGTTTCCCGGAATCGAACATCAGCAGCCCCATCGCTCCGGTGTTCTCAGAAAATCAGACCTCATCGCATTTCGGGTCAATCGTGAAAAATCCTGTCAATCCTGTTTAGTTCGTCACCTTACATGAAGACTATAACGCACGAATCTGAGCGTTAATCGCAGCGACTTTCTTGGCGCGCACGCGTCAGAACTTCAACACTGCTGGCAAAGGAAAGTTGCCACGGTATTCGTGCCTCACGGTTGCCTCCGGCAGGCGATTTTCGCAACGATCCGATTGTATAAAATTCTGTTTCCGTTTTTAAAGGACGCAAAAAATGTCCATGTGGAAGAACCGTTCCTCGCAAATAGCCACGGCCAACTCACGAAGAAACGAAATTTTCACCATGAAGAGCACGAAGAGCATGAAGAGGTGAGAAGAATTACATTGCGGTCCCCTTGCCTTGCATTGCATTCCCTTCATGCTCTTCATGCCCTTCATGGTGTTATCCGAATGCGTTTTAAAAATAGTCAGCCGATTTCAGCCACCACGGCTGATCCCTCGGAATGGTCTATCGAGCAGTAGTAAACGGCTCCGATTGTATAAAATTCTGGTTCCGTTTTTTTAAAGGACGCAAAAAATGTCCATCTGGAAGAATCGTCCTGCGCAAATAGCCAGGGCCAACTCACGAAGAAACGAAATTTTCACCATGAAGAGCAGGAAGAGCATGAAGAGGTGAGAAGAATTACATTGAGCACACCTTGCATTGCATTCCCTTCATGCTCTTCATGGTTTTATAGGTCAAAGCGGAGCGATATCTTCTAACAGGTGATTCAGGGGTACTGCCCGGACGTTCTCGGCTAAGGGAAAGGTGTGCTCCCCCGCATGGATGATATCCAGTGTTGTCAATTTTAGATCCTGGAGGGCATTTCGCATGGAAGGGGTTATTTTCGGAGCGGTGGTTCGTTTGATTTCAAAGCCGTAGCGTTTGCGACCCCTCACAATCAGCAAGTCGAGTTCAGCGCCGGTGTGAGTTGCCCAGAAATGGCATTCTTCTGGACGGGCTCCGAGATGCCGGATGATCTGGTCGATCGCAAACCCCTCCCATGAAGCACCGCTTTTGGGATGTGCATTGAGATCGGCCGGTTCGGGTAGGTTAAGAAGTGTATGCAGGATGCCGCTGTCGGCGATATAAACCTTGGGCGACTTGACCTGTCGCTTGGAAATATTTTCGTGCCACGGTTGCAGTTGCCGCACAACCAATGCTGCGGTGAGCTGGTCGAGGTAGTTTCGTACGGTTGTGTCGGCAACACCGAATGCCCGCGCAAGCTCGGATGAATTCCATGTTTGTCCATGGTAGTGCGCCAACATCGTCCAAAATCTGCGCATCGTGGAAGCACTCACATTGATTCCGAGTTGCGGAAGATCTTTTTCGAGAAATGTTCTTACGTATCCCGTGCGGTTTTCAAAACTTTCCCGGTGCGTGCGCGCTAGATAGGAGAGAGGAAGCCCGCCGCGCAACCAGAGCTTGTCCCCATGCCCAACTCCCACTTCTTCCAGCGAGAGCCCGCCCAATTCATGATAAAAAATCCGCCCCGCCAGCGACTCTGAACTCTGCCTCAGCAGTTCGGGCGATGCGCTTCCCAGAATCAAAAACCGGGCGGGGTTGGGCTTGCGGTCTGCCAGCACACGCAAAACCGGAAACAGATCAGGATGGCGCTGAATTTCATCAATAACCACGAGTCCAGTCAATCCCTTCAGCGCCAGCATGGGTTCTGCCAGACGAGCCTGATCATCCGGGTTTTCCATATCGAACGTATGTGTCGGCACCGATACAGTTTTAAGATACTCCTCTATTAGCGTCGATTTACCGACCTGCCTCGCACCGATGATACCAACGACCCGATGCCGTTTCAGCAGGCCGTCCAGTTCAATTAATTCTTTTTTTCGATGAATCATCAAATAATTTACATTGAAAATTCGGTTCTGCAAACCGAACTTTCAATGCGATTATGGCGGAGACTCCGCGTGCAAAGCGTTCCGGCACGGGTTTTCGTGCTAAAAAGGAAGATAAAACCTGCCTCAGGGGTTCTTCGTACAGCCAACTCACGAAGAAACGAGATTTTCACCATGAAGAGCATGAAGAGCATGAAGCGGGGAGGAGAATTATATTGAGTACACCTTGCATCGCATTTCCTTCATGCTCTTCATGCCCTTCATGGTGTTATCTGAATGCGTTTCAAAAATAGTCAGCCGATTTCAGCCGTTAACACGTAATGCGCTCTAGCTAAATTTGTTATGTATCCGAATGTATAGGCCGTGGCGAATAGCAGCTCGAAAAAATGGGCTCCTTGCCAGAGCGGTCAACGACATTGATTCCAGATTGACCTTGGCGGGCGCCAGTTTCGCTCACCATCGCGGCAATATCGTAGTTATCGCGGTTCATCAATTCCTCCATCATCCGGTGTATTTCCAAGATGAAGGTGTCGGTTTCTATCCGGAATTTAGTCTTCGGCGTTAATGTTTCCAG
>Ga0105055_10002363_pt1 | contig 29469 bp, 17 predicted proteins | sample BON03_FD_78090 | JGI IMG/M metagenome (GOLD analysis project Ga0105055, IMG submission 78090) | Freshwater microbial communities from Lake Bonney liftoff mats and glacier meltwater in Antarctica - BON-03 | ecosystem: Environmental > Aquatic > Freshwater > Ice > Glacier meltwater | place: Lake... | reverse complement strand
TTCTTGTTCTTTACATCGGCGTGACGGCTCTTCCAGTAGCCAACATCGCGCGTCAGATCGCGAACCTGCTGGCAAAGGTCGGCATTCTCCTGCCGCAGGACCACTTTTTCTGCAAGCAGATCGCGGACCTCTCGACGCAGTTCTTCAACCACCAACTTCAGCGACTGAAGCTGATCAACAACCGCGTCAGAGGAAACGACCCGAGCACTCATAAGGCTCTGAGTAGCGAATCCCCCAAATCCTCGCCAGACCAATCCCCAATTTCACCCCTTCCGCGATTGTTTACCAATCGTGTACGGTAAATCATTGCTGGAGAATAGTTTACAGGGTTGGAAAATTCTGGCAACACGCTGAAATCAGGGCCGCAGGATACCAGGCCTACTGGAATGCAAGATAGACGTGACGCGATATTGCATGGCAGATCTGTCTGAAAAGGCTTCAGAATTCTCCTCTTCGGCCAGATCGCAGAACTTGGAAACTGTTCAAATTGAACGAACGGTGGGATCTGAGCAAATGATTGAGTAAGCTTCCGGTTGCAAGCAATCTTTCGAAAGATCGCAAAATCGAAGTCGCAGCCAGGAAAACCACGTCATGAATAGTCTGGATCAGTTGAAGCAGCACACAGTCGTCGTCGCCGATACGGGCGACATCGATTCCATCGCGCAGCACAAGCCACAGGACGCGACAACGAATCCATCGCTGCTGTACAAAGCTGCTCAGATGCCGCAATATGCGGGGCTGATTGACGATGCAATCGCAATGGCGACTTCTTGTGAAGTCAAACCCGGCAAACTTGTTGATGCTGTGATCGATCGTTTGTCAGTCAACTTTGGGCGAAAGATTCTTGAAATTGTTCCCGGCCGCGTGTCCACCGAAGTTGACGCCCGACTAAGCTTTGACATGACAGCGACAGTTGATAAAGCCTATCAACTGATTGAATTGTACAAAGAGGCTGGCATTTCTTCGGATCGGGTCCTGATCAAAATCGCAAGTACTTGGGAAGGCATCCGAGCGGCGGAGCATCTGGAACGCAACAATATCCATTGCAATCTTACGCTGCTGTTTGGATTCGGTCAGGCGATTGCATGTGCTGAAGCCGGTGTGACACTGATCAGCCCTTTCGTCGGTCGCATTTATGACTGGTACAAAGCGGCTCGCAAGGTCGATCAGATTCCAGTGGAAGACGATCCTGGCGTTCGATCGGTGACTCAGATCTTCAACTACTTCAAAAAGTTTGGCTATAAAACTGAAATCATGGGAGCCAGTTTCCGGACAAAGGAACAGGTCATGGCGCTCTGCGGCTGCGACCTCCTGACCATCGCCCCCAACCTGCTGGCAGAACTTAGTCAGACTTCAACTTCTGTCCCACAGATGCTGAACGCATCTTCGGCAGCCGATCTGCCGCTTGACCGCATCGACATCCACGAATCCCTATTCCGCTGGATGCTGAATGAAGACGCGATGGCGACTGATAAGCTGTCAGAAGGCATTCGCGGCTTTGCCATTGACTTGAACAAGCTGCGAGACTTATTACAACAACGCCTGAAGACATAGTTGACACAAAGGATACTTGTTGTGAACAAGAATATCGCACTGTCTGAAACCGACAGGGATCTACCCAAACACGTTAAAAACGGCTTCATGCGTTATCGTGATTTCGAGCCGTTGACTCAGGGCGGTGAAGCGATCCTGCGTACCTGCGTCGATGAGAATCTCGGACGCGTCGTCGTGATGAAGACGCTACAGCCGCAGTATCAGAACCTTGAAACGTACCAAAAACGATTTCTTCGTGAAGCTCGCGTAACGGCTCAGATCCCGCATCCGGCGACGATTCCAGTCTATGAACTCAGCCGAGATTCAGAAGGCAACGCTTACTTCACGATGAAGAAACTTGGGGGACGGGATCTGAGTGATATCCTGGACCAGATCTCGGCCAACCATCAACCGACGATTGAGCAGTTTCCACTGGAATCGCTGGTGAATGTGCTCATTCATGCTGCGCAGTGTCTGTCATTCGCGCACGATCAAGGCGTTGTCCATCGTGACATGAAGCCCGCCAATATCATGATCGGCGATTACGGCGAGGTCATGGTTCTCGATTGGGGACTGGCAAAAGTCTGGGACATGGACGACAACGACGACGGTGACAAGCTGATTCGCAGTGGTAAGCAAGTCATGTCCGGAAGGCTGACAGGCCGCGGTGACGTACAGGGCACGCCTTTCTACATGTCGCCTGAACAGGCAGTGGAAACAAGTGACGTAGACGAACGCTCCGACATCTACAGCATGGGAATCATTTTGTTTGAGGTTCTGACAGGTGAAAGCTACATGTCAGGCAAAAACTTCAAAGAGATCAAACGTAAACTACTCGAGGGACCGGTCCGGGAGCCGATTCGAGTGGCCCCGAAAAACAAAATCTCCGCGGAACTGAATGCCATTTGCATGAAGACATTGCAAAGGCAACCCGTTGACCGCTACCAGAAAATGGCCACGTTGGTTGAGGACCTGCGAGCTGCACTGCTCGGCAATCCCGTGTCTGTGTACAAAGAACCTATGCTGGCCGCGCTGCTGAAATGGCGTGACAGAAAAGTGTTCAGCATCGCGTCATTGATTTGGATGCTGGCGGGGGCGGGAATTCTTGCAGCCCTGGAAATGCTGTTCAAACGAATTTAGGCAACCTGCAGACAAAAATGTATCAGCAACTGTGCGCTCAAATCACATGGTTGATACAACAATGAATCGTCCTGCCATTCGAAGTGAGATTTGAGTTTTTTTTGCAAAGGTTTCCCATGCAAAGACTGATGGTCCTGTTCACGTGCCTCTTCACTGTGTCTTTCACGGACACTGTCGTTTATGCCGATGAAGTCTGGCAGGCTGGAGTCGCCAAAACGGTCATTACTCCGCCGACCGCAATGTGGATGTCCGGCTACGCTTCAAGAACCAAGCCGGCAGAGGGCACCATACATGACTTGTATGCCAAAGCTCTTGTCATCAGCGATCCAGCCGGGCACAAAAGTCTGATCGTGACGCTGGACCTTGTTGGAATCGACAGAATAACTTCGAAGACCATCTGTGAACAACTGGTTGACAAACATGGTTTGCAGAGATCAGGAATCACAATTTCCGCATCGCACACACATTCCGGACCCATTGTCGGGCGCAATTTGATGTCGATGTACTCGCTTGACGACGAAAACCTACGGTTGGTCGCCGAATACACACAATTCCTTAGCGACAGTATTTTGAAGATCTCAGCCGAAGCCTTCGCGAATCTCGCTCCGGCGACACTGCAGTATGGTTCTGGTCAGGCCACGTTTGCAGTCAATCGCCGCACCAATCGCGAACCGGATGTCCCCATGCTTCGTAAATCGGGGCAATTGGTTGGCCCGGTCGATCATGATGTCCCACTGCTGGTGGTCCGCGCTGCGGACGGTTCGCTCCGGACTATTTTGTTCGGCTACGCCTGCCATGCCACGGTACTGGGCGGCATGGAATGGTGCGGCGACTGGCCTGGATTCGCACAGTTGGAAATTGAACGACGTCATCCGGAAGCGACCGCTATGTTCATAGCAGGCTGTGGTGCCGATCAGAATCCGCTGCCTCGAAAGACGGTGGAACTGGCGGCTGATTATGGCAAACAGATTGCAGACAGCATTGATCGCGCGGTCGCCGGCCCCATGCAGCCAGTCAATGGAACGCTAAAAACGGCTTATCGCGAAATTGATCTGGCATTCGATCAACTTCCCTCCAAGGAACAAATTGAAGCCGATCTGAAATCCAAAGATGTGTATATCGCTCGTCGCGCAGTTCATTTACTGGATGCCATCTCGCGTGACGGTCAGCTTTCCACGACGTATCCGTATCCCGTACAACTGTTGCGTCTGGGTGATTTGCAGATCGTCACACTCGGGGGCGAAGTTGTTATTGATTATGCACTGCGTCTGAAGAACGAACTTCCCGGCTCAACGATCTGGATCGCTGGCTATTGCAACGACGTGATGGCATACATCCCGTCGCTTCGAGTTCTGCAAGAGGGCGGATATGAGGGCGAAACGGCAATGATCTATTACGGCCTGCCAACAAAATGGTCGGCCGCCGTGGAAGACGATATCGTAAAGGCGGTCAAAGAATTGGCCGACGAAACTAAATAGAAAAACCACAGAGCCCACCCTGGGCTGTTGAAAATTTGTATATTTGGGTATTCTGGTGAAGATTCCTGACGAGCAATCACCCGGATGTTGGCCTCCACGTCTTGCTCGTATTCATGCCATGTTACTTCGTCTACGCCGACTGCTGCGGTCTTCTTCAGGTTGAAGAATGCGGCATAGAGACAGTCGAAATTGATATGATGTAACAAATCGGTGAACCGTAGCTTGCTGTCCTTTCGGGCAGCCAGTTTTTCTCCGAGCCAGCAGGCGGGGCACGCCGTGCAGCCCGGTTGACTTGCGGCTGATCCGGCTCTGTGTCCGGGGCAAGTCGGTCTGCACGTCGTTCCTCTTGGCACTGTGTTCAATCTTTTCGGGCCACTTTCCTCCACAGGCTCCGCCGACGGTGCAGTACCGTTGTTGTTCGCCCGCTTCACAGGTACTGTGGACTCATCTGCCCGCCTCGCTTCATCGTGAGGCAAGCTCAACTCGGGCGGTTGGTGTTCATGTCAGCCTTTCCGTCTGAAACGTTCGCTGACCGTTCCGCTGGCGAGATTCATCGTTTCTCGTTGCCAGTGGAGACCAACCGGACCTCCCGCCCCGTTTTCCAGAGAACACAGGCGCGTTTGGAATGTCCACGCATGCACAGGTTCTTTGACTCCGCTGTGTTCGTTCGCACCTTGCCAATAACGGTACGCTCGATGTGGCCTTCTCCCTGACACAACAGGATCGGCACACGGAAGTGGTGCCCCTGTTCAATTGGAAAACCGGGAGCTCAATGGCTGGCCTGCGTTACCCTTCGCACGGACGCTCAAGACAGTCCGGTCACCCGGTCCGCCCCTCCGCTGAAGGCCGAAGTAGTTGGCTAAACTTTCCTCGTAAGATACTTGCATTCTCTATTCCAAACCGGTTTTATCCCGGCACACTGCGTCCCCTTTGTCCTTCCCCCGACAGATGGTGCTCATCGATCAGTTTGATCGCGTACATCGATTAGCTTTGCCATCAACTCTTTAACGCGCTGACCGCTGATGCATCCCTCTTGGATACATCTTGCAGAGATTTTCGCCCAGATTTGACGCTGCCGCATGACGCGTGTTCGGTGTCCCTCGCTGCTTCGGTCTGGGCGGGCGACGCGGCGAACTTGAAAGCATCCGGGCGAGATTTCTTCGTTCGTCCGCTCGCATTTCGTCCCGCCGGGCTTTAACTTAGTCCGCCTGAGCGACGTCACGCAAATTCTCGGACAGATTGAAGCGGGAGATTCTTCCGCGGTGAATCGTTTGATGCCGCTGGTGTATGAGGAACTCCGGAAGCTGGCGGCAGCCCGGCTGGCAGCGGAGCGACCGGATCATACGCTGCAGGCCACAGCTCTGGTGCATGAAGCTTACATGCGGCTGGTGGGCTCGGATCAGCCGTGGCAAGGACGCGCTCACTTCTTTGCGGCGGCGGCCAATTCCATGCGGCAGATCCTGGTCAATTGGGCAGTCTCCAAACGCACTGAGAAGCTTGGCGGTAGCAGACAACGGGTCGAAATGGAAGAATTGCTCGTGGCTGATTCCACCGATCCTGACATGATTCTGGATCTGGACTCAACCCTGACGAAGCTGGCAGAAGAGGATGCAGAGGCTGCAGAACTGGTCAAGCTGCGACTGTTTGCCGGACTTTCCGTCACCGAGGCTGGCCAATGCATAAATCTAAGCCGCACAAAGGCTTATGAGGCTTGGGAATTTGCCAGAGCGTGGTTTCGGGCTGATGATTTCTGGAAAAATGAGAAATAATCGCTGAATTGTCCGGACGATTGCCGCCCGTTTCTTGCATTGAGTTTTGGCAGGTCGATGCAACTGAGCGAATCCAGTTTCAGCTGCGTGCCTGTGACAGGTCGAGGTCTCGTTTTGCACCCGGCCTGCATCTTTCCTCGAAATCCTGCGACGGCTTTTTGAATCTGGAGAATCCCCATGCTGCGTAACTTACGGTCGTTGTTAACGTCAGATCGTTCCGGCCGTCGCCGAGTCAGCCGACAGAAGGCTGTCGCTCGGCAGACCAGCAGAGTGCAGACGGAGGCGTTGGAAGGTCGCGTGCTATTGTCGGGCAATCCGCTGACCAGCATTCCGGTGCTGAACAGCAATCCGACGGCGACTGCGGCAATCTATCTGGACTTCAATGGCCACTTCGATGCGACCTGGGCAGCCACGACGCCTGTGTTTGACAGCGACGGCGATCGCAGCACGTTCAGCGACAATGAATTGGCATACATCACGGACGTTTGGAAAATCGTTGCCGAGGATTACGCACCGTTCAACATCAATGTCACGACGGTTGAACCCGCTGTGCTTGCACCCGGAGTTCCTGGCAGTGCGGCAAATGGTGTTGCGCTGAGATTGGCAATCGGTGGCTCAGCGTTCGTGATTGGGCAGAGCACCGCTGTGGCAGGATACGCCATCATTAACTCCTTCACCAACTCCGTCAATAATCTCGCTTTCGTGTTCCCCGAATCGTCCCCGGGGGTCACTCGGTTGGTTTCCTCGATTGGTGCCATCGCATCTCATGAAGCCGGCCACAGTTTCGGGTTGCGACACCAGCCGGGGGTCTACAACATTGCCAATAAGACGCAGGGGATCATGTATTCGGCGACTGCCGGGTGTCGAAGTCGTCGCGAGGCCATCTGGCATCAAAACCAGCGAGCAGATGGTTAACGACTCATTCACCTTGAGGCTTACCAGCAGGCCGACGGCGGACGTGACCATCGGTGTGGCGTCGAGTGACCTTACAGAAGGAATCGTTTCCGCAAGCCAGATCGTCTTCACACCGCAGAATTGGTATTTGCCACAGACTGTCGTTGTCAGCGGGGTCGATGACGGTGAAGTCGATGGCGTCGCGTTATACAACATTCTGCTGGGCGGCGTCAGCAGTGCCGACAGCCACTATGCCGGAATGTCGATTGCCTCACTGCAAGCATCCAATGCCGACAATGATATCCCAGGCTCGGCATTTCAAATTGCAGTTTCCAATACGTTCATAACAAGTGCGATTCGGAACGATTCACTGGGCAATACTTACATTACGGGATACTTCTGGGGCACGGTTGACTTTGATCCGGGCGTGGGAATCACGCAATTGACTTCGCCGGCTAGATTTAGTCTTGGCTTCATCGTGAAGTATTCGTCGGCCCATGAACTGATCTGGGCCAGGCAGTTTGGTGGCAGCGACGGTACTACATATTCTTCGGGACTCGATGTTGACAGCAACGGAAATGCCTTCGTTACTGGGAATACAAGTTCCACGTCCGCAGTATTCGGCTCATCCACGTTGCCGGGCGACAGTACGAACGATGCGTTTCTGGCTCGTTTGGATAGCGACGGCAATTTTGAATGGGTTCGCAGGTGGGGTGGAACATCGTTCGTGTATGGCGAGTCCGTTCAGGTTGGGGCCGGCGGCATCATTCATGTCGGTGGGTCCCTTTATGGGACGGCCGACTTGGACCCGTCGGCAAACACGTTCAGCAGGACCAGCGCAGGTGGCAGCGACGGTTACATTTCCCGCTTTACAAGCAATGGTGCGTTCATCTCTGCAGTTTCCATCGGGGGTACATTGAATGATAGCATTTTAAGAACGGTGGTTGACGCGGCAGGCAACACCTATGCCACCGGATCTTTCAATGGAACAGCCCAGTTTGGCAGTCACGTACTGAACAGTGCTGGTGGCGGAGACTATTTCTTATTGAAGATGAATGCCGGCGGCAGCATCGAATGGGTTCGACAAGTTGCCGGAGCTGCCAACGGTGGAGCCGGAAGCAGGCTCAGCCTGGACAGTGCCGGCTCCGTGATCCTGGCGGGCTATTTCACGGAAAGTATCAATTTCGGCCCTGGCACGCCGACGCTTGTGAGCGGCGGCAATGAGGACTCGTTCATCACGAAATGGGATGCCACCGGCACACTGTTACAAGTTGGCCAGCTCTCTGGTCTCGAGAGGGTGCGTGTCACAGGTCTGACGGTTGGCAAAGACGATGTCATGACGATTGTCGGATGGTTCGCAGGAACCGCAGATTTGGATCCCGGTTCGAATGAATTGCTTGTTACCACTCTTGATGCGCAGAATGGCTTCATTCTGCGCATGCATTCGGGCGGAAACGTGATGACAGTGCTGCAGACTTCGGGCGGCGGGGTGATAAGGGATGTCACGCAAGATGCAAAGGGCAACATCTCTGCCTTTGGTACTTTTTCCTCGACGGTGTCTCTGCCCACCGGACAAGTCTTTGTCAACGCGGATGCATCCAGTGACCTCTACGTGCTGAAGTTGAACATCGCCGCAGGTGCCACGGTGAGTCCTTCGGTTGGCCTCGTGACATCCGAAGACGGCACATCAACCAGCTTCAATGTCGTCCTTGATATTCGACCGACCGCTGATGTCACGATTCCCGTCTCGTCGAGTGATTCCAACGAAGGCGTTGTTTCAACAAGTTCGTTGACGTTTACGCCAGCCAATTGGAATGTGCCTCAAACGGTCATCGTCACTGGCGTTGACGATACTGCAATCGATGGTGATAAGAGCTACTCGATTGTTCTCGGTCCAGCCACCAGCGCCGACCCAGCCTACGAGGGCTTCAATGCCAATGATCTCCGTGTGACCAATACCGACAATGACGCGCCGCTCGTGCTGTTCACCGACAGCTTTGAAGTCGGCGAATGGAACGGTCTTTGGGTCGAAGACAGTCAGAATGACTGGTTTCGATCGTCTCAACGGGCCACCAACGGATCGTGGGCCGCGGAAGTCGACGGTTCGGCCAACAATGCCACGTTGACGATCGGTTCGGCGATCGATCTGAGCGGTATGCAGACGGCGACTCTGACGTTTGATTGGCTGATCGAAAGCGGCTTTGATGCGGGCGAGTACTTGTCGCTGGATGTCTCGACCAACGGTGGATCGACTTGGATTCAGGACGTCCGTCGCTTGAATGGTAACGTCGATACTGAAAACGTTTGGCATAACGAAACGGTTGATCTCACCGCTTACTCATCGTCGAATTTGAAGATTCGCTTCAGGTCGAAGGTCAGCGCTTCGGATGAAGACGCCAACGTCGACAACGTTCGCATCACCGCGATTCCCGCCGGCCCAAATACTCTGCCCGTTGCCGTCGCCGGTGGTCCTTATGCGATGAACGAAGGTGGTTCTGTGACGCTGAGTGCCTCGGGATCCAGCGACATTGACGGAACCATCACCAGCTACGCGTGGGACTTTGATGGTGACGGCCAATACGATGACGCCAGTGGTGCCTCGGTCAACTTCGCCACGACTCAAAGTGGAAGTCCCGTCATTGGACTGCGAGTTACCGACAACCGGGGTGCGACCGCCACGACGACCACCACGGTCGCAGTTAACAATGTCGCTCCGACCGCGAGCGCAGGCGTCGACCAAAGTGCCTCCAAAGGCACGGTCGTGAGTCTGTCGGCGGCGAGTTCAAGCGACCCCGGCAACGACATCGTCAGCTACGCGTGGGATTTGAACGGCAATGGCCAGTACACCGATGCCAGCGGTGTGAACGCCACGTTCAGCTCCGCCGTTGCAGGCGTCTTTACCGTGAGCGTTAAAGTCACCGATGCCGATGGTGCAGTGTCCTTCGATTCAGCGACGATCACCGTCAGTGACGCGTCGACCAAGTTCTACGTCGTCAACGATGCGACAACTGATGCCACGTACGAGTACGCTGCCGATGGCACTTGGATTGAGAACTACACGATCAATAGCGGTAACTCCTCACCGCGCGGTGCGGCCAGTACGGCGGCCGGGACGACGGTTTGGGTTGCGGACAAGAATCGCAAGGTCTACGTCTACGACACGGCTGGTGGGCTGCAGGGATCTTGGACCGCTGGCACTTTGAGTTCCAGGGCTCAGGTCGAGGGACTGGCGACGAACGGAACCGATGTATGGATCGTCGATAATCGATCCGATAGCGTCTATCGCTACACCAATGCAGCCGGCCGACTGTCGGGAAGCCAAACCGCAGCCAGCAGCTTTTCGCTGAATACAAGCAACACGAACCCGAAAGGCATTGTCACGGATGGCACTTACCTGTGGGTCGTCAACGACAGCTCGAGCGACAGGGTGTTCAAGTACACGTTGAGCGGCTCGCTGGTGGGAAGCTGGACGATCGATTCCGGAAATCAAACTCCGACGGGTTTGACGATCGATCCATCCAACGGCAGCCAGAGTATCTGGATTGTCGACAGTGGCACAGATCGCGTGTACGAGTACGTCGGCGCTCGTAGCCGTGTTTCCGGCAGCCAAGCGGCCGGGATCACTTTTGCTCTGGCTGCTGGAAACAGCAACCCACAGGGAATTGCCGATCCGCCACCGGTTGCAGACCTGGAAGCAACACCACAACGGCCGACCGGAACGATGTTCAGCAAAATGGCGATGGTCGCTTCCCGACCGGCAACAACTGTGATGACGAAACGCGAGCGGCATTGTGAGTTTCAGGAATTCACATTGTCGACCGAGCGGGATCGGCCATCTGACCTTGTATCGCTGCCGAATTCCGTTGTGCGTCGAAATACGCGGTCTCGATTGGAGATGCCGACTGTTCGATTGCAAAATCCCACGGTCGACGAGGTTGGTGATCTATCCCTGCTGGACGGAGTCTTTGAAACGATCGACGATGATCTGTTCGCGATCCTCGATGCGTCACGTTGATCGGGCGGAAATAGTGGCCGCAGACTGGATGAGGGGGACGACCGTGAAATGATTGCCACGAAAGACAACGTAGCGATTTTCACGATCCCCCTCTCTCTAACACTCTCCCCCCGGCGGCTGGGGAGACAGGAGAAGAGAGGACTTCGGCGGGCGACTTTCGTGTGTGTTGTAATATCGATTCATTCTTCTGTGGAACATGAACTACCAAAGTTCGTTTTCGTAGCTAGACTCATCCATCTCTTCGCTCTTTTTTCTCGTCAGGATGTCCGATGGCCAGTTTAAACTCCGGACAACTCTCCGCTCGAGAAATCTTTACGGCTGCTCGCGCGATCGCGGACTCAAAGCAATGCGAAGAGTATTTGAATGACCAGTGTGGTCAGGACCTGCTGTTGCGAAAGAAGGTCGCGGGCCTGCTGGCCGCTGCTCGGAAGGACGCGGATGTCGATCGGCTGGACGTCATGGTCGATGCTTTCGGTGCGGACGAGACAGTGGCATATGTGCCCGACAGGCAAGTCGCCAACGACCTGACGCAACTGCGCGAGATTGGTCACTACAAGCTGCTGGAACAAATCGGACAGGGCGGTTTTGGCACGGTCTACATGGCCGAACAAACCGCACCGGTTCGCCGCAAAGTGGCGGTCAAGATTCTGAAGCCCGGGATGGATTCCAGTGAAGTGATCGCCCGGTTTGAGGCCGAACGGCAGGCGCTGGCGATGATGGATCATCCTAACATCTCCCGCGTGATCGACGGCGGCACGACAGAGACTGGACGCCCGTATTTCGTGATGGAACTTGTTCGCGGTATTCCGGTCACTGAATACTGCGATGAAGCTCGGCTAACTACCGAAGAACGGCTTGAGTTGTTCATCGACATCTGCAAAGCCGTCCAGCACGCCCATCAAAAAGGCATCATTCATCGCGACCTGAAGCCGTCGAACGTGCTGGTCACGATGCACGACGACAAAGCCGTCCCTAAAGTCATCGACTTTGGCATCGCCAAGGCACTCAATCAGCAGTTGACGGACCGCACGCTCTTCACCGGCTATCAGCAGTTGCTGGGAACGCCGTTGTACATGAGTCCTGAGCAGGCTCAGATGAGCGGCATCGACATCGACACCCGCAGCGATGTGTATTCTCTGGGTGTCATGCTGTACGAACTGCTGACTGGCACGCCGCCGTTTGACAAGGAATCTTTGTCCAAAGCCAGCTTCGACGATTTGCGAAGAATTATTCGCGAGCAGGAACCACCGCGTCCCAGCGCCCGCGTGACCACGCTCAACGCTCAGGCCCGCACCACGATGGCCGACAGGCGGCGTGTTGACCGACGCTGCGTGAGTGACGAACTACGAGGCGAGTTAGACTGGATTGTGATGAAGGCACTTGAGAAAGACCGCAATCGCCGTTACGAATCCGTAAGTGCAATGGCCGCTGATTTACGGCGGTATCTTTGTGACGAACCCGTTCAGGCATGCCCTCCTGCGCTTTGGTACCGAGTGCAAAAATTCTCCCGGAAGAATCGCATTTGGCTGACAACCTCAGCGGTCTGTGCCGTGATGCTTGTCGCCGCAAGTGGCGTCAGTGTGGTCTATGCCGTGCAGGCACAAATGGCTAAGCAGCACGCTCAGGAGCAACGAGAAGATGCGATCGCTGCACGCAAAGAAAGTGAGAAGCGGCTGCAGCAATCTCGCGTTGATTTCGATCGAGCACTGAGTTCACTTGATGCGATCGTTTCCGAAGCGTCTTCTGTGAAATTCGCCCAGTTGCCCGGTGTTGAGGCCGTGAGGGCGGACATACTTCTGAAAGCGATGACGTTTTATGATGAGATCATCGCGGATCATGATGACGACCCTTACGCACGAGCTCGCCGCGCCGTGGCGCTTCACACTATCGCTAAAATCCATGAGGCCAATGGTGAACCGCGTAGATTCCTGGAAGAGTTGAACAAGGCCATCGTTGAGATGGAATCCGTTCTCAACGAGTGTCCAGATGAGAATCGATACCGAGCGTCCATGGTAGACATGCTGTTTTCTCGTATGCACATGGGACATCAGGCCTTTGGCATTTGCGTGACTGATGCCAAGCAATGTCTGGAACTAACTCGCCAGATCGAGAACAGCGGTACCCCAGTTCATCCTCCCTGGATGGGCCTGCTCACGTACAAAGTGGCGGAAATGATGAGAAATGATTCCGCCGAAGCCGAACATTTCGTCCGAGAGTCGATGCGAGTAACATCCGAAGCGGGTATCGATCCCGTGCCAGGTGCCGTGATCTGGCTGGCAACCCAGCACGCTTCTGCTGGCCGAAAGGAAGATGCGGTCAACCGATACACTGAGGGAATCGCCCTGTTGGATCGGCGGGCAAAGGATCCATTCAATCCCAGTCAACACATCGAACGTTGCATCGCGTCTACGGAGCGTTCGGCTTTGGCTGAAGTTCTGGAAAGTATGAAGAAGTTCGAAGAATCTGAAACGCTTTTCCGTCGAGCCTTCAATGATTCGGTAGTTCTCGCGCAAGAATACCGGACGATGGACTGGTACCACCAGATGTTGTATTTCCGATCGGTCGAATTGTTAGAGTTCCTGAACCGCCGGAGTCGCCTCGCAGAAGCCACGTCGGTGATCGAGCAGCTTGAGCAAAGTTTCGCGAGCAGTAAGACACTACACATGATAAAAGCCACATGGGCGGAGCTGTCCGGAGATGCCGAAGGCGCGAGGGGAAATTTTGAAACAGCAGCATCGATCGATCCGAGCGATTCAACAATACCTCGGCATTTCGCGGCGCTTTTAATGCGACAGAAAGAGCGGGTTGCTGCGATCCGTGAGTTTCAGAAGTCGATTGCGATTGAACCAGGCCAGTGGTGGATATACAAGCAACTTGCCAGGATGCATTTCGATGAGGAGCGTTTCGACGATGTTATCGATGACCTTCGCAATGCGATCGTGATCAATCCGCAAGACCTATCTACCATGACCTCGCTCGATCTTGAAAAGATCGCGTCGCTAACGTCCAGTGATTTTCAGCGTTCCTATTTGGAATTGGCTAATAAAGCCGTTGAACTAAACCAAAATTCCTGGCAGTCATTGATTATGCGTTCAATGGTCAGTACCGTCGTTGGAGATGGCCTGCAGGGGCGAGTTGATCTGCGAGTCTTGGTTGCGACGGACCTCAACGATCTCTATCTAATGTGCGAGGCCGCGTTGTTGAGTGCTCGACTGAGGGAAGATTCGTTCTACTCCGGATTCTGCCAGAAATCGTATGACCGATTTGCTGGGGATGCTGATTCCGAGGAACGGCATATCATTGTATGGACGGCGGTATTGGCTCCTCACGGCTTTGCTGATTACCGTGGCCTCCGGGAACTTGCGCCGAAAATAGAATCGCTTGGCGTAGAATCCCTCGGTGATTTGGTGGATCTCGGTGCCCTCGAGTTTCGTTCCGGGAATTTCGCGGCGGCTAGAACGTACCTACGAAACGCGATTCAGAAGCAGGTGGAAACAGATGAACAAGAGTCGCAGTTGTGTTACGCCAAGTATTTTTTGGCGATGACTGAACATGATCTCAATGATGCGGTCGAGGCGAATCTGCAACTGGAGTCGGCCAATCGGCTCGCCAAACAAGTGTTTGCGAAATCGCCGAAATGGAACCGTGCCATGACGATTCGATTGTTGCAGGACGAAGTCAATCGACATCTGAATGCGGTGCAATGATTTCCCCTCCTATGGATTGGATGTCCCGGCCATTGCAGAAGAACGCAAAAATATGCAAAGCGGTCAGGTCTCTTTGTTATGTTGTCGCTCATCAAAGAGGCCTAGTATTTGGAAAGACAGCGTTGACCTTAAGTCTGGACTACGATGTCCAGTGGAAAGTAAGTCTTCTAATCGCCTTGTAGATCGCCGAGAACTCACACCTTCAAGATCTCCAACTCGCGTTCGACCTCGCCAGGCCGCTTTTCGATGGACTCCCGCATCTTCGGGCTCCGAAACATCTTGGGTGCTCTCGCACACCGGAAGCAACCGGGTTGTTGACCTGCGGGGGGCCGCGGGGGAGAGAGCGGCAGGTTTTGAGTCCGTTTCGGACCCGGGATCGTAAAAGCCTTCGGTTTTGTGCGTGCTCGAACAAAAACGCCGTGAGATCGCGGGACCTCTGGGGGTTAAGAAAAATCACCCGCTGTTCTTTGGGCAGAAACGGCCAAATGAGCTTTGATTGTGCGACCAAGAATGAATCACACTCTACAGCCGTCGCGGATCCTCCAGCACATAATAGTCTACTGGATAAGCTACTCAAATTGCCGTTGGAGTCAGATCGAATCGCGGCAATTTGCCAGCGAGAGTCCCGTGGCACGGAAATGTAATTGTCGATGGATCCTTCAGCGAGAACATCGCGAAGGCCGACAGCAGCGCGTCGGCCAGCGAAATATCCACCTTCACGGCCCGCGCATCAGGCAGACGCTCTCAACGTTGCCGGATGAGTTTGAACAGACCATCCGCACTGAGAGCCCGTCGTGCCTTCCTTGCCGAGCGATCCGTACTGAGCAACTCCTTTTGCCTGAGAAGTAAACTGGGAGATCCAGGCAAGCATCATGACCGCTCCGTTTACGAAACAGAAGATCAAAATACCAACAAATTCCCGCCAAAAAATCGCGACCGGGAACTGCTGGCAATCACTTTCATTTAAGCCAATCAGGACGTTTGTCATTCAAGAACTGATCAGGTGTCAATACGAGTGAGTGAACGGACGTGCGATCTTCACATACGCGATTCTTTGAAACTCGGCGGAAGCGAAATCAGGACTGGAAACCGTATCTTCAGCCTCACCCTAAGTCGCCGTCCGGATCTGGGGAGATGGGCTTTCCGGCTGGCACACGCGATGAAGATCCTGCGTGGCTTGATCGCGGCGCGGCAAACCATTGAAACCACGTCGAACATTTTCGCTAAGGAAACAGTCCCGAAATAAAGTCCGTCAGCCTTTCCAGGCTGACTCGTTCTGCTTCATGTCAGGCTGGAAAGCCTGAAGTACTTTTCACGGAACCTCAGCCTTGCGTTGCTGGATGTTTTGAGTGACGGATGGTCTCTGTGACTTCTTACAGCGATAACAGGCCGTTGAATGTTATTAGTTTTCCCAGCGGTAGTCCGGCAGGTCTGCCGCATCAATCGCGAACACTGCAAACAGAGTCGGTTCTTCCGGCACGTAGTCGTTGTCAACGGCAACGATGAGAACTCTTCGACCGTCCGGCAGTGAAGGTCCAAAGGCCAGGCCTTCCCATTTTTCCGGTGACTTCGGACCGGAAATTGTCCACTGCGGATCGAGTAAGTCAATAAACAGCGACTTCGTAACAGGAACGACCCCGTCCGGCAGCGTGTTTCCCGCGAGCGACTTCTTCTGGCTGACATCCGTCGCGTGGTTTGTCGTGATGTGGTAAATCCGTTTCGAGACAGCACTGCCCCCGGCTTCGCTGTCGCGTTCCAGAATCAGAAAGTCACTATTCCCAACCGCCAGCAGTTCACTGACTCCGTTCTTCTCAGTGTCAAGCGTGTAGACCAACTGACGCGTCGATGCGGTTGTCGACAGATCAAATTCGACCAGTCGCGTGTGGACTCCCGGGACCTTCTTGCCGTTCTCCTCCAGCCTGTCCTGAAGTAGCGATTTCTGCGTCGCGGCAATCAGCTTTCTTCCATCCGGAGTGATGGCCAGTCCTTCCCATCCGCTGTTGGCTGCACGTCCTGTCTTGTTCTTAGCGTCCTCTTCCTTCGGATCAACTGACAAATTCGCAACGGCCATCGAATCCGGCGCAGGAAAAAGGCGATGCGTCCGACCGCTTGGAGAAAACTCGACAAGAAACGGACCGTATTCATCTGACACAAAGACACTGTCCCTGTTTCGAATGCGAATCCCCTCCGGATCCAGCCGTCGTCCCTGCATCGGTGCTGAAGTGTCGAACGCTTCCAAGGCTCCCACCAGAGGCTGACCGTCTTTCGTTGTCAGCATCGTTGTGCCGAGAAGTCGAAACGTTACGGATGGGTTTCGGGAGACGTCAATCGACAGCTCAATTTCATGGAACCGGCATTGAAACTGCGAAGCCCCGTCGAGCGGACCGCGATCGGCAAGTGCCAGATACCGATTCCCCTCCAGATGTTCCATCCCGCTGATCGCACCGAACAGATTGTGCGGCGTCCCTGCACCGACAGTGTCAGCAAGTCCGGATTGATCATTGGAGTCTCCCGGAACGGAAACGATTCCGATCAGTTTTATGCCAGCGTGCGAAACGCTGCCATGTGAGACAACCAGCACGACGAGTGCCAGCGCCAGTACCAACTGATTTTTCAGCGACGTCACGAGAGGATTCCCTATGAAACACGCCGCTGCACGGCAACGCACAGCGGCACTTGAAATTGAATATGAAACGAACGCAATTTGCCGTTCAGCTCGAGCAGAAATCAGAATTCACCAATGGTTCTCACTCAGGAAGCATATCGAGCTGAATATCGGTGGCACAATCACAGGCGATAGCCGCGATGCCAAGGCCGGGTTTTAATTTGCGGGATTGAGGTCTGCAATAATCGGGCGGTGGTCGCTGGTCTGATCGTTGTCCGGAAAATCTCCATCTCGAACGACGACGGTGGACCGGCCCTTCCAGTCCTTTGCCTGATTTGCAACGAAGATAAAATCCAGAATCGAATCGGGATACCTGTCAACGCGGCGATCGGTGACTCGGCGATCGTCGGACCAGTTTGTATCGATAAGTGGATTGGGTTTGAGCCACTGCCAGACATCGCCCTCAATCATCGCCTTGAAGCCGTCATTTCCCTGCTGGGTCTGGAAATCAAAGTCAAAGTTATGATCTCCGGCGGAAATGATGGGTTCCGGATGAGCGGCCGCCCATTTTACTAACATCCTGGCTTGATCCGTACGAAGATCGGCTTCGCCGCGAGCCAGGTGATTGACGATTACCCAAAACGATTTGCTTGACGCTTTGTCCAGAAGTTTGACAGCGAGCGGAGATCGTGCTCTGAGTGCTCCGAAATCAGCGAAGTTTGGATCTGACACATTTGTATTTGCAGCGATACCAGCGAAACGATGCAGTTCTATTGCATCTTCGATTGCGAAGCGGCTGCTTTCTGCGATCAACATCAACGAATCAAAGTCTCCAAAGCCGCCGCTGCCGGAAGTCACGAAATCGACGTTTGAATTCAATCCCTTTGCGGCCGAGTCTTTCAGCAAAACAAACGATTTTGGATCGACTTCACTCAATGCAATCAGCTGAGATCTGGTCGCGGCCGTTGCCAGCATTGCGCTCAATTCACGACCAATAACGACAGGGTCGCTCACCGGTGCGGAATTGGGGCGATTGCTCTCCACGTTCCACGCCAGAATGCGAAACTCTTCACCGATGGCATTCCACGATAGACACAACAGGGTCGTAAAAGCTATCGCTGCGATTTTCATGCACTTGATTTCCATCAGAGTCATTTCTTTAGTTCCTGTGCCCGGTTGCGAACTATGTAATGCAATGTTTAGAAATCGTTAAGAGGTTCACGGAATCTGCGATTTCAGGTTTCGAGAAGACACTCATTAAAATCCAGGCAACTGTGGTAACTCCGTGACTGATCGAATCACAAAATCAGCGCCAGCTTCTTTGAATCGCCCGGAGATTGTTTCAAGCTGGGCATTAAGCTCCGCAGTGGGAAGTTGCTGAGCGGCATCGAGAGTCAATCCAAGTTCATTGCCGGACATCGTGACCCCCACGGTTTTCATTCCCGCATTTCGACCGGCTTCGATCCCAACCAATGTGTCGTCGACGATCATGATCGTATCGAGAGGATATACGTTCAGCATCTCGGCGACGCGCAGATTCATCCATGGTGCAGGTCGCCCTGCACGAACCTCATCTGCACAGACGACGACATCAGGTTGGTATCCCTGCGCCGCCGCTAAGGGAATGACGATCTCCATTAGTTCCCGAGTATACCCAGTTGTTGATCCAATCTTGATTCCCATGTCGCGAAGCGTTCGAATCGCCTCAGGAACGCCCGGGATGACATCTGATCCCGCTGCAAGGATTTGTTTCTGGAGCGGCAGGAAGTCATGGTACATCGCTGTGACATCGTCGGCAGTGGGACGTCGTCCATGAACCTGATTCCATCGTTCTGCGACTCGCGGCAGGTTCGCGACCATTTCGATGTGTTCGTGCTTCGCGCGACCCATCGGGCCTCGTGCTTCCGCAACGGTGATCTCAATTCCGCGTTGGCGGAAAATGTCAAGAAAGACGCGAGTTGGCGCGAGGCTGCCGTAGTCCACGGTCGTCCCGGCCCAGTCGAGAATGATGGCATTGATTTTCTGAGTTGTCATAAGTACTTCTTCAGGCTTCACAAAGAGAAAGTTAGATCCGAACCGTTACTGTTCGTCGCCAGCCCATCGCTGCCACATTTGCTCTGCCAGGCCAAACGACATTGTCATTCCAGCGCCGCCGGTGCCGGTGCAAAGATGGATGCCAGGCAACGGCATCGCTTCGAAGACGGGTTTGGATGGATGTTTTGCGTAAACTCCATGCCAGCGTTCGAAAACTGACCACGCAGGAAGGTTCAGGATTTTTCGCAGTTCGCGTAAGATCAGTTCGTCGATCTCTGCCTTGTCGAATGGTTCGATCGCCTCGCCGTACTCATGCGAATCGCCGAGTATGATGTCGCCGTGATTGTTTTGCGAAGCCATGACGTGAATTCCAAAATGATCAAGTTCCGGCGTTTCATCTGCGATACGCTGCCTCAGTTGTTTGATACCAGGACATGCGTCGAAATTTCGATAGTGACGCAGAGTCAGCCCACTGGCCAGATGCGGACCAAGGTTCCACCCATCGCTTGGTAAACGAACGCTTAACATCTGCAACTTGCATTGAGAAATACCAGATTGCTGCAAAACGGTTGGGAACAAAGATCGCATCTCTGCTCCGCAGCATATTACCGCGCGTTGTACTGACGCTGAATAGCCCTGCGACGTTGTGATGCGAATGTCATTACCGGTGTCTCCATCAGAATCCACTCGGGCGATATGTGTGTCGAATTGAAACGTCACGCCATAACGTTCCTGCAGCCATGTCGGAAGGGTTCGAGTCGCTTCCCGTGGATTCACGCAAAGTTCGGTCGGACTGAAGAGACCACCCAGCAGGCCAACCGGGTTGGCCGCGGGAGTGTGTTGTTGAACTTCATCTGGCGTCAGCAGTTTCAATCCAGAGTCTCTGGCCGTGGAGCCGGAAAACGACGTGTACTCCTGAAGCACTTGCCATTCGTCTGGCTGATGCGCAAGATGAATTGAGCCACATGAGTTTACCCACAGGCCAGCTTCGGCTGCAAGGCGTAACCAGCGTTTTTGACTGACCATAGCGGTGTTGAACAGTTCTCCTGCGGGTTGTCCGATAGGCCAAACCATCCCAAAGTTTCGGATTGATGCGCCGCTGGCTTTCGAGCTGCGTTCGAAAACAGTGACTTCAAAACCGCGTTCTGCCGCAGACCAGGCATGTGCAAGTCCGACAATTCCTGCGCCGATGATGGCGACTTTCCGGCGTTTCACGACGACTCTTTCCTTGTTATTAAGTGAGTTCTAAGGTTGCTGGGGCGAATAACAATGCGGAAGTTCCGCACAATTCAGGAAGCCGTTCAATTTGCATCGGCTGCCGGAGCCCTTGCGGCAACTCGCCACGGTGCGCAACCTGCTATGCCACGGTTTGATGAAGTGACGCTCCAGGAATACTATGGGCGAGGCGTACCGAACTGAGTCGGGCGTGTGGACGGCGATCCGAAATTGAATCCCGAATTCTGCGAGGTCCCAAACGGTGAACGATCAAAGAACAACTTTAGTTCCTGCGGTCCTTTGCTGAGTGCAACGTCCAGATCGTCGGTGTCTTCATAGCCGTCCACGATTGCTTGAATCTCACTGGTAATACTGTCTGTTTCCTCTGTGCGAGGCCGCTGTTGCAGCACCCACAGTTGCCCGATCAATCCGAGCAGCTTGAGATGACTTTTTTCGGGTCCGAGCCCACTGGCGTCCGCTGTTGTACGAAACTGCTCAAGCGCCTGTTCAGTGTCCGGAACCGCACCAGACATCAAAGCGACTCCAAGACGCAGTCGCGCCAGATCTGCCAGTGGACTCTCGTTGAAGTCAGAAATCATCTTCTTCCACGCTGCAATTCGTGTGGGGTGCAGCAGCGCCACCGCAAACTGCGCTTCGGCTGAGTCTTGTTTCTTTACAGGAACCGGAGCTTCCGGTGCGGGCATTCGTATTGGTTGCTCAAGTCGGCGACCAGCCACAAACGCTAGAACAAATACGCCGAGAACTCCCAGCGACAGACTCCTGGCCTGAGGCAACCACGGAACCCATTGGCCAAACAGTCCATTGCCGCCATCGAGTCGCGCATTGACTGGAACGGTGTCGAGTCGTTTGAGTGCCGCTTCCAGTTCCGCGCCGGACTGAAATCGATCTGCAGGCTTCTTTGCCAGCATTCGATGAACAATCTCGCACAATGCTTTAGGCAAATCCCCGCGAAAATTACTCAGAGGAAGTGGTTCCTCTTTCATGTGCTGGACAGCGACCGCCATCGCATTCTTGCCAGGGAACGGTGGCTGTCCTGCAAACATGTGGTAACACGTAACGCCAAACGAATATTGATCGCTGCGGTGATCCAGTTTTTCCCCCTGAATCTGTTCGGGACTCATGTACCACGGCGTTCCCATCGTGGTTCCGATTTGAGTCAGATTCATCTTGGGACTGGTCGGCTGATTCAGTTGCGCCAGTCCGAAATCAGTCACCTTCGCAACACCACCGCGAGTGACCATCACGTTTTCAGGTTTCACATCGCGATGCACAATGCCAGCTTCGGCTGCAGCGTTCAAAGCGGCAGCGACCTGTTGCATCCACTTCAGTCCCGTACCATAATCGGGAGTACCGTGTTTCTTGATCCATTGACTCAGATTCAGGCCAGCGACATATTCCTGCACGATGTAACTGATCTTACCTTCACGGCCCGTCGTAATAATCTGAACCAGATTGGCGTGACTTAAACCACCCGCCGCCCGAGCTTCCTGTTCGAAGCGTTTCAGTTGCACATCGTCGTCACCTCGAATTACGTCGTTCTTCAACACTTTGACTGCGACATTGCGATGCAACGATGTTTGTTCCGCAAGATAAACATCAGCCATGCCGCCGCTGCCCAAACGGCGCAGCAATAAGAATTCGCCGAGCCGCACATTGCTGAGATCGCCGGATGTTTCGCTTGAGTTGTCAGATGCTGCGTCAGTTGCCATAAATCGTTCCCATCCCTGCGAAGGCGGTTCGAGATGATTCAGAATTCAATTCCGAGCTTCACGATTGAATCCGCAGGGTATTTCAGTTTCTCGCGGTTGTCAGTCGTAAAGGCGATTTCAAAACGAAGATTCGTTTGATCGCTCAAAACTGAGGTCGTGGTCTAATGTACGGCGGCAGTGATCCAGATCAATGGATGTGATGCCGTCGTGGAGGCAAATTTCCTGACATGTTGAACTTTTCAGCCAGTGGACTGCAGTCCGGACTTCAAACGATCGGAAATGAGATTGACTGTGCGGAACGATTGTCCCCTCTCCCCCCGCAATCAATTCACCAACATCAAAATTGTACCAAGGGGGGAGAGGGCCAGGGTGAGGGGGCCGGAAAAATCGTCTGGTTGTTGGGTAATCGCGTGAACTCCGGGTCAGCCCCCTCATCCGGCCTTCGGCCACCTTCTCCCCCGAACTCGGGGGAGAAGGAACAGGCGAAACGTTGCCTTCGAATCAGCATCATTCTGGACCGCGTGAAGCACAGCATGCAGTGCGCAATGTTTGTCATTCTTGCTGTTTCAAGTAGCTTCGCGAATGATGCGTCAGCAGCCGAACCGTCGCTAAACACTGCGTCAAACAGTTCGAAACCGAATATTGTTCTGATCATGTCTGACGACATGGGTTACTCTGACATCGGTTGTTATGGCGGCGAGATTGAAACACCGAACCTGAATCGACTGGCTGAAAACGGAATTCGGTTCACGCAATTTTACAACACGGCTCGATGCTGCCCCACGCGAGCATCGCTGCTGACCGGGCTCTATCCGCACCAGGCTGGCATCGGACATATGATGGAAGATCGCGGCCACGACGGTTATCGTGGCCAGTTGAATCGCCAGAGCATGACGATCGCAGAAGTCCTGAAGCACAATGGCTACCATACAAGCATGTGTGGCAAGTGGCACGTGACACGACACACGGCTCCGGATGGCGACAAATCGGCATGGCCGCTGCAGCGAGGATTCGATGATTTTTATGGCACGATTACCGGAGCAGGCAGCTTCTACGATCCGTCAACACTCTGCCGCCAGAACAAACTCATCACGCCAGAGAACGACGAAGCGTATCAACCGGAAACGTACTACTACACCGACGCCATCAGCGACAACGCAGTAAATTTTCTGCAGCAGCATCATCAGACCGCCAGCGAGCAGCCGTTTTTCCTGTACACAGCTTATACGGCCGCACATTGGCCAATGCATGCGTTGGAAAAGGACATCCAGAAATACAAAGGCCGCTATGATGCAGGCTACGATGCAATCCGCGCCGAACGTCTGGCGAGGCTGAAGCAACTGGGATTCGTCAATTCGGACATCGCTCCTGCAGCCGCAACAGACAACTGGAATGAGGTTGAAAACAAAGCGTGGGAAGCTCGCTGCATGGAAGTTTACGCGGCCATGATTGACAGCATGGATCAAGGAGTCGGGAAGATTATTGATCAATTGGAGGCGACCGGAGAATTGGATAACACTCTTATCTTTTTTCTACAGGACAACGGAGGCTGTGCAGAACGCATCGGTCGCGGAAACAATGGACCTGGCCCGGATGACTTGAAACCGTTTGGACCTGACGGATTACAACCTCGCATTAATCCACCAATGCAAACACGAGATGGACGATGGGTTCGCACGGGACCACAGATCATGCCTGGCCCAGAAGATACTTATGTCGCCTATGGCCGTGGCTGGGCAAATGTCAGCAACACGCCGTTTCGAGAATTCAAACACTGGAGTTCTGCTTTCTGCAGATCTATGCCGCGATCGATTGGTCCGTGCCGCCGAAAATGCTCGACAAGGAATTTCAGCAGATTACTCCACATGGAGAACTGGGGCGACGATCTGTCGATAAACTGGTGGAAGTTCGGTTGTTGTCGGGCGAGACTGAGTGGATCCTGATTCATCTGGAAATCCAGAATCAGTGGATCGCAGACTTCGCGTAACGCATGTTCGTATATTTCTACAGAATCCGCGATAAGTATAATCGGCGCGTGGTGAGTCTGGCGGTTCTGGGGGACGATAATCCGAAATGGCGTCCGCAATCATTTGAGCAGGACGTGCTTGGCTGCAAAGTGGAATTCACATATCCAATGGTCAAGCTCAATGATTTCATAAAAGACCTGACACCGCTTGAAGAATCGAACAATCCGGTGGCCTGTTTGATTCTGGCTCATCTGCTTGCAATGCAGACGACTAGAAAACCCGATCAGCGACAGCATGGAAAGTTGCAGATTTTGCGACGGCTGTATGAGCGGGGAATTGATTCTCAGGTATTGCGAAGACTGTATCGTGTGATAGACTGGTTCCTGGTACTGCCGCCAGACCAGGAACTCAGTTTTCGGGAAGAACTCAGAAAGATCGAGGAGATTAACAAGATGCCCTACATCACTTCAGTGGAACGAATTGCCCGAGAGGAAGGGCTTGAACAGGGACTTGAACAGGGTCTACAGAAAGGACGACAGGAAGGTATTCTCGCAGGGAAGATTCAAATCTTACAACAGATGCTGAATCAGCCAGCCGCATCGACGAATGATCTGTTGACGGAACCGCTGAAGGCTCTCGAAGAAAAAATCGAAGTGCTTATGAAAGAACTTCGTTCGCGGGAAACGCATTAAGGATTCACGACTCGCGATGCATTGAAGCAGCGTCCGGGGTGGGTGGGCGCCGTTGTGGCGTCTTTCGTTTTGCGATCGAAAATCCGGACCGGCCCCAGCCACTTTATCATTCTGTAAACTGTGGCATCTACCGCTAACTCGACTTCCGCTGAATCCTGTTCATTAATTTCTCAACAACCTGAGCAATCGTCAGGTCGGAAGTATCCACAACGACAGCATTATCAGCAGGTTTCATCGGAGCGAGAACGCGGGTTTCGTCGCGTTCATCGCGTTGAGCCAGTTGGTCCATGACGACAGAGATTGACTGTTGGACGCCTTTGTGCGCAAGTTCACGCTGTCGGCGGCGAGCTCGTGCTTCCAAATCGGCTTTGACAAAGAATTTATGCTTGGCATCAGGAAACACAACCGTTCCCTGATCACGACCTTCGGTCACCATACTGCCACGTTTTCCAATTTCGCGCTGCAGTTCGACCAACCGTTCACGGACGACAGGATTCGATGCGACGATCGAAGAAATCGCGGTCACTTCCGGACTGCGGATCTCTGACGTCACAACCTGTCCGTTCAACAGGATGTGATCATCTTCAAACGAAATTTTCAAACTGCGAGCGATCTGTGCCACCGCAGATTGATCGTTTTCGTCAGCAGCCGCACTGAGGACCGCAAATGCGACCGCACGGTACATTGCTCCGGTATCGAGGAACCGAAAGTTGAGTCGTTCGGCAAGCAGTCGGGCAACCGTGCTTTTTCCGGAGCCTGCTGGTCCGTCAATTGTGATGATCATGTTCAGAAAAACCTACAGGATAAGCAGCACTTCTTTGATCTGAAACGCCGTTAATTCCACAACAACACCCTGGTCTGTAATCTCGGCAGCGATTTTATTAGATCGGTCCGCATTTACCAGAGAGGCAGCCGTCGGCCGACGAGCCGTGCGAACGAGGCACTTGACAGCCATGCCTTCGGTCTCGGCCAACAATAAAGAAATCTCTTCGCCTGAATCTTCAGTTGCTGGCCGGACTGCGGAATGAACCAGTTCAACATTGCGCGCCGACAATCCCAGCACCCAACTGCTCGACAACGATGTCGGCGACGTTCCGGATGTTTCATTGACAATCGCAGCCGTCATAGCATCCACAGCGGTACGCAATGGAAATGATTGTTCAAAGTCGATTGTAAACTCAAATTCCCGCGATGGTTCGCCTTCAACAATCAGCAGACTGTCGAACATGCGCGGACCGGATCGACGATGATAGGGACGACCATGAGTCGCAATGACGACTCGATGATCCGGATCGCTGACCTCGACATAGTCTGGCGATTCAAATCGTTCCGAGCGGAAACCTGCGGCCTGCCCCATGACGCTGCGAGTCACAGACGCAGCTTCATTGTCCCATGCAAAGCGGCAACCATAATACGTCAGCCAAGGATTGCCTTTGACTTTCAGAGCTATCTTATCAAACGTAAGCTTCACGTGAATTCGCGGGCGGGCGCGATCGATGGACGTTACCTGCCGCACAACGGCAAGCATTGCACCATCAACAGGTGATCGCAGCTCACTTGTTGTTTCTGTCGAAGCGAATACCGTCCCGGCATGTAGAATTTTGTGTTCAATCAAGTGCGAAGTTGCATAAGACGTCTTGCGAACTTCGGCGATTCCATCGTCCGGTAGCGTTTGTTCTCGTTCGTAGCGAAAACAAATCTGCTGACTTAATCGATTGCCGCGCTGCTGATGGTACATCACGGAAGAGATGCCCCCGGTGCGATCGCTGAGAGTCACTTCGAAATGACGGTTTCGCAGAATCAGAGCTTCGGCCAAAGGCGGTTCGCGAGGAATCTGTGCGAGAATCGCCTGTGCTGGCTGATTGGCTGTAACTTCCGTGAGCCAAACGAAACCGCCGGGCGGAAGTTTGACCAGCATTTGTTCTTTGTTGCCAGTGCGTTCCGCCAATTCGATCGACTTTGAAGCGGCCGGACGTTTCCACGAAGCAGGCCAGGTGAGATCGACAACACGTCCGACTGGAACCGTATTGGTAATGAAGAGTCCTCGAACATCAGCAGTTTGCTGAGGTATTCGAGATCGCAAAGCCGCCATCAGCCGATCTGAACATGTAGCAAGTTGAAAATTGATCGCTTCCGCCGCAGATTCCAACGCCGATTCTTTTGATGACAGCGTCGTTGCGATGTCCACTTGTTGAACTTCAAGCTCAGCGATTTCAACTTCAATCCTCATAAGTTCATCGTTGATGGCGCAGATGTCCTCATCGGCTTTCACCATTCGAGACATAACGAACAACGCGCGGAGTGATTCGAGACGCTGCTGAAATATCCGCAGTCGAGCAGGGCCGGATACAGGAGCTTCAGTTTTCAGCACCGACGACTGAATAAGATAAGGTGCGAGATATTCTGAATGCTGATAACGTTCCGTCATGCGACTGCCACTGCAGACATGCACGAGGGCATCCATCGTCGTAAATTCGCCAAGTACGGGAGCGTAACTGGCCGCGACTTGCAGATCATGCAACCATGGAGTTTTCAATTCCGGCAGGCGAGCGAGAAACAAGGCAGCCGTATTGTCGTCCTGCATGCTTTCGTTGTATCGATCGGCGAATCTCAAGAATCCGGCAGCACTGTCGATGGCCAGTGGGATTCGCGATGCTGCGGGAATCTGCGAACCGTCCGGCGATTGCCATTCGAACTGGCTGCGTTCTTTATCCGGATACAGGCCATCGTCCAGAGCAATGTGCAATGCCGATTCAAAACCAAAGTATGTCAGCAGCGCTGGCAATGACGCTGTCATCCCGTATCGTCGGCGAGCCCAATGTCGCGGCGGTGAGCCGAATATCTGGCTGTATGTCCGCCGACAGCGTTCAATATCCGCTGCTGTCGCAGCCATCGATCCCAGTGATGGCCGAGTTTCCGCATCGTGGCCGGTAAGCACTGTCAACGTGCCATCGTCAACGGCTTGCTTCAGTTGCGTTCGGAGAGCGGCGTCTTTCTCCACCCACTTTGCAAGTTCGCGCCCTGTCGCAAAGAGATTCAATCGATTCGCAGTCGTGGCTGATGAAACGAGCTGCGAAATTCCCGAACTTGCCTCTTCATCACCCGGAAGACAAATGTCCAGGAGATAACAGTTCATGGGATAGAACTTCTCCCGCGTGTCACGCAGATGTTCAAAGCACTTCATCATGTGTGACTTGACGGTGACTTCATCTCCCAGCAGCGACGCATCTGCTGCAAGCCGAACTTCGCGGCTGAGAAGTATGTTATCCGCATCCACGAAATGATGACGCCGACGGCTGAGCAATTGCACCTGCATCATGACAACGCCGAGCGCAAGAAAGTGATCAACAAGAACCGGGTCGATTACTGCAGATTCATCAGGTTGAGATAAATCTGCTGGTGTGGTGTTTTCGCCACCGGAATTCAGATCAGCATTCGCAGCACAATCTGCATCAGCGGTTGCTTGTTCTTTCTTCTCCTCAGCCAGCGCTTCATCAATCGCGGCCAGCCACTCTTCACGTTTTGAGCAACCTGCCAGAACGATATGCCCCTGTTCACGAAAAACCGAACGCCATTCGTGAGGCATCCACGATTCAGACGACGCCGGAACAAAAACGATACGCCGTCCGGCATATCCTGTGAGCGATTCTGCCTGACGAAAAATCGGTATACTGTTCGAATGCTGCAACAAACGCGGATGCCATGCGCACGCGATCGCGTTGAGCAAACTTGCAGCGTCCTCTTCCGGCAAATCCGTAGGCAGGTCTTCGATGGAATAACCCGGAATCAGCACGCTGATTTCAGAGAACTCTTGTGGGGCAGGCATTGGAACAAAGGTTCGTCGAGAAGAGAGTATTTCTGAGCTTGGATGGCGTCAATACCCCGCGAATCTTAGACCGACCGGCAGGCATTGAAAAGCAACACAACCAACCTCTCTTTTCACGGCTGCGTTCGCCGATTTCAGTAGGTCCTCCTTGCCGAGGAGGCTTTTGTAAATTGCCGCAAGAAAAACCACAACAACGCACGTCCGCTTAACGGCGAGGCGTTGTCCTGTGGTGAACGTGGATCTGGTCGCAGGTTGCAGCTAGCTGCAATGGTCTTTCCGGCAGAAGGGAATTCAGTAGGTCCTCCTTGCCGAGGAGGACTTTCGCCACAAGGCGAACCCAAGGGCGGATGTCCGCTCAACGGCGAGGCGTTGCCCTTTAATCAACGTGGATTTGGTCGCAGGCTGCAGCTGACTCAGTAGCAGCTGATTCAATAGTACGACCCACCTATTTTGCCTGATCCCTCAAACAGAAAGACACTTCTTTCGAAACCTTCTCCGCAGTTCTGGCTCAGGCAGTTGCGACTTGAGCCCGGAGTTCTCGACGCTTCGAACGGAAGGCGCGGACGGAGAGCAGAGATCCCGCCTCATTGCGGAAGCGTTTGCGGAAATTCTTCACCAGATCGAACCACGTTTCTTCGCTGCAATCCAGACGATCCAGAATCGGAGCACAGGCCGCTGGAATCGCGCCACGCTTGTCCGTGCGAAACTGACGACCAGTCCAGTCGAGCAATTTCAGGTAGTCGTCCAGCGACATCGGCAGACAGCCTTTGTTGCCCGCTCGACGATCGGTCTCCTTCTCACGCACTTTCTTACGCTTCGCTTCCAGCGGTATCGGAGCCAACCAGCCGGCTTTCTCACCGTGTT
>Ga0105055_10002357_pt1 | contig 29501 bp, 31 predicted proteins | sample BON03_FD_78090 | JGI IMG/M metagenome (GOLD analysis project Ga0105055, IMG submission 78090) | Freshwater microbial communities from Lake Bonney liftoff mats and glacier meltwater in Antarctica - BON-03 | ecosystem: Environmental > Aquatic > Freshwater > Ice > Glacier meltwater | place: Lake... | reverse complement strand
TGGCAAAGCGAAAAATCGGCATCACGCTGGAAGCCGCCACTTTAGAGGCCAAAGCCAACACCGAGACGGCGGTGGCGTTCATGCTATCAGAGTTCAGCGTTGATTGGGCGGTGGCCGAGGATTACATAAACGGCGGGTCTTCTGTTCCCACGGCTGCGGGCAGGTCAACAGCGGTCAAGACTGTTGTTGCCGACACCATAAGGACTGCGCTGCCGTCAATCATGCGCACGCTTATGCACTCCAACCGCCCTGTGAATTACATACCCACAAATATCAGCCACGCTGCTGTTATTGAGCAGCAAGAGCTGTTTGTGCAGCAGCGCTTTGCCGCCAGTGGCGGCTACTTTGTGTTGCAGAACGCTATCCAAGAGTCTCTTCGCCTGAAAGCTGGTCCAATCAGGACCACTTGGGTCGAGAGCCCGACCCCACGACAGCTCACTATGTACGGTGTCACTGCGTCTCAAGTCTCAGACATCGAAGAGCTCCCCAACGTGGACATCAACAAAATCACGTACTTTGAGCCAGAACAATCCCCTGTAGAGGGGGATATGGACGTTCCGCCGTTGTACAACGTGTTTGCGACGCAAACGTTTCCTCATGGCTCGATTGTCACTGAGGCGTTTCCGATCTACAACTTCTTCATCAACAGCGAAGCCACAAAGATCGAGGACGCCAAGGTACACGGCTTGCAACGAACCGTCACGGTTGCCAAGGCAATCGAGATGGGGCTTGACCACGATGACTGGCGTTCGCTTACCGCTACGAGCAAAGAGACCGGCGACTACTCTGACGTTGCGCGTACCCGTCGGGGCTACCAACCGACGCAGGACATGGCCGACAGCAAAGACATTACTGCTGTTGATATTATGCTGACTGAGACTTACTGCTGGTTCGACATAAAAAAATTGGGCTATCCTCAGCTGTACTTGTTCTACTTCGGCGGCAATGCCTACGAGTACTTGCACCACGAAGAAATTGACGACTATGAAATCGACTTGCTACAGCACGACCCTATCCCGTTCTCAGCTATCGGCAGGTCTATTAGCGACATAACAGAAGACAAGCAAGACATTGAAACGTCGCTGCTTAGGGCAATGCTGGACAACGCACATGCCTCAAACAACCCTAGGCTTGCTGGCGACCCCTCACTGATTGACTTTGCCGACCTTATGAACCCCGCGCTTGGCGCTCCGATCAAAAGTCGCGGGCCTGTTCAGGTGGTAGACATCCCGTTTACTGCTGCTGGCCTGCTTCCGCTTGTCCTGCACATCGAGCAAGACACGGAACAGCGCACCGGCTTTACAAAGGCGTCAACTGGTCTTGACGCTAATGCGATGCAGTCTACGGATGCGCAAGCGGTGCAGAACACTATCGCCATGGCAAAAGGCCAAGCAGAGCTGATGGTGCGCAACATCGTGCAAACAGCAATTATCGGCATCTTTAAGAAGATGTTGCGCCTCAGCATATCTCACCTTGACCCTATTCAGGTTATCCAGACGAAGGGCGTAGTGCTGCCGGTCAACCTGACCGGGTTCAGCTGCGATCTTGCTGCTGTTCCCAACGTCGGACTTGGGACTACCAGCCCGGAGCAGCGGCTTGCTGGCTTGCAGTTTGTTTTGGAGAAACAAGAGTCAATCATGGCGACCATGGGGCTTGATAATCCGTTCACGTCTCTGGAGCAGATTTACAACACCATCGAAGACTTGACTATGCTGTTTGGTCTGACTAACCCCGGCAGGTACTTCAAGGTGGTTACTCCCGAAGTCGAGAAGGCCATCAAGGACGGCCAAGCGCAGGACGAAGCTGCGGCTGCTGAGTCTGGCAAACAGAATACTCCTATGGACCCTTCGCAGGCTCTCTTGCAGATGAAGGGCATAGACGCGCAGGTATCGCAGCTCAAGATTACCGCAGACGCTCAAAACGCTGCCAAGGAGCGCGTTCTCAAAGCGCGCATCGCCGCAGGCACTCAAGACATCGCCCGCGACAAGCTGGTGCAAGAGGCGATGATTGCAGCCAATCAGCTCAAAGCGGACACTCTAGCCGCCAAAATTGCCGCAGCACAGGATAAGAACAATGACCAGTCTGAGCCAACAGCGAGTGCAGGACGCAGCGAGGCGTCTAGCAAGAAATCCTGACTTTGAAATCTTCTTGACAAACGAAAAACAAGAATGTATCAAGGACTTAATGGCCACATCCGACGATGATGTAGCCGGGCGAGAGGTTGCGTATCGACGCCACAAGCTGGCAGATGCGCTTATGAGGAAGGTCAAGGCCAATGGTTGAGTCAAATAAAGAGAAGGTTGCTGCCGCACTGCTTGCTCAAGTTTCCCCCGCTGAGGGGAATGTTGACGCCGCTCTTGTGGCCGCGCCGCTCGAGGCAGTCGAGCTGTCTCTCAACCCTGCCGAGGCACCCGCTCCTGCCACACTGGGCACGTCTGCTGGGGATGCTCTGCTTTTAGCGCCCCTGTCGAGTGACCTTACTACCCCGGAAGATGACGCAACTGGTGCTGTCCTCTCCGTCAGCGACGACGATCTGATCGAAGTCAAAATTGACGGCGTGGTGGTTTACCGCAGTCTCCGTGAAGCAAAGCAGGCGTTGTCCGGCGAAGGCGGCATCGAAAACCGGCTCAAAGCAGCCGCCGAAGCCAAGAACGCCTATCAAGCAGACCATACCCGGCTGCTTGCTGAGTTCGACGCCGCAAGTACTGGTATGATCGGTTTGCTGGGCGACCTTGAGACGGTGCTGTACACGCCTCTTGTTGCTATGCCAGCAGACTCTCTGCGCAGCGACCCTGCTGCCTACATCGAGGCGCTGGACGCCTACACTGCCGACGCTAACCGCGTCAGCAATGGTCGGGCTGCTGTGCAGAAATTGGTCACTGACCATGCGGCGGGTATGCTTGCCCTCCGTGATCGCTACACCAGAGAGCAGGCCGCGCTGGTCGTGCAAGCTCTGCCCGTGCTGAAAGACCCTGTGAAGGGGAAAGCACGGCTGGCTATGATGCGGAGAGTCGCCATTGAGATTTATGGCTACTCCCCTGCTGAAATCTCTGCTGCTCAGGATCACCGCATGTATCGGATGATGAACGATCTAGCGCAAGTCCACGCTGCCCGTCTGGCCGCAAAGACTTCCGCCGCTGCAAGTCTGGTTGAGGCTGTCGAGCAGCGCACCGTCCGTCGCCTTAGCGCCGGACCCGCTGCCCGTGCTACCGCCGCCAAGGCTGCTGCTGCCGCAACAACGGAAGCTACGACCCGCGCCAGAACGAGGGGCGGCAAAGTCTCAGACATTGCCGCAACGCTCATCACCCAAAGGAAATAACCATGGCTGTGCTTGCCAACACTGTCGAGACTTACGACAACTCTGTGATCCGAGAGGACTTGCAAGAGGCGTACGTGATGATCTCTCCCGAGGAGACCCCGTTCCAGCAAGTCATCCGGTCAGACACCGCCGACAACGTGCTGTTCGAGTGGCCCGTGGTCGAGCTGGCCGCAGTTGATGCTGGCAACCGTGTGATTGAGGGCGAGGCCGCTCCTGCACTCAACACCGGCAACCTTGCGCTGCGTCTGTCAAACTTCACGCAGATTTCTGATAAAGTCGTCAGCGTGTCGCATACTTCTGATGCCGTCACCGCAGCAGCGCAGAACATTCAGCGGCTTGCAACGCAGATCACGCTCAAGATGCGTGAGATGAAGCGCGACAAAGAGACGATGCTTTTGTCGAACGTCGCCGCAGCCGCTGGGTCGTCGGGCACCGCGCGCGTTACCGCTGGTCTCCCTGCGTTCTTGCGTACCAACGTCGTGTTTGAGTCTGGTGGCGCAAACCCCACCCTCTCTGGCACCACTGAGGGCTACCCAAACGCCATTGCCACGCCGGGCACCACGGCGGTCCTCTTTGCGGAAGCCGATCTCAACTCTTTGATCGAAGACATCTGGAACGAAGGTGGCAACCCCTCCATTATCATGGTGAACAGCGGCAACAAGCGGCGCGTGTCGCAGGCGTTCACCGGCAACGCGACGCGGTACAAGGATACTGTGGATCGCAGCATCGTCAACGCTATCGACATCTACGACAGCGACTTCGGGCAGCTTACGGTTGTTCCAAACCGATTGCAGCCGACCAACAACCCCGCTAGCGACAACGACAGCTACAACGTCTTCGTGATGGACCCTGAGTACATTGCTGTTGCCTACCTCGAAACTGTGCAGCAGAAGCCGCTCGCCAAGACCGGCCACGCCGACAGCGTGCTTGTGTGGTGCGAGTACGGCTTGCAGGTGGACAACGAGAAGGCCATGGGCATCCGCCGCGACACCACAAACGCTCCTTCGTAACCGGCACACCGACAAACATTCCCCCGCTAGGGGGAATGTCACTACACCGTAAACAGAGGTACACCACATGGTCACTCGTCGCGCTGCCCGATCCGCCGCCTATGCTGACGCTCAAGCGGCCAAGAAAACCCCGGAAGAGCTCCGCCCGTTTGAAGTCACCCGCACGCGAGTCTGTGACTCTCGCGGCGTGTACTGCGACCCCGGAGAGACCGCCATGCTCAACAAGGCACACGCTGCCTTGTTCCACTCTCTCGGCTACGTCAAGATGGATTTGGAGACCCTTTATGCAAACTCGGGTGGCGGCAAAACCGATCCTTACGCCTCTGAGGACGTTGGAGAAGATGACGCCGAGTAGGCAAGCAGCCTACTTGAGAGCAGCGCTGGAGCCTATTAAGCGCAAGTGGGCGCTTGGGCTCCCGCTGTCTGTGGCTGAGGAAGAGCTGTCTGCCGAGTGCTCTCGGCGGCTGCACTCAAAGCCAAAAGAGGTCGTGTCGTGCGACGAGTACGGCAACGTATCTATCAAGCGCAGTAATACTGTAGACCCAGTTATTGCTGCCGTCAAAGCGTACTCTGAGATGCTGGGCAAGAAGCGCAACGACAAAGTAGCCGGAGCGCGGCTGGTGGGGTCGATTGATCCTATCACCGCCACCAACTGGGCCAAAGAGTGGAGATGCGCTGTTGGGTCTGCCGAGTTTGGCAAGCGGGCCGCTAAGCGGATCAAGGATGACGGCGCTTACCGCGCCTTCAAGATCGGAGGTTAGCGATGAACTACGCAGGGTTTAAGACGTTCATCAGTACCTTTCTGTGGAAGCAGAATGACAGTGTGCTGATTGACAACCTCGACAACTTGATCCTGCTGGCTAACGCTGACCTAGAGCGAGAGCTGCGCCTTTCTCACCGCAATGTGAGCGAGGTTGTTTCTGTCTCTAGTACTACCTTCCTTACGTCAGCGCTCACCTCACCTTTGCGCACCATAAAGTCTATTGTGCTTAACGACCCAACACGGATTATCGGTCGCAACCCGATGAGTGCTGCCACTGTTGCCACCGTGCGCAGCAAACAGATCATTCCCCTGCCGGGGGGAATATACGACACCTATGCCATGCTGAGCAAGGACACTATCTTGTTTGCAGGCAACATATCTGCGGACTTGCCCGCCGACATGGCTATTACCTACCGCAAAGGCATCCCTAACTTTGCTGACGCTGATGCCAGCTGGGTAGCCGACGAGTACTTTGATGTCTACTTGTACGGCGTGCTTATGCACACTGCCCCGTTTCTGCGCGAAGACGAGCGCGTCGGCCTGTGGCAGAGCCTCTACAAAGCAGCCCTCACCAGCGCAAACGATGAGTCACTGTGGGAAGTCGAGTACGGCGGCTCTCCTCTGCACGTCACACCAGTACACCGTCACCCAATCCGTCGCCGCTGGTAGCCGCAGACAGTCCCCCGCCAAGGGGATTATTTGCTTTTGAAAGGGCAGCACAATGGCCGTCACCACAGACTACAGCTTTAACTTGCCGACGGTAGGCGGAAACCTCAACACATGGGGAGCCTTGCTTAACGACAATTTCACGGCGCTGGATAGCTTGCTGTCTGGCGACACTACGTTGACCGGGCTCGATGTCACTGGCAGCGTTATTGAAGATACCACGGTTGGTGCCGTCACCCCGTCTACGGGTAGTTTTACGGCACTCACTGCCACCTCGCTTTCTGTTGCTGGTGCCATCATCAGCGCCGCAGGTACGGTATCTATTTCAGTGCAAGACACTGACGGCGCGTCCGGCGCAGACATCGCGCAGTTTCGTGTAGATACCCCATACGCCTACTTGCAAGGCACTGGCAACGGTAAACTTCGGTTCGCCGGGTTCGCCAACGCCAACCTCACTGAATTTGAGGCGCGCGTTGCCGGTGCATGGCAAGCCATGCTCTATAACAACTACGCAGACGACGTGACCTTCGGCGGCGAGGTTGCGGCTACCACGTTCACAGGGAGCGGCGCAGCTCTTACTGGCGTCAACAAAATGGTCGCGGCCAGCGAAGCCGAGGCGCTGGCTGGTACCTCCAACACTGTGGCTATGACGCCCCTGAGAACTGAGCAGGCTGTTACTGCCCGTTACCTTGGTCACTTTATCGTGCAGGAAACGCAGGACGCAAACACCGACGGCGGCACGTTTGACTCCGGAGCGTGGCGCACGCGAGACTTGAACACCGTCCAGCATAACAGCATCGCTGGAGCCTCCCTTACCAGCAAAAGAGTAACCCTGCCAGCGGGGACTTATCGCGTTCGCGGCGGCGCGGTTGCTTACAGAGTGAACAGCAGCGCAGCGCGCCTATACAGCATCACTGCGTCAGCTACGCTCTTAATCGGCAGCTCAAACTTTGCGTCTGCTACCGACAACGGTTGCGTTGAGAGCGCGGTCGTTGGCATTTTCACGCTAGGCGCAACAACTGTGATTGAGTTCCAGCACGACTGCAAAACTTCACACGCAGGCGCTGGGTTTGGTAACTCTGGTGAGACTGGCGAGCGCGAGCTCTACGCCCACCTCGAAATTGAAAGACTTGCCTAACCTCTTCCACGTTCCCCCTTGGAGGGTAAACCATGAAGCCGATCCCTCTCAAGCTACCTCCGGGCTTGCAGCGTAATGACACGCCGTACAGCAGCACCGGCAGATGGACCGATGGGAACCTAGTCCGATGGAGGGACGCCACTGTGCGCCCTATTGGCGGCTGGCTGCGCAGACAAGACACGTTTGGTGTAGACATTCCTGCGCTGTTTTCTGACAGTGCTGCGGAAGCTGTCCGCGATGTGTTCGGATGGCGCGCGCTAGACGGCGCGCTAAATGTCGTGTTCGGCAGCAACCTGAAGCTGTACCACATGAGTCAGGCTGGCGCTATCACTGACATTACTCCGGCAGGGGGGTCAACGTCTGCCAAGAGTCCCGTCATTAACGTAGGCTACGGCGGTAGCCCATACGGTCTAGGCGCTTACGGAGTGTCTAACAATCTGGCCGGGGTAGATCCGACCCCACCATTGCGGTGGGCGTTTGCCACGTTTGGAGAGCTGTTGCTTGCTGTGCAGAGGAACGACGCAGGAGGCACTGGCCTTATCTACGAACTCAACTTAGTAACTTTGGCGCTGTCTGCTGTGACAAACGCCCCCGAGCACACGCAAGACATTATTGTCACCCAAGAGCGCCAAGTCTTTGCCATTGGTGTGAACGGAGAGCCCCGTGCCATTGCGTTTTCTGAGGTAGAAAACAGAGCTGTCTGGGCACCCGCCCAAGCCAATCAGGCAGGGTCAAGAACTCTGGCTGGTGATGGTAAGCTGCTGACCGCTGTGCAAATCGCATCTGGCGTGTTGCTTGTTGGAGTGTCTGACGCTGTACTGGCGACCTACATCGGCCCTCCTTACGTCTATCGTACTGCGCAGGTCGGCACACAATGCGGTACTGTGGCTGCTGACGCCGTGGTTGCTACGGACACGTTCGCTGTGTGGCTGGGCAAAGAGACGTTTTGGGTCTATGACGGGACACTGCAACCGTTGCCGTGTGAGGTGCTGGACTACCTGATCGAAGATATGGACAAGTCGCAGCTTAGCACGGTTGTTGGAACATCTGCTCATGCCTCAAGTGAAATTTGGTGGCTGTACCAAAGCAATGATGGCGCCAGCATCGACAAGTACGTTTCGTGGAATTATGTCCAGAACGTCTGGATGACTGGATCGCTAAGCCGCACTGCTGCCATGGACGCTGACCCTGTAGCTAGTCCGCTGATGATTACCCCAGACGGGGTAATATACAACCACGAGGTCAACGGGGTAATGCCTGACGGCACAGTGTTTTGCGCCACTGGTCCGATGGAGATTGGTTCCGGCGAGCGTGTACTGTGCGTGGGCTCTGTCCTGCCCGACACAGCTGACGTTGGGGACGTGTCTATGACCCTCTACGGCAGAGACATGCCGACGGCTACTGAGTACGCCTACGGCCCCTATGCCTATGCCAACCCCACCAGCGTCCGCGCTTCTGGCAGACAGATCAGGCTGCGCATAGACCTGTTGTCTAGCTCTGCCAGAGTAGGCACTATGCGCCTTGTGGTAACTCCCGGAGCTGGGCGATGAGTATTCCCAACCCACGGCTGATGTCCATTGATGCGTGGGCGCGCGCCGTCTACGAGGCAGACGTGGCCGGAGGAGGGTACGCAGAGGAGACCCTGCGGCCTGTGTCACCTCTGCTTCGCTGGCGCATGACGGACCTTATTGAGCGTGCGTCAATAGCCGGGGTGCTGTTGTACGACCCTGCAGTGGGTGTGCCAGTACACTCTGACGGAGCGTCTTGGGTAATCCCTAACCAAGAGACTGTCAGCGCAGGGCTGTTTGTCACCAACACTGTCTCGACCACGTTCGCCGCTTCTGTGGGCGCGAACCGCGTGCCACTACCTACGTCGCTCAGTGACGACCCTGTGTGGGGATCGTTTAACGCCAGCACCTACGAGATTACCCTCTTAGGGGGAATGTACCTGCTTGAAGGATACTTTACCTTGTACGTGTCGTCAGGAGACGCTGTGACCGCAGCGTCTTACATCGCAGAAGCGTCAGCGTTGACAACTCCGGTTGGGCGTGGTATGGGTCAGATGCTATGCAAGGCTGGGCAATCGCAAATCCATGTGCCAGTATCCGGCACGTTGGAAGTCCCAGCTGACGGCGGTACCTATGCTCTTATGACATCTGTGACTGGGGCCTCGTTCTTTGGCGCCCCAACGACAATCACAGGCGTAGAGAGCAAACTAAGCGCGCTGACCGTGCGCCTAACAGGAGTTACACAATGAGCGGCGCGCCACAAACTGACTATCTGTCCAGTATGCAGAACAGGCTTCAGTCCGAGAATACCTGGACCGCGCATCACCGCTTGGCAGATCGAGCCCGCAGGTCACTTGCAGACGAGGCACCTATGGACGACGCTGCCAAGCGCCGCATCGACATAGCGACCAGCGCTCAGGCGGCACCTTCCCCTACAGAGGGTATGTTGAAGCCCATAGACCACAACCGCGACAACGCAGCTGCGTACGTCACGGTCATCATGGCTGTGCTGCTCAAGTGGAAGGAGCAGATTGACGAGGCCCTGCGCCACGCAAAAGGCCAGTACGTCTTTGACGACGTTGTAGCTAAGGTTGCTGCCCGTCAGATACACGTCTACGAATACGACGATGCTGTTGTCCTGATGCAGTACTGCGTGTTCCCTCAGTACTCTACTTATCACTGCTTCATCGCTGCGGGTGACATGCAGACCATAAAAGACGCCGAAGAGTACATAGCGCAGCAGGCACGCTCCATGGGCTGTAAGCATCTGACTATTTCTGGTCGGACTGGGTGGGCTCGTGAGCTCAAGCCGCGCGGTTGGGAGCACGTCATGTCTACAATGTATAAGGAGCTGTAACGTGGGGTCGAGCAAAGCTGGCAAGGACACTGCTGAAACCAAAATTGACCCCCGGCTTACCGAGGCCAGTGTGGACGCCCTAGACTATGGGGCGCTTGCCGCACGTTTGCCGTACATGCCCAACCGAGGTACGGTGTTCGCGGCAGAGGCTCCGGGGCAGATCGACGCGCGCAACAACAACCAAAGCGCTGCTTCGGCGCTGGGTATGCAGGCTTCGCCATCTGACGGCTACATGCCTGCACCTCAGCGCGACTCCGCCGGATTTCTTGGGTACTCCCCAGCTGGTGTGTTTGATCGCAACATGAACGAGTCTATGTCGCCGGAAATGCGCCGGTCTCTTGCCTTGCTTTATGCAGACCCTACAACCGGACAGTACTACGATGAGCAGTCGCCGTTGTATCAGCCAGTGTACGGTGGCGGCAAGGGCATGAACGGCGAACAGCCGCAGCAGGTCATGGGGCAACAAAGCAGCGGCAGCATGGACAGCGGTGGCAGCGACAACAGCAACTACGACTACGACGGCCCAGACGATTACGGCAGCATGGACAGCGGTGGCAGCGACAGCGGCAACTCTGGTAGTTTCGGCCCAGACGATTACGGCCTAGGTGGCACCAGTGGCGAGCCTGGCTCAAAGTAAAGGACATTATAATGAGCGGTGGAGCAGGCTATTCCCCTCAAGGGGGGAACATTTACGGGGCAAGCAGCCGTGCGCTGCAAGGCGCTGGTCAGGGGTTCTCTGGTATGTCTGCGCCCGGAGCGTTCCGCCGCAGCATGAACTCCTATGCGTCTCCCTACCAAGAGAACGTGCTTAACAAGGCGCTTGGCAGGATAGACGAGCAGCGTGGGATGGACCTCAACAATGTTCGCGGTCAGGCTGCGCAGGCTGGCGCGTTTGGCGGTTCACGGCACGGCTTGGTAGAGTCGCAGGTTATGGACGCCTATGGCCGCACAACCGCTGAAACTTCTGCCAACCTGTACCAGCAAGGTTTTCAGACCGCAGGGAACATGGCGCAGGCTGCCGGGCAACAGCGGTTAGCCAGTCTGGGTGGGCTGCAAGGCGCAGGTATGCAGGGCTTCGGCTTAGGCCAGCAGATTTCTGGTGGGCAGGCCGCGTTCGGCTCACAGCAGCAGCAGTCCGCTCAGGGCATCCTTGACGCAGGCGACATTCAGTACCAGCAGGTCGCAGCGCGACCGCAGCAGATGCTCGACTTGATTATGGCTGGGCTTGGCGGTAGCCCCCTGAATCAAAACGTGACAAAGACCTCGCGAAGCCAGCCGGGTATGTTTGATTACTTGAGCCTAGCCACCGGGCTCGGGTCTGCGGCATTGGGAGGCAAGTAACGTCATGGCAAAACTTCCTAACCGAGACAACTTTGACGAGCTGTACAAGTACTTCACTGGCGCAGGCGTGGGCATGTCCCCCGCAGGCGCTTCTGGCCTTCTGGGCAACGTGCTGGCCGAAAGCAACGGCGACCCTATGGCCGTCAATGAGGGTGAGGGAGCGGTTGGGATTGCACAATGGCGCGGCTCTCGCGCGGACGACTTGCGAGCGTTTGCGGAGCAAGAAGGGGCAAGCGCTGACGACCTGATGACGCAGGCCCGTTTCATGGTCCGTGAGTTTGGTGGCACCGAGTCCCGAGCGTACGACACGTTCAAGAACGCTGATAACCCGCGTACCGCAGCGCTAGACGTTGCCCAGAATTACGAGCGCCCAGCAGCGAAACACATCCCGAAGCGCGCCGATTACGGCGGGCAGGTTTACGCTGCGATGACTGGCGCTGAGCATGTGCCAGCTTCCCCTGTGGAGGGGATTGTGCGTACAGTGGGCGGCGCTACCGACGAGCAGATCAATAGCACGCTCCCTGCTGGAGAGGACGGCACTCCTGCGTCTGCAATCCTGAACGGCGCTGTGGGCGAGGCAAACAGCTTTCTTGCCGGTAAGCACGGCCTCGACCCGTCTGACGGGTTCAGCACCATACAAGAAGTGGCGCAGGCGGCGCAGGCCTCGAAAGATGAGACCGACCCGAATACCACCAAGCGCCGCCTGATGGCGGCTGACATGCTTGAAATCTTGTCTGTTGGCCTCGGTCAGATGGGCTCCAATCAGCCTGTCAACGTGGGCGGCGTTATCGGCGCTCAGCGTGAGCGCCGCGCAGCCGCGCAGAACAAAGCCGACAAAGAAGCTGCGCAGGCGCAGAAAGTGAAGCAGCGGTCAGCATTGGCAGAGCACTTCAAGAAAGCTGGGAAGCCAGCCCTAGCGGCTATGGTGACTTTTGGTGGCGACGAGGGTTCTAGCGCCGCCATGGGTGTTGCCAGCCAGTACATGAAAGACCAGTTTGGCAACGACCTGTCTCGGGCAGACACCGAACGCAAGTACAAGCTTGAAGAGAAGCTGGCAGCGGCTAAGCAGCGCGCCAGAGTAGCGCAAAATCAAGCGACTGCGGATATGTACACCGCCATGGGGTTTCCCGACCTCGCCAATCTTTCCCTCAATGACAACACCGAGCTGGCGGGCGCGATATACAGAGATGCGTCTAAGCCGAAAGCCGGTGGCGACAACGCAGCCAGCGCTTCTCTGGCGCGAGATCAGAACATTGCCGCAGCCCCCGGCTTTGCCGCAGACTTGCGCGCTGCTGCCGCCTTGTACGGCCCTAGCGTCAGTGCTGCTATGCTCCGCGCTGCCGACAGTCTGGACAAAGACCCCAACAGCTACGCTTCTATTTCTAGTCGCTTTGGCGATCAAGTGGCGACCGGGCTTAGCGCCATAGATCAGCGCGGGTCAGACATTGAGTGGTCCGCAATCCTTGATCGCATGGGGCGCTCCACAGACGCAGCCACTCTGCGAGCTGGCCCCGCCGCAGACCCAACCGCCTACGACGCTGCCAAAGCGCGCACGGACGAGCTGGCAAAAGAGCAGCCTAACCGACCCGTCAGCATGGCGACCAGTGAACAAGCGGCTAAGGAAGCGCTGCGCGCAGCTATGCCCGACGCTACAGCGGAAGAGCTTGCAGATCAGCTTACCCGCCCTAATGAGGCCGACGGGATTGTGATGGCGTACCGAGCTGCCGCCATCGAGAACAGAGCTAACCGCAACGAGGTTGGCGCAATTTCTGAGTGGTTCAACGCCCGCTCACTGGTAGAGCAGGGAGCTAACCCAGCGGTTGCCGCGCTGATAAGCGCGGCAACCGCCAACCCGTCGACGGACGCTGTTAAGGCTCTGCGTGAGGCACTGCAAGGTACAAATCTGCCCGCTGTGAACGCAAGTTACCCTACAGAGGGGATGATTGCCGCTGCGTTGAAGACCGCTACGGACCCAGAGAAGGAAGCCATAAACTCTGGCAACCCTATCCTTATGAACGAAGCCATTGCTGCTATCTCTGTGCGAGAGGGCACCAAAGCCGCTGCTGTGAGCCAGGCTGCGCGCGACGAAGAGGTGCGCCTAGCCGCCGCACAAACCGCGAGCACCGCCGCTGCGGAGACTTCTGGTATCGACACCGCAGCCCAAATCAAGGTAAACGAGGCGCGTATCCGCACACAAGCAGCTGAGAATAGAGTGTCGGATGCAAAGCGCGCTTATGCTGTGGACCAGAGCGCCACTAAACTCGCCCTGCTCAACGCTTCGCTGCGCGAGGCGTCAGAGCTCAAGACCACTGAGGCCCGCCTGCGTCTGGACGCGGACCTCAACATGACCGCTGAGGCGGTCAACGCAGAGCGCGACGCCCAAAACCAGCTCAGGGTAGACAAGGCGCGCAGCGACGCTGCTGCTGCTGCCGCATCTTTGGCGCGGACCGAGCAGGCGTATCTTGACAATGAGAACGCAGAAAACAGGATCAACCTAACGGATGCACGGTCGCGCGCCTCTCAGCTTGCGACAGACGCGGCACGACAGGCGCAAGCTGCTAAGATTGCGGACGATGCTGCTGTTAGGGACTCTGAGCTCGGGTTTGGCACGGCTAGCGCTTTGCAAGCAAATGGCTTTGCTGCGCAGATTGCGGCTGCGGAACTTGCCAATGCTAACAATGTCTCGGCGCAAGATCGCCGTATTGTCGCTGATACTGACGCCGCTACTGTACAGTTTGATAGAAACGACTTAGCGGCCAGTAGAACGGCCAAGGTTGAGTCTGACGCTATCGCAGCCGAGACGGAGCGCATGTTCCAGATGGGCGACCGCATGAGTATGCTGTTTCCTGCGGATAAGCGGGACGCGGTGCGTGAGGCGTTGCAGACTGCGGCGACGCCAGAGGAGTTTAAGAACGTCCTGCGCGGCGTCAATGACGAGTACGGCACGCCAGAGGGCATCAAGACTCTTGAGCGGTATATCAAAGACGACGACGTGTTCCGCATCGCCAAGGAAATGTCTGCGCTTCCGGGCGGGTTCGGCCTAGAGATCGCCACGACCCTGCGGAAAGGGATGGCCGACGGCCTTGTGGCGCAGCGTGAGACGCACGATAACCGTTCGCTCATGGTTACGGCTATGGACGGTCTCGCCACTATGGCCGCAGAGGGAGAATTTTCTTCTGGCCCGTTCACTGCGGCAGTACTAGCGCCGCTGTCGTCTTTTGCCAACGACGTGCTTGGTAAAGGCGCTGCGGACGCTATTCTCACGGAACCGTCCCGCATCTACCTTGCTATGGTGGACGCCGCCGAAGGTCAGTTTATCAGCGCTATGCGCACTATCGGCGTCGGCCAGCAGTCTGACTGGGAAGGCGCAAAGTACTTGCAGCCTATGCCCTCAACTACGGACCCTGTCACCACTCAGCACGCGCTCGCTCAGCGTATTGTTCGTATGTCTATCATCGAAGGCATTGCTATCGACGCAAAGCAAGAGTATATGATGCTCTACGAAAATGATCCGACGCTGTTGTCTGATCCGAAGCGCATGAGTGACTTTATCAGCAACGCAATCCATGAGAAAGCACCTGACCTCATCCCGACGTTCGACGGTGCTGGGACTGTTGGAGACCCGACGAAGAGCCGCGCCCTATACGATAAGTACACTGCTGACCGTGCCAGCGGAAACATAACCGATACAACGCTTATCAAGGTCGTCAGCAACAACGGCGCTATTACCTACCAGACGGCCAAGAAACTTGACGCCCGCCTTGAGTCTATCAGAAGAGAGGCTAAATGATGCCCGGCCCTCCCCAGCCAATGCCCGCCACTGCGCCTGCGCCATCGCCCAAGTCTCAGCCGTTTCCTGCGCTGGTCCCGCAAGCCGCTGAGCAAGATATGCAGCGGCTTGCAGACCAAGCCGCCTTCTTCAAAGCTCTTGATCGGGGCGAAGACCTTGCCTACGACAAGAAGCGCGACGAGGATAGGGTCTACGAGAATACCCCCAAGAGGGGAAAGCTGGCAACGGCATGGACCGATATGATGAGCAGAACCACCGTGGGCGCGCTCGGTGCGACTGCTGACTACTTTGCCCGCAGAGGCCCCGACGACTCTGACGGTGGAATAGCTCTGGGCACAGCTGTTGGCGTAGCGCAGGGATACACTGGCGGGCTCCTCAACCCTGTGCTGGGCCTTGCGTCCATTGCCCGCGACCCCTTCGCAGGGCCTCCGGGAAAGCGGATGGCAGCGGTCAGTGAAGGGCTGAACAGTTCGTCAAATCTGGTCGGGGAACTAGCAGGAGCGCTGACCCCCGGCGGTATTCCCGCTCGGGTGGGCATAGCAGGGGTGAAAGGCATAAACGCCCTGACGCAATACGGCGCTGGCCTGTTCAAGAACAACATGGTCACGCGGGCGCTTGGTATGGGCGTTGTCGGTGCTGGGGAAAGCGCCGCCTATTCGGTTGCCACGCAGCAGGGAAATCCATACGTCGCAGCCCTCTATGGCTTTGGCGCGGGCGCTGTAGGCACGCTCGCAGCTGAGGCGGTGTTTGACCACGGCGTCAAGTACGTAGCTCGCAAAGCGGGGCTGCGCGATCCTGACAACACGGCTGCTATTGCCGTGCGCGACAGTATTCGGCAAAACGATGGTGATGCCTTTATGGAAGTCTTGCCGAGCGGTGTTCTTGGGATCAACGCAGAAGCCATAGCCGAAACTGCCAAGCTGCTAGACCTGCCCCCCGGCGCAGTGCTGGCAGACCTTATGCCGCACCGCGTTAAGGGGCAGATAGACGACCTTATGGCGCAGACTGATACCAAAAGGATCGACGCCGTAGAGCCTTTGCGCACTATGCTGCGCAACCGCTATGAGTCGGCGCAAGAAGGTCCGCGTAGGACTATGGTAGAGGTGTTCGGCTCATCCACAGTGCAGAGCCCCATATCTATGCACGCGGCTAGCCGAGCGAAGTTTGAAGAGCTTACCCCCCAATACGACCGGGCACTCCGCGCCAATGTAAAGAACGTCACCCCTGTTGTAGCCCTGCACAGGATGCTAAACAGGGGGTTCGTGCGTCCCGGCGGCGGCAAGCCAAAGACACCGCGCGCCCTTGCCATGTACGGAGAGCTGAAGAACAATCTACTAGGTGCCGCCCGCACCTCGCCGAAGCCACATACAAAAGGGCCGCAAGCAGGCAAACCTAGAAAGGGCATAGAGCGCACTTACGCGCCGTCTGATTTGCTCGACTTGCGAAAGCAGCTGGACTCCCTGATGACGGGCAGCGCCCGCGACGGCAGCGCGTTTTCAAACATGAGCTCGCAAGAAAAGGCCGAGGTGGTGACTATGCTGCTGCCACTGCGCGCCCGCCTTAACAAGCGGCTGCATCAAGTAGCCCCCGAGCTGAAAGACATTGACGCCTCGTTCGGAGGTGTGTCTATGACGCAGAACGCTTATCAGGCAGGTCGCGACGCATACCTCAAAGCGGACACGGATAGCTTGCCCTTTGACATCTTTGTCACGTCAACCAGCAAGAGTGCGTCGGAGCACGCCGCGTTTCAGGAAGGGGTCAAGTCGGCGCTGTACGACGCGACCAGAAACAAGAGCCCTGCTCAGCTGGCGGCTATGTTTTCCGATGAGTCTGCCAGTTTGGGCAGGCTCAACGAGGTGTTCGAGCCGAAGATGGTGCGCTCCATGCAGAAAGCATTGCGCGATTACTCTCGACAGGCTGAGGTGGCCGATATGTACAAACCCACCGCTACGGCTCCATCTAGGCCGTGGAATCCTTGGGGAGCGCTCAGCGACAGCGTTATGATCGCCGCAGGTAGCGTTGGCGCTATGTCAAACGCAATCGCTGCCGGCGCGTTCCGTAGGCAGCTGCCACGAGCGTCTATCAAAGGGCTGGCTGGAGTGGACGCCAACCGCGCCAACTTTCTGAGCTCGCCAGCCGGCGAGGCTGTGGATAAGATGAACGTGTCGCTGACAAACGCTAGTCAAGCGCCAAACATGAGGCCCGGTATCGCAGGAGGTAGCAGCCCTCTTGCAGCCTACATGGGCTCTATGGTCGGACCGTCTGAGGCCATGCTGCTGGACCAGATGAACTTCGGGCAGAATATCCCCCTGAAAGGGGAATAATCAACCTATCGACTGGACGGTGACGGCTACGTAGCTGTCGCCGTCCGTTTCCACAGACATAACATGCCCAGCGTGGACCACCGAAGTCTCCCTGTTAAAGATCGTATCCAGCACTTTGAGCATGTCAGCACGCCGCTGTCGGCCAGCCATTAGGCGAGCAGTCTTAGCAAGCACTAGCAGCTTGCCCATGTCATACCTGCCGGGACCAGCGCTAACCAGCATCTTGAGCCACGGGCGGATGACGTGGGCACGCCTAGCGTCCTCTGTGACCTCACCCTGCGCCTCCTTGGTCTCTGTCAGCACAGCGACGGGCGCTGTCTGCTTGATACCTTGCGTGGTCTCTCCCAGATCGTAGCTTTGCAGCTCGAACCTGTACATGCCTACGTCGTCAATGCTGCGGGCCATGAAGATAGACAGCAGCGATGAGCCGTCTTCCTGCTTGTGTACTTTCAGAACGACATCGACTTCCGCCTCGATGTTAGATGAGCCTCTTGTCCTGCCATCCTTTCCTGTATGGTGGATGTAGACCACCGTTGCAGTGACCCCATGGTCGCGCAGCTTAGACGTTAGCTCAAACAGCTTTGACGTATCGTCCACGCTATTCTGGTCTGCGCCGGGCATGGCTTTAGTCAACGTGTCCACTACGATAAGCCCGAGCTGTTGCCCCGTGTCCTTGGTGTACCACTTGTCCGCAGCCACTATCTTGCCGACCAGCTCGTCTTGCTGCGTGATAAAATTAGCAGACTTCTCTATGACGAAGAACGGTATTTTATCCGGCAACGTCTCGCCAGCGTCTCTTCGAAAGCGCTTCTCTGCTTCTAGGCGCAGCTTAACCGCTCTCGTACCCTCCAGCGAGAAGTACAAAACCCCGCGCGGCTCGGTAATTCTGAACGGCCCCATCGACTTGCCTAAAGCAAGAGCAAACGCCAGCTTGAGGCTGATCGCGGTCTTGCCTGCCTTCGGGTCCGCTGCGATGACAACGCTTTCGTTCTCGCAGTAGACCGGGTAGATGGTAAACTTCTGGTTAGCAACGTCTATGTCTTCGTGGGCAAAGTACCCATCGTCTGCAAACGGCCAAGCGTCCCCGTAATCTTTGGGCGGCGGAGCAATACCCCCCGCAGGGGAATAAGCAGTGTCGCTGCTGGCGTAAAAGCCAGCGGCGGCAGCGGCCCTCTTTAGGCGTTCGGCGATGGCAGGGTCCACACTGTCAGCCGCATCTTGCGTCGCAGCGTTAAGGTCAAACTTGTCCCGTCCTGACCCAACCATGCGCGCCAGCTCGCCGCTGTCGTCTTGCATGATAGCAAGCCACCTAGCGTGTCGCGGGTGCTGCGGCGACGCTGCGACAGACGAGCCCAGCGCAGCGAGCACGCGCGCCATAACGGCGCTGGCGGGCTGTCCTTGTCTGAACAGCTTTGCGACCATCGACGCTACGCTATCGTGAAAGTCAACCGCGCGCATGATCGCGTCTTCATGCTGACTGACAGTCTTGGCTGTGTGCTGCTTCTTCTGGTGGATAAGCCGCTCTACCAAAGCCTTGGGGGCCACAGAGAAGCCGCCATTGTCCTCTATGGTATAACCAGCGCTGGGGGGCAGGATGATGTACCCGCCCTCCCCCTTGATTTCCACACCCGGCACGGGCTTGCAGTTGGGATAGCCGTTGTGGCTCTCGTAGATGAGGTGCAGCCCGCCGCTCTTTGTCCGGTGGCGCTGCGTAGGCGGCAGCATATCTAGCGCTTCCAGCTCTGCCATGAAAGCAGCAGCCGACGCACCAGCCGCCCCCGACTTGTAGGTATCGAAATCACAGGCGAACAGGCCAGCGTCACCGCCCATAGCGCCGCCTATGAATATGTTTTCACCGTGACCAGCGAACAACGAGCGTACAGCATCCGGGTCGGTGGACGCAGCGTGAAACCCCGTGGCTACCAGCGGAGCCTTATCCGTCCCGCATGGGAACACCGGCACTCCCATGCCCGCCCAAGACAACGCCGCGTCGATTAACTTCGTCATAGCTAAGCCTCCCCGCCGCGTATAGCGCCTTGGCTTCTTCAAGCGTGACGCCGACCCGGTACAAATCTATGCGGATAACGTCCCGCACCCCATAGCGCACAGACATGGCAATGTCCGGTATCTGCTTGTCGTCGGCGTAAACGATGGTGTTAAGCGCATCTTTTATTGCCTTCAAACGGTTGTCAGTATCCCCCCCAGAGGGGAACACTAGGCCAGCAGCCGCCGCTGCTTTATGCCATTTAGGCCAGCTCTTGGGGGGCACCTGTTCGGCAACGACCCGTATGCTGAGGGGATACTCCGCCATGCTATAGACCAGAGACATGGCTGCTAGGTTCGCTATGTACTTCTCAAACAAGCGCGTTCGCTCTGGGGTGTACATATGCCCGGACTTTGAGACGCGGGCGCGCCCTTTTGGAATACTGCGCGAGAGCACAGTCATACCGAATACACGCCCGCCAAGCTCATTGCTCACGCTGAAACCGACCGGCTGGCATTGGCACAGGCTGAGACATGAGCTCTTCATATTTTGCGCGAGCAACCTTCTCATCAACATAAAGCTGTTGTCTGGCCTCAGTTATTTTGCGCAGGCTCTCAAGACGTTCTGCATAAGCCAGATGGTGAGCGCTGCACATGCTAAACAGCAGAGTAATGGTATCAACAACCACTTTTGCCTGCTCTACCTTTTCACTGGACGTTGATGTTCCGTTTGTCCCGTGAATAGTGTCGTAAGCCTCGTCCACCAGACGTTGAGCGTTGGTCAGTAGGTCGCAGAACCCTTGCTCCGCGTTAAGCATGGCGTAGCCACTTGTAGCTACCTCCTTCCGGTCGGCAGCGAACCACGACGGTTGGTCTTTATCAAAGCCAGTCATAGTAAGTCTCCTGTTTACCCTCTGGAGGGGATTACGGTTTATCTGCCCACGTAGTCCCGATCTTCCAGTCAATCAGGTTGGCAGTGTCGGAGCCTGGGAACACGTCAAGCCACGCTTGCGTCATGCCCTCGATCTGTGCGGCCATCGCCTCTTCTGCGGCGGATGTTTCTGAGCGCGATATGAGCTCATCGTGTACAGTAGCAGCCAGCTTGGCTGGTATGTCCCTCTCCACAAACAGGCGGTGCGTCCTACCGACTGCCCGATACATCACAGAAGCGGCGATGCCTTGCACGCCGTAGTTAGCGGCGATGGGCATAGTCCTGTCGTCACGATGCACGTAAACCGAGCGGCCATCGGCAATAGGTATGAAGCCGTGGGTAACTTGCATATGCGAATAGATAGTGTTACGGTAGTTGTACGCCTTCGGGTAGCGAGCAACCCAAGCGTCCAGAGCGCTCTCTGCTTCGGAGACAGAGCACTTCAACACGTCAGACAGGGCGGCAGCCGCCGCACCGTAAATAAGCTGGAAGGTAAACCCCTTAGCCTTAGAGCGCTGCTCTTTCAACAGCATGTACTTGGCTCCCAGCTCTCCCTTGCCCATGCTGTTCAGCACTTGTAGCACCCAGTCCAAAGCGTAGTCGTAAATCGCCGCGCAAGACGCCGCGTGAACGTCTGAGTACGTGGCGTCATACAACAGCTGCTTGTCGCCAGAGATTTCTCCCAGCGCCCTAATCTCTACGCCTTTGTAGTCCGCGAGGCACAAGAGCTCTAGTGTCGGGTCCGAGACATAGAAGGCTTTGCGCACCACCTGCTTGCGTGGTATGTTCTGCTTGTTGACATTAGCGGACGAATAGCGCCCTGTAGCGGCCTGCGCGATGTTATAGCGCGCAGTCACTACGCCGCTCAGCGCTTGCTTGTTCAGCAGAGTGTCGCCGTAGGTGGACAGGTACTTGCTGTAATACTTGTAGCCCGCCAGCGCAGCCAACCATCGAGAGAACGGGTACCCGAAGTTTCTGGATATAGACCGAAGGTACTTGCCCTCGAACTGCATCTGCTTCTTCTTCTCAGTGCGCGGCCAGTGGTCTATGACTTCTTGCGGTAGGATGGTGGCAAGATACTTGCCGATCTGCATGTCGCTATTGAGGTTCTTTATTACCCCCTCGGGGGTAAGTTTGCGTATGTACCGCAAGAACGTGGCGTGCTTCATCTCCCACAAGCTAACCGTGCCAGAGTGGTACTCAGCGTCCAGCTCTATGCCTGTGCGCTCGCACTCGGTAGTACCGCGCACGGCATAGTCAAAGACAAACTCTGCGGCGTCGATCTGGCTATGCTCCAGCTTGGCGAACCAGTGCTGCTTGAGCTGCCACGTCAAGTAGCTGTCGAAACCTGCGTAGTCCAGCTGCGAGGGAGACAAGTACGGATCGCCCCAGTTACTATTCTGCTCTTGCTTGTCTATGATCGCCTTGAGGTCGCGCTTGACCATCTTGGCAAGGCTAGACGGGTGCCCGCCAATGTGCGCCTTGGCTAGAAAGTCAACGTCTCGCGTCCTGATCCACTTGCTGCTATCAAAGGACAGAGGGTCGTTGTGATCGAGCCACGTTGTCTCAAACTTTGAGTTGTACACCCATACGACCTTGGCACCAGTAGGCTTTCCCCTCAGCAGGGGAATGTAGTCGGACAGCGGCCCACACATATCGTGGTCAATGATAAAGTGATGGTCGTCATTGCAGATAGAAGTGAGCCGCACCCGCCCGACCCGAGGGTCCAGCGATGTGGTCTCGAAGTCCAAGGCGAAGTCTACCATGGTAGCCAGCCATGCCATGGCCTGCTCTCTGGTAGCCATTACACAGGAGGCGCGAGACTTAGACAGCAGCGCCTCTGTGTTCTCGTAGGACGCAGCTTGGGTAATCATGCCTCATCATCCCCTTGCTGCACGGCTTCTGCTTGTGTAGCGATCTCGTTTAGGTAATCACGCAGAGCGCCCCGCAGCGTAACATTGGCGTTGTTGGCGATGTTGTAGGCTTTGTCGATGATAGGAGCTACCGGCTCTAGGGCAACCAGATCACTATGATTTACTAGGTGCCTCGCGTTTCTGAGGGCGTCAATCGCGCAGTCAAGAGCGTCAATAGCTGACACGGCGGCGTTGTATGAGGTTTGCTTAGTCATTTAGCACCTGTTTCCCCTGTAGAGGGTAATCCCTAAAGTAGCATCGCCGCCGCAGTCTGGGGAAACTGCGGCGGCGACCCCAAACACCTGCTAGGCAGGGTCGAGACAGGATTGCGAGCCCTGCGCTCCAACCACTTTACGTCGCACTACGGCGGCGTGAAGTGGTAGCTGCTGCCTCGGCTTTCGCCGTGGGAACTGTGGCCTCGCTGGTGCGACGGCGACGGGGCTCAGGCTTGTCCGGCACAACCTCTGCGTCTTCGGTGTCGTCATCGTCAAGCCCGTCGCCGGGGTTCTCGCTCTCCGAGGGCTCGCCGGCCTCCGGTGCGCCAGTGACCGCACCCGTACGGAAACGCTTGACACTATCAGCAAACAGCTCGTCAAGGTCGTAGCCTCCGTCGCCCGACAGCTCCGGCAGCGCTGCGTCATCCAGCCAGCCGATCACTGCAAAGATGGGCTTGTAGTTCTTGAAGCCCTGCGCCTCAAACTGTTCGAGGTCGTGAACAAACACCGGCCAGCACGGCTCGCCCGATGCCATGCGCCGGGAGACTTCCTTGAGCATGTCCCCCATCTCTGCTTTGCCAGACACAGAGCTATTCGAAAATTCGATCTGACGGTCATTGTCCAAGGACTTCGCCTGCCAACCGCGCTGTGACTGCCAACCCTCGCCTTTGGCGGTGTTGTACGGGCCATGAAGGTCATGGTCGGGCTCAGGGATGCGCTGCTCAGTGAAGATGTTGTACCAGAGCTTGGCGACCGGCTTGCCTCCCTTCCACGCGATCCAGCCGTCCATGAACGACGCGACGTTCAGCAAGAAAGGCTCGTCGGGAGTGACGGTCTTGCCGTCCTGAAAGGCGCTGTACACGCCTTTCTTACCAGAGAAGTTAAGAAACTCGCTCTCGCCTCCGCGCTGCGGCGCCTCGTTGGCGCTCTCCTTCGCTCGTGCGGCCATCGCCTTGGTGTCGAGGGGCTTGACCGCGCTGCCGAACGGGCTAGTGATTTCATTTGCCATTTGTCATTTAGCCTTCGTTTGTCTGTAGCTAACAGGTGCCGGTGTTAGCTTCCGGTAGGTTCCCCCGTAGAGGGGAAGATTTATGGCTCGTGGACCGTCGCGCTGGGGAGACACGAAGCGCCCTAGTTACCCCCCAGAGCTACCGGCTGGGGACCATGATCGTCACGCTTCCTTGGGAATTTCGATCACCGTCATCACTGACGACGGCGCTCCGGTCTTGGTGAAGTCTTCGTACTTCTTGCCATGCGTCTCCAGGTACGCAGTGATGAGCGCTTTGTCGAGGCTGACCGCGCCCTTCTTCATTGAGCACTTGAAGATGTAGCCCGCGTGCTGCAAAGAGCCCGCGCCGATGATCGCCGGGCGCACTATGGGGTCGAGCTCCTTGAGGCGGGCGTCAATCTTTGCCTTGGCGGCGCGTAGCTCCAACAGCTCGGCCAGATAGGGCTTGACGTTATCGAGAGAAGATGGTGCGGGCGATGTCGATTGCTCGGTCACGGTTTTCTTTCTCCTGTTTAATCATGGTACCCGCCGCTGAGCATCGCGCAGTGTGCGGGCAGTACTGGCAGTCTCCGTTGTGAATGCCTTCGGCTGGCACTTCGTCCGGGGCCGAGGCGGTAAAAACGGTATCGGCGCGTACCTTGAGGTCTGCAAGGTACTCTTTCGCAGCGGCTGTTTTTGTGTCAATCCAAAACTCTGGACCCTTATTGAAGTCAGACGCGTCTGTGTAGGTCAGCAGCCCGCCAACGAGGTCTCGCGCTGGCATGGCGATCTGCATGAGGTCGGTGTTCTGGATCACCTGCGCTATGTGAGCGGGGACAGGCATACCAGACATTTTCTTGCGCGGATCATAGCTCTTAAACTCAAGGGTGAAGTCCCCCTTGGGCCGTACCGCCAGACCGTCTGGCGTGCCGCTTCTGTTGCCGTCCACAAAGCTAACTTGGTTGGAGCCGAGAAACATGAAGCTGGTCCCCGGCACGCCACCCCGTAGCTTAGTTACCAGCCATTCTTCTTGAGCGTTGCCCCGCTCTGCGTACCCCCAGTTACCGGGCATTGCCCCCGTGATAAACCCTTTGGGAAGGGTGTCCATATTCCCCTCCAGAGGGGAACGCTCCAAGTCGTCAGCCTCGATGAAGCAGCCCAAGTCATCGTAGCGCTTGTTGAAGAACGCCATACGCAGACACTTACCAACTTCAGACGATGAGACATAGGACTTGCGCATCAAGTGCCCGCCGCCGAACACGGGCCACATGCGCGTCTCTTTGCGGATGTTGGCGTCCAGTGCCCTACGCAGCACGTTGGTCGGTTGCGCCAGAGTTTTAGCGTCGAACATTTGATAGTCCCCATTGGTTGGCAGTGATTACCGGCGGGGCAACCGCTGGATGACAACGCCTTACTATAGCAAGAACGCAAGGCGTTGTCAAGTGTTGCCATCAATACAAAATCATCGCCACAGCAACGCCAACCAGCGCTGCTAACACTGTCAACATTGACAGCACCGCCAAGGCGACAACACTACCACGGCGACGCCGGAGCGTCCCTCGGCTGGGGGAGCGGTGCCGCGTCATGGCGCGCACTTCTTCGTCGGATCGGGCATACCCACCCACACTTCGATGTGCTGAACGTCGCCACGCACCGCTGCCAGCGCGCACAAAAGAGCCTTATCGCCTATCGCACGCGCATACTGGCGCGCCAAAATGGCAGTGAGAGGCTGGCCGCACTCAGCAAACTGGGTAAGCAGCATGTTGACCAACAAGCCATCCAAAGCGCACTCGGGGCAGATGCCCACCGCGCCAAGTTCGTTAAGCATAGCAGTCAAATGCTTTTCAGTTACCGCTTCGTAACGCATTTGCGCTACCGACGTAGTGAGGCAAGACATATCTCGTTCTCCTGTTTACCCTGCAAGGGGGATTATTCTCCGGTACGTACGATCCGCTGTTCTGCGCCTTTGGCACGCCTCATGCGAGCGATGGCCAGGCTAAGAGGATGCGTTGGCATCACTGTATCCACGATGACAGGCTGCGTCTGACCAGTGCGCTGCACCCGCTTGTAAAACTGCTCTATGGTGGATGCGCTCGGGCAGTCCTGCGCTATCACTACCCTGTGACACATAGCCTGTAGGTTCCAGCTAACCCCCATCGCAGTCATCTGGCCTACGATAACGTCAAGGTTTCCGTTGTTGAAAGCACTCCTTATCTCTTCGCGCTTCTTCACCGTCACGCCACCCCGCACCACGCCGACAGACAGCCCGCGCTTCTCAAGCTCTGCAACGTACGCATCGCCTACGGCGGTATGATACACGCCCACCAGCACCGGGCTATTGCGGGATATGTTCTCTATGTGCTCCACAACCGGGCCCACCACCGACAGAGCCAGCGCTTGCCAAACGCCTTGCAGCCCGGCAAGCTCTTCTTTCGGCCCCGCCGGGCTAAATTTTAGGGCAACCTCTATTTCGCGGTCAGTCATCTTTGATAGCATATCGGCATAGTGCTTCGGAAGCCGGGCGGGCTTAACAGTCAGAGGGGCAAACGTCAGCATTGGTAGGTCTAGCGCTTCCTCTCTTCTAATTGCGCCTATGTCATGGTACACTATGCGGTTTAGCAGCCTAGAGGACGTGCTCGCCACAATTTTTGGGCTTTTAGGGAGGTTTTTAGCTACACTTATCCACTTAATAACGCAGAAGCTACGCACAAAATTCTGGTACTCAGTCACCCCGTACTGCGCGAACACTTTAGGGAACAAGGCGACTAGCTGCGTCCACATATCGTTGCTATGCGACCACACCGGGTTTCCTGTCAGAGACCACACATGGTCGAACAGCTCCGTGAACCCCCTGTCCCCATCGTACTCTGCACCGAACACAGCCTGCGACCGCTTGGAGCCATAGCCGCGCAGATAATGCGCCTCGTCCAGTATCAGCGCGCCCTTGTTAAAGTGCGCGCGCAGTCTGGCCCGTTGACTACCTGCGGCAAGGTCGTACGGACACAAAACAAAATCAGTGTCGGGCTTGATCTTATCCGCGCCCGAGCGCAGGATTTGCGCCTTAGCGCCCAGCCACATTTCTGTCTGCTCCTTCCACATCTCCATCGAAATTAGCGGCCCCAGAACAAGTCCCCGGTCATGGCCCGCACGCTTCACAGCCTCTAGCGTGGACAGGGTTTTACCTGTCCCCGCTAGGCTATGGTTGGGGATGTCCCCCTGTATCAACCTATCTGCATCTTCGTCTTGGATGCGCATGAGCGTTGGGCGGATCATTGCTTGCCGAACCTCTTCGGATTGGCCACCACCGCCTGCATCGGCTCGGGAGCGTTACCCTCTGCGGGGGATTGTGCCTTGCCGGGCGTCACACAATGCACAGACATGAGCGCAGACGCGAGCAAGGCGTGCGCGACCGCTAAGTTATTGGCGCACACGCACTTTGCCCGAACCGTATCGTTGGCCGGGTCGTCGTGCATCATCCTGCGCCAGCCCATGCAGTCGGTCATTAAGGTAGCAGCCACATCAAGCAGGGCCACTATCTTATTTTCTGCGGGCTTGGGCAGCATGGCATAAAGGACAGCCTCGCGGCGCAGCCGCAGCACCTCGTTGGAGGGAAGGCGCTGCATGTTGCGGCCAGCCACAAAGTCAATAACCTCCGCATCGCCAGCCTCGATGCTACGCATAAGCCGCTCAAAGCGAAGCAGCTCGATCAGCGCCTTGGCGTGCTCTTTGTCGCTATCATGCACCGAGACAGTCATGGGGGCAAAGCCCATCCTCGACCACTCCGCTCGATGGTTTTTCACGTAGAGCGAATTTACAGCAGCGTCTATTCTATTGGTCATAGTCACACGATCTCCCTGTTAATGACGATGGCGAAGGCTTTCCCGTTCCCGTCGCGCATGAAGCTGACGGTAATTTCGCCGCACAAGTCCGAGCCCAGAGTCAACATAAAGTTGCGCATGGCCTGCTTTGTTTGCGCTGCGGTCAGATCGTACCTGTCAACGCAGGGCATATAAGCTCCGCCCGTCTTCTTTGTCGGAGTCATTTCATTCCCTCTCTTGCTGACTTCGCGTCGGCCCGTCTCTTGTTTCTGGCCTCCGTCACCTTAGCGACCGCCTCCGGCCGCCGCTGCTCATGGGCGAACCTTCCCACGTCCTTCGTTATCCCCTCCACAGGGGAAGCTACACCGGGCAGGGCGTCCGGCACTACGCCACCACGCACAATGTAAGACCCAGACTGGACCAAGTGCCCTCCGTCAACGTCGCACTCGCGCCACAAGGTACGCGGGTCCGAAGTCTTGCCGCTTGCCAGCAGACGAACAAAGCCATTGCCCCGCGCAGCATACAGGTAGCCCGCGCGCTCAAACACATCCACTTGGCGGTAGACGCCAGCGGTCACTATGACCGCCTTTGCCCCGTCTATGATAGAGAAGTAATCCATGGTCTATCCTTTCCCCTCTATAGGGTATTAGTGGTCTGTCTGGTCAAACTCGCCAAAAGTCAGGCTCGCCAAGAGGAAGGTTTGAGTCGGTGTAACCGTCGGCTGGCGTCGCCCATCCTGCCTCGCGTCAGCGAAGTCTTCGTTCCATGTGCTATCAGGCATGGTGCAGCTCCTTAGTAGTGGATCAGTTCCGCTCTGCGCCTCAGCTAGAGACGCAGGCCGGAGCGGATCAGGCTTCGACGTGTTTCCCCTACAGAGGGGAAGTAGCCTCCACGTTGTGCATCTCGACGACGCTGTTATGCAGCCCGGCGCTAATCACCACAACGTCCGCCAGCTCGCCGGTAATATTAAAAGCCATGCGCGACGCTTGGATTATCGCAGCGTCAGTAACTCTGGTGTGGAACGGAATCCAAAGGGGCAGAGGCCGGAGCAGGGTTTGCAGGTCGTCCTCCAGAATAAGCGCGCCCCGCTGCATTTGCAGCGACACCATGCTAAGCAGGACAGACTGCACCGAGAACCTGAGCAGGTCGTTATTGTCCTCGTCGGTGGCGTCCAACAGAAGGTCAGAGGTGTTCTCCATGCCGGTCGTGAACCCCGCTTCTCTGGCGAACCACAGCGCCGCGCTGTACGCAGGGTTGATTGCCTCCTTGAGCACAAGGCCGACAGCTTGCACTATGTACCTATCAAGGAATCGCTTCGTGTAAGGCAGGTCGCCGGTCGAACGGGCGACAACGGCGGGCAGGTGGCGCGTCGCTCCCAGGACAAATGCAGTGATGTCCCCGTAAACCTCGACGGTCTGGCGAGTGTTGGTGCTGGTCATGGTCTCTTCTCCTGATTACCCTATAGGGGGGATTAGTGGGCTGCTATTGCGACAACGGCCAGCTTGCGCCAAGCGTCTCTTGAGGCGGGCGACGCAGTACCCCACGCCGCACTTTTCTGGCTCTTGTTAGCCCTGCCGTGCAGGGCGCGAGCGACCCTCTCGACCTGAGACGTGCTATCATCAAGCACGTGCTCCTTCGGAGGGGAGCCAGCTAGGTCTAGCGCAGTAATCATAGCGCTGATAAGGTCGAACATTTCGCGGCTCGTGCGGTGCGGGCCGTCTAGCGCAACGACCTCGAACCCCTGAACATTCATAATCTGCCACATACGCATCCCTGAATTTGAATTATCAAGCAACAGGTGGCCCACGCAAGGCTCGTAGCCCTTGGCAGGCGATACCGGCCTGCCCGTGCGGCGGTTGAGCTTGGTCATTGCCCGGTTGAGCTCGCCCTTGCTTACACTGCCAGTCATGGTCTCTTCTCCTGATTACCCTCTAGGGGGGATTATGTATCAATCGCTATCGCGGGCGTCGCGTTCCTCGCGGACGGCTTTGATTGCGAGGCTGTAAGCGATGCTTACATCGGTGAGGCGGACGGCGGCCAAGCGGTGGGCCTCTCGTGCATCTATGGCGCGAGCGTCCGCCGCCATGACCGCATCGCGGGCGTCGCGCGCGGCATAAAACGCTGAGGTGTGCGCGTCTCGCGCGGCGTCGAAAGCAGCTTCAAGATCGGTCATAGTCGGTGCTCCTAGATAGTGGATCAGTTCCGCGCTGCGCCTCATTGCGAGAGGCGCAGGCCGCAACGGATCAGGCCGCGCGGCTAAGCCAGGTCACGGATCGCGTCGCGCGCCTTGAACGCGACGAGGGAGGCGGAGTAGGATCGACTTCGAGCGTCGCGTGCGGCGATGGCGATGGCGCGGGCGTAGTGGGCGGCGCCCGCGGCGTCGCTGGCGGCGTCGCTGGCGGCGTCGCGGGCGGCGCGGGCGGCGTCGTAGGCGACG
>Ga0105055_10002336_pt1 | contig 29631 bp, 14 predicted proteins | sample BON03_FD_78090 | JGI IMG/M metagenome (GOLD analysis project Ga0105055, IMG submission 78090) | Freshwater microbial communities from Lake Bonney liftoff mats and glacier meltwater in Antarctica - BON-03 | ecosystem: Environmental > Aquatic > Freshwater > Ice > Glacier meltwater | place: Lake... | reverse complement strand
TGTGTGTATGTGTGTATAGCTGTATATATGTGTAGGGTGTTGTGTGGAGGTGTGGGTGGGGAGGGTTTGGCGTTTCGCACGATTGACGCGTGTTCTTCGTCGGTGGTTGCCGCGTTCGCCGTCTGCTCTGTGTGTGGTGGCGTGTGGCAGAGAGGGAGCGCGGTGCTTTTTTGCGCGCTCGGGGAGGCGCGAGCAGCGCGCGCACGCTCGCCGTCGGCGCGGCGCCTTTTGGACCGCCTTTCCAGAAATTAGCGTCCACCCTCCGTCCTCCCTACCCTTGTCTCTCATCCCAGACGCTCGCGACCGATCACGATCATCAGAAGCAACAGGGCGCTCCCTCTCTCCAACGAGCAGCGAGCAGCATCGAGCGGCCGCAACACAAACCGCACCGTCCCATCAACAACATGAGCGCATCGACGCCAGCCCAGGGCCGCACCGACTGGAGCGTCCGCCTCAAGGGCGCCCTCGAAAAGGTCAAGGAAAAGGCCGTAGAGATCGGCGCGGAACTTAAGGAGGCCGCGGCCGAGGCCGCGACGACCATCGAGCGCGTGGTCGACGGCGCCGGCGACAACGCCGAGCGCGCCATCGCGAGCGCGCTGGGGGGCAAGGGCGGCGCCGGCGCCGGCGCCTCCTCTTCCTCTTCCTCTGCGCCGCAGAGCAGGGCCGCCGAGGCCGCCGCCGCCTCGCGCTCGCACGTGGCCCACACCGGCGGGCACGAAGTCGAGGGCGTGTCCATCGGCGGGCAGGAGACGTGCCTCATCCTCCCGCGATTCAAGGTTGCCTTTGACATCGGCCGCTGCCCGCAGCGCGCCGTCACGGCCGCGCCCGTCGTCCTGCTGACGCACGGCCACCTGGACCACGTCGGCGGGCTGCCCGCGCACGCCGCGTCGCGCCAGCTCCTGGGTTTGCCCCCCCCCCGGTACATTTGCCCGCCAAAGCTCGAGCCCGCCGTGCACCAGCTCATGGCGGCGGCCGCCGCAGCGCAGGGCGACCGCGAGCCGCCGCCCTACGACGTGCTGGCCCTGGCGCCGGGCCAGGAGGCCGAGCTGCCGGGCGGGCACCTGGTGCGCCCGTTCGCCGCGCGGCACGACGCTTGGTGCGGGGGCGGGGCGCAGGGCTACGTGATCTACTCGCTCAGGCGCAAGCTCAAGGCGGAGCTGGCGGGCAGGCCGGCCGAGGAGGTGAAGGCGCTGCGCGAGTCGGGGGTGGAGGTGACGGAGGCGGTGCAGTCGCCCGAGGTGGCGTACACGGGGGACACGACGGGGCAGCTGCTGGAGGACGCGGCCGGGTGGGGGGCTAGCGGCGGGGCGTCGGCAGCATCGGCGGCGGCAACGGCGGCGGCGGCAGAGGCGGCGGCGGAACCGGTGTTTGATTTGGGCGGCGCGCCGCCGCCGCCGCCGCCGCCGCCCACGGCCGCCGCCGCCCCGGCTGCTGGCCCCGACCCGGTGCTGCAGGACGCCCTGCGCGCCAAGCTCCTGATCATTGAGTCCACCTTTCTGGACGACGCGGGGGCGGGCGGCGGAAACGGCGGCGCGGCAGGCGGCGGCGGGAGCGGCGGCGGCGGGGGCGTCGACATCGAGGGCGCCCGGCGGCGCGGGCACATGCACGTCGCCGAGCTCGCGCTGCACCAGCACGTGCTGCAGGCCGCCGGGGCCGTGCTGCTAGTGCACTTCTCGCCGCGCTACCGGCGGCGCGACGTCGAGGCGGCGCTGGCCGCCAACCTGCCGCCGGCGCTGAGGGCGCGCTGCTCGCCCTTTTTGAACGGGTTTGCGTAAAATCATTTTCCAACGACGAGTCTTTGCAACGAAGAGTCTCGTTACGAGAGTGGGAGAGGCAGCCCGCGACTCATGCGCAACACGTGATGCGCAACGGGCGGTGCGCGCCACCAGACACGAGGAAAGAGAGGGATCGAGTGGTGTACAGATGCTGCGGGAAAACAAAAAAAGCACGACGAGCGGAAAAAATTGCGGCGGCGGCGGCGGCGGCTGTGCGACGAGCAAGCGAGCGTCTCCTTCCCTCTCGCTCCCCCTCCCTCCCCCGCGCACGCTCCCTACAGGAGATCACAACAACAAAACCCTAGAGCCTACTGAGAACAACCGCGAGAGAGAGAAAGAGCCTAGCCAATCATTGAAGGGACCACATCACCAAAAAACCAACACAAAAAACCAACACAAAAAACCGGTCGCCGCTTTCCTTTCCATTTTCACCAACTAAGGGAACATCGCCAGCTGCCGGAGCGCCGTCGTCTCGTCGAACCCCATGATCAGGTTGAGGTTCTGCATCGCCTGCCCGCTCGCCCCCTTCACCAGGTTGTCGATCACGGAGAGCACAATGGCGCGCCCCGGCAAGGCGTCCTCAAACACGGCCACGTGGCAAAAGTTGGTCCCGCGTACATGGCGCGTGTGCGGCACCCCGCCCTTTGGCAAGACTTTGACAAAGTACTCGTCCGCGTAAACGCGCTCGAGCTCGGCGCGCAGGTCGTCCGCCGTGACCCCCGGGGTCAGCTTGACGTACATGGTCGACTGCATGCCGCGCGCCATGGGCATGAGGTGCGGCGTGAAGGAAACTTTCACGGGGCCGTTCTTGCCGCCGGTGGCTTCGGTCAAGCCTTGCTCGATCTCGGGCATGTGCCGGTGCCGCGACACGCCGTACGCGTTGATGCCCTCGGCCACCTCGCAGTACAGGTTGGATTCCTTGGCCGCGCGCCCGGCGCCCGACACTCCGCTCTTGGCGTCGACGATGATGTCCTCTTGAGAAATGAGACCGGCCTTCAGGAGCGGATGCAGCGGCAGCTGCACGGAAGTCGGGTAGCACCCCGGGTTGGCCACCAGGCGCGCCTCCCGGATGGCGTCGCGGTACACCTCGGTGAGGCCGTAGACGGCCTCGCGCTGGAGGTCCGGGGCGGCGTGGGCGCCGCCGTACCTGATTGGATTGTGTGTTGTTGTGGCCGGGGAGGTTTGGTTTTTTTGGGGGGGGGGGGGGGGGGGGGTGGTGGGGGGGGGGGGGTTTTGTGTTTGTGGGGGGGGGGGGGGGGGGGGGGGTTCGTGTGGCGCGCGTGTGTTTTCCTCTCTCTCTCCCGTCGTTGTCTTTAGAGACTCGGGAGACGGCGACGCGCCGCGCCAAAACCACGTCGCAGGAAAAAGCCCACTCCGCCCCTCGTCCTCCCGCCCCCCCCTAGCAACAGGGAAAAGAAAAGGTATCCACAAATGTACACCAAACCAATCCGTCCTCACCACTCGGCGTACACGTGCACGTCCGCCAGCCGAAAGTCCGCCGACAGGTCGACCACCTTGACGTGGCGCGGAAGCGCCTGGACGATGGCCTGGGTGGTGGCGTGCGGCAGGCAGCAGAAGGCGGCGTCGACGTCGGAGAAGTCGACGTCGGCGATCTTGACCAGGGCCGCGTCTGTGCCCGAGGCCAGGTGCGGGAACACGTCGGCGAACCGGCGGCCCGCCTGCTTCTCGCCCGTGAGGGCGGCGAGCTCGAGCCCCGGGTGCAGCGCCGCTAGGCGGACGACCTCGGCGCCGGTGTAGCCCGAGGCGCCGAGCACGGCGACGCGGCAGGTCTTGGTGTTGAGGGAAGCCGGGGCGGTTGCGGGCTTGGACTGCTTTGCTTATTTGGTTTTGGGTTGGGGGTTGGTTTTGTCGGCACGGTGCGGCTTGGAAGGGAGCGAGGGGGGCGCGCGACGAACGAGTTCGGCGCGTCGCCGCCGGCCGGCGCACACTGGTTTTGTTGCGCCAGTGGGGTTGTCTCTGTCGCACGACGGCGGGTGCGATCCCGCCCGGTCCTCGAGCCACCCCGAACCTTGCTCCTCACCACCGTGGCCGACGCGCGGACCTGCACGCAGGCGCTGCGCGAGTGGAGTGGCATCTGTCTCCCTCTCTCTTTCTGCAGCACGTGTATTTTGTTCGCCTGTTGCGCGCGAGGTGGATGGGTGACGAATGGGGGAAGTCGATCTTAGGGGGCGGTGCGACACGTGATGCTTTGGTCGTGGGATCGAGGCATTTAAAAGGTGTAAGAGGGAAAGGAGGGCGCGGAACAAAACCCTTTTTTGAAGGCGGGGGGGGGTCCGCCCCAGCATCCCCCACACACGTCTATCTCAACATGACATGAGCGCATCCATCGCGGCGGACCAGACTAGTGCGGCGCCAGGCGCGCGGCTCGTGCAGGTGCGACGACGGATCGAGCGAAACCGATGCCAAAATTTACGGAGGCTCTCTCTCCCGCGCCTTTCTCTCTCTTTCGCCTCACAAACACACCCCCGGGACAATAACAACTAACAGTCCCTCGACGCGTGGCTGGCCGCCCGCGGCGACGCCGCCCTGCGCGCCTTCGCGACGGGCGCCCTGTGGGTCGGCGGCGCGCACGCTCTGTACCTCGCCGCGCTGCCGGCGCCGGCCGAGGCCGAGCTGGCGGGCGCGTCGGGCGGCGCCGCCGGGGCGCGAGGCGGCCTGCGCGGCCTGGCGGCGCGGCGCGCGGCGCCCCGCGCGCGCCGGCTCGCGGTGTGGGGCGTGCTGGCCGTGGCCGCCTACGACGCGCTGCGGTCGGGGCAGCAGGAGCGGCGGCGGGCGCGCCTCGACGAGCGGTACCGGGCGCTGCTGCTGCAGCCTGCGGCCGCGGCGCCGGTTGCCGCCGGAGTGCCCGTGCCGCCGGCGCGAGGGAGGGGGGGTGACGCCTTTGATCGCGAGCCTGACAACCGAGCGAGGATATAGGATACGGTCGTGAGGCGCGCGCGCGCCGGACGAGGCAGGATCGACGCCCGGCGGACGCTCGTCGGCGGCGATCGAATGTCTTGGCCGCCCCCCCGTGTGTCACCCCGGACTCCCGCTCTCTCGTCCATGCAAGAATAGCGACAAGGAGACCAAGTTGTCTCATGCTTTCCTCAGCAAGGGAGCGGACCCGCGCGCGCGCGCGCCCCGTCTTTCCATCGCCACCGAGCGCCGCGCGCTGCCGTCCGTCGCCCGAGACAAGGTGGGTCGTCACAGGCGCTGGGCGATGAGCGCGCCAGACGACGTCTCGTTCGCGACGGCGTCGCCGCCGGCAGTCAACAATCCGCACACCCTTTCCCCTCCCTCAAGCCCACTTCTATTATGACTCTGAGATAAGCAACCGCCCCTCACCGCTCCCGTTCCCCCTGAACCAACAACCCCATCCCTTTGCCAGGAGATAAAGGACAAACCAAAAACAGCTGCGCCTCACCCCTTCCTCGCGCCGCGCGCCCTCTCGTCGCCCGCCCCCCAACTCGCGCTGATTACCTCGGCTCCCCTCGGCGTCTGTCTATCGAGCGACGTTTGCGATCGATCCTGCCCCGGAAAGGGTCAGCCGGCGGTCGTGATTGGGAGTGTGTGAGTCATCGAAATCTGACCCTCCGCCCCTCCCTTGTCGGGCCTCTCGATCGGCCCCCCCCGGCGCCGCCCGAGCCATGAGTTACTTTGGCGCGCAGCCTGACCTGCTCAAGCGATTGGAGGACCCCGAGCGCGACGGCGACGCGGGCGGCCCCGGCGGTCCCACCTTGCCGCGCGGCGCGCCGCCTGTCGCCGGCCCGTCGCCGTCGTCGTCGTCGTCGAGCCGCCACCAGCAACAACACCACAGGCAGCAGCAGCAGCAGGAGCAGCGGCACCGTCAACCGTACTTTCCGCAGCAGCATCAGCAGCACCATGAGCACGATCAGGGGCAACAGCAGGCGATGATGGCGAGCGCGATCGCGGCGGCCATCCAGCAGCAGCAGGCGTGGGCGCCGCCGCCGCCGCCGCCCCTGCCGCTGCCGCCCCAACAGCAGCAGCAGCAGCAGCATCCCGGGGCCGCGGGCGGCGAGGCCGGCGCCGCCTACGCGCACTACCTCGCGCTCCAGCACCTGCAGCAGCAGCAGCAGCAGTTCCTGCAGTTCCACCAGTTCCAGCAGCAGGTCCAGCAGCAGTACCAGCAGCAGCACCACCACCACCACCACCAGGCCCCGCAAGCGCCGCCGCCGCCGCCGCCGCCGCCGCCGCCGCCGCCAAAGGTGCCGTTCCCGGCGGCGTTTGGCGCGCCGCCCTACGAGGCGTTTTTGCAAAACGCATTTGCGCCGCCGCCGCCGCCGCCGCCGCCGCCGCCGCCGCCCATGCAGCGGCATCAGGGCTATCACCCCCATCAGCACCGGCACCAGCAGCGACAGCACCACCACCAGCAGCAGCACCACCACCACCACTACCAGCAGCAGCACCCGCGCCAGCGCGCGCCGCTCTGCCCGGCGCCTCCGCGGCCCGGCGCGCCCGCGGCGGCGGCGCCGCTCTCGCCGCCCCCCCCGGCGCCGGCGCAAGCCTCGGCGGCCGCGACCGCCGCCGCCGCCGCGGGCGGTGCCCGCGCGCCCGCGCAGGCGTTCTCCCCGCCCCCCCCCGCCTTCTCCGCCGCCCACGCCGTCGTCGACGACCTGCTCGCCGCCGTCCGCGCCGTGCCCTCGGGCGCCGGCGCCATCGAGGCCGTGGCTCTCGACCTGCACCGCCTGGACACGCGCGCGCTGGCCGCGCTGCTCAAGGCGCTGCGGCGGCTGGGGCTCGGCTTCCGCGCGACGGAGATCTTTGACTGGCTGCGGCGCCTGGGCCCGCCGCCGGGGGCGCGCGCGGGCGCGGGCGGCGCCGCGGCCGCTGCCGCCGCCGCCGCCGCTGCCGCCGCCGCCGCCGCCGCCGCCGCCGCCGCCGCTGCCGTTCCCGCGGGCCCGCCGCAGACGTCGGCCGAGGCGGCGATGCTCCCGCCGCGGCAGGCCCCGCAGCGCCACCCCCTCCACCGCTCCGCGGGCCCGACTCCGCAGCAGCACGGCGGCATCAACAACATCACCAGCGGCCGCCGCCCCGGCCCCTCGCCGGGCGCGGGCCCCAACGCGCGCGCCGTCGCCGCCGACCTGGCCCGGCGCGCCGAGCTGGCCGCGCTGTGCGACCTGTACACCTACACGACCGCCATCGCCATGTGCACGGCGCCGGCGCACCTCGCGCGCGCGCGGGAGCTCATGGCGGAGATGCGCGCGCTGGGGATCGTGCCCAACGCGCACGCGCACAGCGCCCTGGTCGCGGCCATGCTCAAGGGGGGCGACCCGCACGGCGCCCTGCGCGCGTACGAGCGCATGCGCGCCGACGGGTGCCAGCCCACGGGGGTGACGTTCCACACGCTGGTCGAGGTACTGCACGATCTGGGGCGGTGGCGCGAGGCGGTCTCGGTGCTGGACGAGATGGCGGCGCTGCGCATGCGGCCCGAGCCGCGCGCGTTTGCGGCGGTGCTGGCGGCGTGCGCCGCCGCGCGCGAGCCGGCGGCCGTGGCGGGCGCGTGGCGGCGGCTCGAGGCGGCGCGCGTGCGGCCGGCGCCGGGCATGCGGTCCGTGGCCATCCTGGCGCTGTGCAGCGTGGGCGACGTGCCCGCGGCGGCCAAGCTGTTCCGCGAGCTGGCGGCCGAGAGCGGAGCGGCGCCGCCGCCGCCTCGCAAGCCGCCGGGCGGCGATGCGGCGGCGGCGGCTGCTGCTGCGGCTGGGGCTGCTGCGGCCGGGGCTGCCGGCGCGCGCAGCCGCGGCGACGGCGGCAGCGGCAGCAGCGGCGGCGGCTCTGGCCCCCCGGGCGGTCGCGTCAGCGCTGGGGCCGGCGGCGCGGGCAGCGCGGGCGGCAGCGCCGGGGCCGGCAGCGGCGAGGACGACCAGGGGGGCTGCGAGTCGCCCTCGCAGCAGGTGTGCTCGGCCCTGCTGCGCGCCGCGCGCCGCGGCGGCCACTGGCGCGTGGCGGTCGAGGTTCTCGACTGGGTGGTCTCCGCCTCTTCGTCGGCGGGCGAGCCGCCGCCGCCGCCCGGCTCGGGCCCCGTGCTGCCGCTGCTGCCGCCCTCGGCGGCCGCGTTGCTGTCCTCGGCGCGTGCGGCGGCTGCCGCAGCCACGGAGGACAAGGGCGTCGCCCCCAGTGCCTCCGCCGCTGCGTCCACCGCTGCCGGCAAGCCCGCCCGCCAGCCGTCGGCGGCCCACTGCACGGGTCGCCGCAAGCCCATCGCGCCGCTCCTGCTGGCGGCGCAGAAGCGCGCGGCGGCGGCGGGCGGGCGCGGCGGCGTCGGGGCCGCCCCTGATGGTGGGGCCGCCGCCGCCGCCTCTGGCCCGGGCAGCAACAGCGGCGCGAGCGACGCCGGCAGGCCCGCGGGACCGCTGCTGCTCGGCGGCCGCCGCCCGCGCGCGACGGCCGCGTCCTACGCGGCGGCCGTCGGCGCGTGTTGCGCGGGCGGCGAGCTCGGCGCGGCGCGGTGGGTGCTGGCGGCGCTGCTGGCGCGCGGCGGCGCGGGGCTGCCGGCGCGCGCGCTGGTCGCCCTGCACGCGCTCTGCTGCGACTGGGAGGGCGCGTACGCGACCTACTGGCGCGCCCAGGAGCTGCAGCAGGAGCAGTGGCGGCAGCGGCAGCAGCAGCGGCAGCAGCTGGCCGGCGTCGCCATCCCCGCCCAGGCCGCGCCGCGCTCGCCGCCGTCGCCGCCAGCAGGGCCGACAGCGACAGCCGCGGAGGCCGAGGCGGGCGGCGCCCTCTTGGCCGCGTCCAGCGGCTCGTCCTCCTCGAGCCCGCACCTGACCGAGGTCGCGAGCGCGCTGCCGTCGCTGGCCATCGCGTCGTCCGCGCTCTCGGACACGGCGGTGGCGCTGGCGCTCGGCAGCGGCCCGGCCACGCCCCGCGGCGACGGCTCGCCCGCGGCCGAGGCAGCAGCGGCGGCGGCGGCGACGACGGCGGCCGCTGCGGCCGAGGCTCTCTCGGCCCAGGAGGCCCCGCCCACCGCCGCCGCCGCCGCCGCCGCCGCGGCCTTTGACGTCCGGCTCGCATCCGCCGCGGTTGAGGCACTCTGGGGCGCGGGCACGGCGGCCGCGTGCGCGCAGGCCGTGCGCATCTTTGACGGCGCCGTGCGCGCGGGCGCGTTCCGCGTCGACGTGGCGGGGGCCCCGCCGCCCGCCGCCGACGCCGACGCAGCCGACGGCGCCGCCGCCAATGCCGCCGGCCCGTCCTCCTCCTCCTCGGGCGCGTCGCTCGAGTGCAGCGTCGTGGCGCCCGGCGCCGCCGCCGCCGTGATAGGCGTGTGGCGCGTCCTGCTGCTGCTGCGGCGCCGGCCGGCCGAGCTCGCCGCGGCCGCCGAGCGCGGCGGCGGCGTGGTGGCGCTCTCGGTGGCGCTCTCGGTGGCGCCGCCCGCCGCCGCCGCCGGGCGCGGCGGCGTGGTGGCGCTCTTGGTGGCGCCGCCCGCCGCCGCCGGGCGCCGCGGCGCCTGCGCCCGGCGCGCCAACCGCGCGGCCCTGCGCCGGCTGCTGCCCTCGCGCGCGGTCCTGGGCCCGCTCGCGCCGCTGGCGGCCGCGTACTTTGCGGCCCGCCGCCGCGCCGCCTCTGCCGCCTCCAGGGGCAGCGCGCCCGCGTCGCCGTCGTCGCTGGCCTCGGCGCTGCGGGCGGCGAGCCGTGAGGAGGAGGAGGACGACGACGGGGGCGCAGCCGCTGCCGGCGTCGCCTCGGTCGCCGCGGGCGACGAGGCGGCTGGCGGCGGCGGCAGCGCCACCTGCAGCCTCAGCGCGGACGGCAGCAGCGACGAAGATGACGACGACTTCAGCGACGACGACGACGACGACCAGGGGGCCGACGACACGAGCGCGGGCGTCGGCGGCGGCGGCGGCGGCGGCGGGCCGGGCTGCGGCGGGGCGTCCTCCTCCTCTTACCGCCCCGCCCGCGAGCACGCCGTGCGTTTGGCCCTGCCCGCGCGCGAGCTGGCGGCCTGGCTCGCCTCGGCCGAGTTTGCGTCGGCCGCTCCCCCTGCGCTGCTCGCCGCCGAGCAGCAGCAACAGCAGCAGCACGAGGACGAGGCCGGGCGCGGCGAGCAGGACGGGGAGGCCGCCTGTGCGCGCCTGGCGCACGACGCCTCGCGCGCCGCCAGCTACGCCTGCGCCCTCGCCGCCGCCCGCTGCGTCCGCCCCTCCCAAGCGCCGCCTCACGCGCCCGCCGACGACCACGGCGGCGCCGAGCGCGAGGAGGGCGCGGCGCCGGCGCCAGCGGCGGCCGCACAGGCGGCGGCGGCCGCCGCGCCCGCCGCGCCCGCCGCGCCCGCCGCGCCCGCCGCGCCCGCCCCCGCCCTCGCCCCCGCAGAGGCCCTAGTGCACGTGATGGCGGCGCTGCTCGCCCCGCCGCGCGCCGACGTCGACGCGGCCGCCGACGCCTGCGCCGCCGCCGCGCTGTCGGGCAGCCGCGCGGAGCGCGCCCAGGCCACGTCGCTGCTGCTGCGGCTGCTGGCGCCCGGCAGCGACGAGGCGACCTCCGTCGTCGGCGACGCCCAGGCGCGTGCGCGCGCGGCGTTCGCCGCGGGCGGCGGGGAGCAGGAGCAGGACCCGGTCGCCGTGGCCTCCTCCGCCGTCGCCGCGGCCCGGTCCGCGCGCGGGCTGTGGCCGGCGTGGCCGTCTGCCCTGCAGCTGGCCCTCGGCGGCAAGCCCGACCCGTCGTCGCGCGCGCCCGGCGGCGGCCCCGCGCCGGCGCTGCCGCTCTCGCGCGCGCTGCGCGGCCTCGACCTGGCGCCGGCGGCAGTCCCTCCGCGCTACGCGTGATATCCTGCCCGTCTCCCAATGTTTAGGCGACTTGCATGCACCCCTCACCCAACCCCTTCCAGACCACATCTCTTGACAGCCCACGCGCACGGGTCGCTTCCTCATCCGCTTGTCTCCCCCCCTCCCCCCGCCATCTCCCCATCCAGCCGCCCGCCACTCGCCTGCCGCCTCGCTCTCTGTTTGCGAAGGCGGCGAGCCGATTTCGAAAAGTTCAAAAACTACCAACTCCCTGCATTTTTTTGTTCTTTCGCTTTTTTGCACCAACCCATTCCTTCTGTGATCGGTAAGCGCAAATCCTTCCCCAACCACCGCCCTATCTCTCTCGTGCGCGCGTGATTTCACTTCAATCCGTCAGCTCCTCGCGGCGCACGATCCGGAACCCTCCCCCCCGTCCTCGCCGGAACAAGCAACCGCGCCGCCGTCGTCCCGGCGGTCCTGCCGTCGCCGGTCTCGCGCCGCCTCGTCCTCCCCCTCCTCCGCCCGTTCTGCAGCTCCCCGCGCCGCCGTCCGCGCCCGCGCCTCGGCCGCCGTGACCAGCTCGGCCTGCAAATCCTCCCGCGGCGGCGACGACACGAACAGCAGCAGCGTGTCCGGCGAGGAGGGCGCGGCGGCGGCGGCCAAACCCCCGGCGCGGCGGCGGCGGCGGCGGCGGCGGCGCGCGGCGGCGCGCTCCCGCGCAAGCGCCTCGTGCGCCCGCCTGAGCAGGCGCGCGACGTGCCGCGTCACGGCCGACTCGACGCCCTTGGCGCCCTCGAGGGGAAAAGGCCCGCTGAACTCGACCCGGCTGGAGAGGAAGCGCACGACCGACGACGACCAGGCGAGGCGCACCGAGTGGGGGGGCGCGGCGCCGCGCCCGCTGAGCGCGCGGCCGCCGCCGCCGCCGCTGCCAGAATCGCAGTCGGCCGGCGCCAGAGGCGCCGGCGGCGGCCAAAACGTGCCCGCCTCACGTCCGTCCTCCACTCGAGCAGGTTCGCAGCCCGCAGCGGCCGCCGAGCCTGCGTCCGCCAGCCATCCGCCAACCCCTTGCGGCCCCTCCGCTTCCTCCTCCTCCTCCTCCTCCTCCTCCTCCTCCTCCTCTGCTTCCGCCGCCGCCGCCGCCGCCGCCGCAAAGCCGCGCGCGCGCTCGCGCAGCGCGCGCACGATCAGCTCGTCCACGTGGCGCCGGTCGAGCGGGAAGTAGGGCAGGAAAAAGTCCACGAGCGACACGAGCTTGAGCGTGTCCTCGTAAGGCTCGCACTCGTCCCGCCGCCACCGCGCGAACACCGCGTCGCGCAGGCGCCGCTCCGCCTCCTCGGGCGACGCCCGCTCGCGCGCCGCCGCCACGGCCGCCGCCGCCGCGGCCGCCGCCACGGCGTCGCCCCCTCCCGCCCCCCCCTCCTCCGCCCCAAAGGGCGGCGGCGCGGTGACTCCTTCGGTCAGCATCCCCTCCAGCTCCGACATCCCCAGGTTGGACTCGAGCACCACCACCGAGCGCGGCAGCGTGCTGACGTTGGCGTCCGCGGGCCGCTGCAGCAGGCGGCGCCACATGCCCCTCGCCGCGCAGTCGAGCTTGTCGTACTCCTCGACCACCACGAGGCTGTCGGGGTTCTGGCGCAGGTGGGACTGTTAATTGTCGTTGTCGTTGTTGTTGTTGTTGTTGTTGGTTATGATTTGAATTTTGGGGGGCGGAAAGGGGGGGTGGGGGGCGGGCGTTTAGGAGGGCAGCGGCGGAGGGCGAGGCGGGCGGGCGAGGGCGGCGACAGCGGGGAAGCAGGCGGGCGCGCGCGCACGCTGCAAGACGGGCCGGCTCGAATCCCAAACGAGCAACAAAAAGACGCACCAGCAGGTCCGCGCGCAGGGCCTCGATGCGCTCGGCGCGCTCGGACGACAGGTAGTCCATGCCGTAAAACACGCGGTAGCCGCGGCAGGCGCGGCCCGGGCAGTCGCCGCCGGGCCCGGCGGCGCCGGCGCGAGCGCCGGCGCCGCCGCCGCCGTCGCGCCAGCCGCCACGGCCGCCCCCTGCTCCTCCGCCTCCTGCCCCCCCTGCCTGCCGCTCGACCTGTGCGTCCCCGCGCCCGTACATCGCGCGCGCCAGCAGCGTGTGCGTGAGCGTCTTGCCGACGCCCGGGGGCCCGTGCACGGAGATCACCAGCGGCTTGCTGTTGTGCTGCAGCGAGGCGTCGGCGCCGCCCTCGCCGCCTCTGCCGCTGCCGCTGACGCCTTGTCGCCGCCTCGGCGCCGCCAACCCCGCCGCCGCCGCCGTCGCCCCCCGCTGTTGATGCGGCGGCAGCAGCTGCTGCCGCACCGCCTTGCCCGCCGCGCGCGCCGCGCGCTTGCTCTTCTTGACCAGGCGCGACAGCGCGCGCTCGGCCGCCGCCGCTGCCGCCGCTGCTCTTGCTGCTGTTGTTGTTGTCGTCGTCGCTGTTGTTGCTGCTGCTGCTTCTGCCGCTCGAGCGTCGTCGTCGCCGCCGCTCGCCTGCTCGCCCCCCCGCGGCGGCCGCGCGCTGCCGACGCCGCGCCGCGCGACGTGCGTGCACACGGCGTCCGCGAGCTGGCGCAGCGCGAGCTCCTGGCCGACCACGTACCGCGGGAGGTAGCGCTCCACGTTGGCGCAGGCGTCCGGCGAGAAGGGGGTGGGGCCTGTTTTGTTGTTTGTTGTTTTTGTTGCTTGGGTGGGGCGGTGTGAGAGAGACAGAAGAGCGGAGCGCGTCGGCCGACGATCGCGGCGGCGGAGGCGGCAAGCGGGCGGCCCCCTCCTCCGTAGCGGCGGCAACGGTCGATGATCGACGCACCACCCGACATCCACGCAAACATGCCCGCGACCGCCAGCAGCGTGCCGGCAGCCAGGCTGGCGACGGGCATTGCGTTTTTGTCACGGAAGGGAGAAGAGAGGCGTCTCTTTGGTTTTGGTGCGCGCGCCCCTTATTCTTCGCAGCTTCCTCGTTCCGTGTCTGTTGTGTGACGATAAGACGGTGGCGAGTACGCGACCCTTGTTGCCCTCGCCTCAAGTCATGTGATCGCCACCGTCGCCGCTGCTTCCAAGCGCCGTCGACGTTGACGCGCTATCGGATGGCGCCCCTTCCGCAACGTGCCGCTCGAGACTTGATGGATCGCAAACCGTCACCGCTGACCCCCACGCCCTACTTGCACTCGCGCACACACAAAGGCAGGATGGGCCGCGTCCAGGGCGCCGCGCTGTCGCACATCGGGGTTTCGTGCGTCCATTACGCGCACGACAGCACAAAAACAATTAAATTGCTCGCGATCGCCAGCCTGTGGCCACTCGCCGCGCTCGTCTACGCGTGCGCCAAGGCGCGCCACACGCCACGGCTGGGGTCCGCCCCGGCTCTGCTGCTGACCGAGGCGGTGGCGCGCTCCCTCAAGCACGCCGTGCGCCAGCCGCGCCCGGCGGCGTCCTCCAGGCTCGGCCTGTCGGCGTCCTTCGGCTGGCCATCGTCGCACGCCGCGCTCGCGGCGGCCTTTGCCGCCCATGAGACCCTCGAAGCGGCGGCGGCGTCCGGGTCCCGCGGGCCCAGCCCGCTGCGCCTCGCCGAGCTCGCGGCCTTTTGGCTGCTCGCGCTGCTCGCGGCCGCGTCGCGCTGCTGGCTCGGGTATCACTCGGCGGCGCAGAGCGGCGCGGGCCTGGCCGTCGGCGCGGGCGTGGCGGCGCTGTGGTGGCGGGCGGCGGGGGACGGGGCGGCGCTGAGGCGGGCGGTCGTCTCGCGCCTGGAGGCGCGGGCGGGGTGGACGGGGGCGGCGATCGCGTGGGCGACGGGGGAGAGGGCCCGAGGGGCGACGGGCAGGGGAATGGGCGTGGGCGTGGGCGCGGCGCCGGCGTCGGGGCGTCGCCGGCGATGAAAGCAGCTGTAATGAGGCCGTCGCGTTATCCCCTCACTTTCCCATCATCTCCCAGCAAACTACTACCTACCTCCGATAACAAAAGACGTAGAGAGCCCGCGAGCGAGAGAGACGCAGACGGAAATCTTTTGCACCACCATCATCAACACAAAAAGCAAACGCCCCCCCTCACCTGCGCCTTTTGTCCCCCCCCCTTGCCGAGCCGATACCTCTTCACACATCCACAGAGGCAAGGACTTCCAACAGTCATTGAATCGAAGCGTGCCAAACTCCTGCTTGCCAAACTCCTGCCTGCCTCTTCTCTCCCCCCCCTTTCCTTCCCCGCCGAAAAAACGCACCAGATCGCGGTCCCCGTCGACTACCATCGGGCGCACTTGTCGGCCCGGTACGCGCATCGGACGGCGACGCGACCTCGGCGTCGATGCACTGAAAGAGCGAGGGCGCAAAGTGATTTCTCTCTCTCCGCCTCTTATCTGTCCTCGGACTGCTTTGCGCGCGCGCGCCCTCCTGTCTCCTCCTCTGAGAGGCGCCCGGGCCTCAGGTCAGGATCCCAGAGACCACATCTGAGAATCCGACGCGAAACACCAGCGACCCATCCGGCTGAGAGATGTCGGCGGCGGCAACCGCGGCGTCGCGCCGAGCGAGCGCCACGTCGTCGTCGGCGGCCCCTCGGCCGCAGGACCAGTGCTGAAAACCAGCCCCCCCCCCCACGCCTGATGCTGCCCTCCCTGAGGCAGCATCAGGCGGGGCCGCCGCGCCGCGCGACCGCGGTAGCGGCGGCCGCGCCATCTGGAGGCGGCGGCGCCCACGACTGGCGGAGACGGAGGCGGCGGCGGCCGCCGCCCAGTGGCAGGGGGTCGGACAGCGGCCCCTGTTTCGGCGCGCCCGCGGGCTCCAGCAGCAGCGCCGCCGACGGGTGGAGCAGCCACCACCGCCCGCGCGGCGGTCTCTTGGCCGCGACCGGCAGTGGCGGCGGCGGCAGCGGCAGCAGCAGCAGCGGCAGCGGCGGCGGCGGCCCGTCCCCGGTCGCTGCCGCCTGGCGGCCAGGGTCGGGCGCGCTGCGGCACGCCCCCCTCCTGCCGCCCCCGGCCCTGGGGCCGGGCGGACGGGCCGGCGGCTCGTTAGGTGGCGGCCCTCACGGCCTGCGGCTGCAGTACCCGCAGCAACATCCGCAGCAGCAGCATCCGCTGCAACAGCAGCAACAGCAGCAGCAGCAGCGCCAGCAGCAGCAGCCGTCGGCGGCGGCCGCCCGTCTGGTGCCGCGGCCCCTCGGCGGCCCCTCTGGCCGCGGCGCGAGCTCGCCGCCGCCGGCCTCCGCGGCGACTGCAGCCGCAGAAATCGGCGCCCCCGCGCTCGGCTCCGCGACCAGCGGCTTTTTCGCCCCGGTCGACGGCGAGGCGGGCCCCGCCGGCGCGGCCCTCTTTCTGTCGACAGGAGAGGCCCTTTTCGGCCGCGCCTCTGATCCGCCGCCGGCTGTCCTGCCGTCCGACGAGCGGCCGGCAGGCACAGACGCAGCTGCGCCTGCATCCGGAGGCGAAGAGCGGTCGGAGGCCCGCGGATCGCCGTCCCCCGCGCACGGGCGTAAGCGCCCGGCGGGCGCGCCGCCGCCGCCGCCGCCGCCGCCGCCGCGCCGCCAGACGCCCGCCGCCTTTGCAGAGGCGACGCGCCGAATCCGCGCGAGCCCGAGCGCCCGGCGGCTGGCCGGCGCGCACGCGGACTGCCGCTCGTCCCTGGGGCCCAACGCGGTCGCGAGCACCGCGGCGCTCGTGCAGCTCATGCGCCTGACGTGTGGGCCCGCGCCGGCGGAGCCCCGCAGCGGCGAGGACGGCGGCGGCGGCGGCGGCGGCGGCAGCGGCAGCGGCATCGCCGGGGGCGCCGCCGCCCAGCGCGGCGGCAACAGCAGCAGCAGCGGCAGCAGCAGCAGCAGCAATGCGCCCAGGCCGGCCGAGGCGGCTGCTCTCGCCGCCGATCTATGCTCGGCGCTGGTCGAGGCGCTGGAGCACCGCCGCGCGCGCCGTTTGCGAAAGCAGGAGGACAAGGAGCTGGCGGCGCCGGCAGCAGCGGCAGCATCGGCATCGGCACCAGCGGCAGCGGTGGCGGCCGCCGTCCCGCCCTGGGGCGAGCGCCACTCGTTTGCGCGCTGCGCCGTCGACGGCCTGTGGGCGCTGGCGCTCCTTGCCGCGGCCGTGCCGGCGCTCGCACAGGACGCGAGCGCCGACGGAGCCGCCGAGGTCGACGGCCAGCGGCGGCCCCAGCAGCAGCAGCAGCAGCAGCAGCAGCAGCAGCCGCCCCGCGCCGCCGAGCTCGCCCGGCTGCTGGCCGCCTCGCTGCTGGCCGGCGGTGCGCACGACCTGCGCTCCGCGCAGCCGCGCGAGCTCGCGCGCCTGGCCTGGTCGCTGGCGCGCCTGCGGTACGACCCGTCCTGCCGCGTCTGGGTCGAGCTGGCAGCGGCGGCCCTGCGTTGGCTGCCCTTTTCTGCCGCGGCCCCCGCAGCCGCCCGTTTCCCCGCCGCCGCCGCCGCCGCCGCCGCCCCTGCCGCCGCGGGCGACTTCACGCCGCGCGAGGCCTCGACGCTCATGTGGGCAGTGGCTTCGACCCAGAGGGCGCGCCTTCTGCCCCAGGGCGCCGCGGCCACCCGGCAGCGCCTGCAGCAACAGGACGAGCGGTGGCAGCAGCAAGGCAGCAGCGGCGGGCGCGACGGCAGCAGCAGCGGCGGCGGCGGCCGCTCCGCCTCGACTGGGGGTCCGACGTCCGACCTTCCCTCGGCCGTCGCCGAGGCCGTCAACGTCTTGCGGTCGCTTGACGAGCACCAGCAGCACCAGCAGCACCAGCAGCAGTCACTGCGCCAGCGCCAAGACCAGCGGCCGCCTGGCCAGTCGCAGGCCGGCAGGAGCGACGGAGGCGGCGGCCGGGGGGACGAGGGCGCTGGCGGCGGCCGGCACCACCAGCGCGTTATGCAGAGCGGCGGGTGGGCCCGCCACCCTAACGGCAGCGGCAGCAGCGCAGGCGGCGCCGGAGCCAGCGCGCCGATCTCCCCTTCCTCATCATCATCTTACTCGCCCGACGCGCCGATGCCGTCGCCGATGTCGTCGCACGACAGCCTCCCGTTCTCGCTCGCCGGCAGCGTCTCATCGCTCGACGAGGCGGACGGTGCCGTCTGCGCGCCCTACTCCTCGCTCTCCATGACGCTCGAGCAGGCGCGCGGCTTGCTCAGCGCCGCCGGGCGCGCGGTGCTGGCGCTGTCGCCCTCGACCCTGTCGGCTGACGGGGCTGGCGCGGTTGCCGCTGCTGTTGCCGACGCCAGTCCCGCTGCGACCGCCTCTCAGCAGCAGCAGCAGCAGCAGCAGCAGCAGTCGCAGCAGCACAAGCCGCCACCGCGCGCGAGCCCGGCCGCGGCCACGACCACCTGCGACCTCGCCCTGGCCGCGTGGTCGTGCGCCGCGCTCGCCCACGCGGACGACAGCCCTTTGCTCGACGGCCTCGGCGACGCGCTGTCGTCGCGGCTGCACGCCGCGCCCGCGCGCGACGTCGCCTCGTCCCTCTGGGCGTTCGCGCGCTTGTCGCGCCCGCGCGCCTCCCTGCTCGCGGCCGCGTCCGCCGCCGCCCAGGCGCGGCCCACGCTGCTGGCCGCGTGCTCCAACCAGGAGCTCGCCAACCTCGCTTGGGCGCTCGCCGCCTCGTCTGCCGGCGCGGGCCAGCCGCCGCCGCCCGCCGCGCTCTGGGCCGGCGCCCTGGCCGAGGCGCGCGCGCGCGCGGGCGCCGCCGCGCACCGCCACATGGACCCGGCCGCCCTCGCGGCCGTGGTGCACGCGGCGGGCGCCGTGTGCCGCCGCTCGCGCGCGCTCGCCGTGCAGCCCCTCACGCTGGACGCGCACAGGAGGCACGGCGAGGCGGCGGCGGCGGCGCAGGCGCTGCTCGAGTGGCTGGCGCGCCCGGACAATGCCGCGGGCCTGGTGCCGAGGGCGCGGCCGCCGCTGCCACTGGGTGACGGGGGCGCTGGTGTCGCGGCGCGGGCGGCGGAAGGGGCGGCGGCGGCGGGCCTCGTGCAGGCGGCCTCGGCGCCTCGCGCCGCCGCAGCCGTTGCCGCTTCCTCTGCTGCCGCCTCCTCGCCCCTGCCTCTGCCCGCCCGCGAGCTCGCCACCGTCCTGTGGGCCTACGCGGCCGCGTGCGTCCCCCTCCCTCCCGCCACCCGCGCCGCCCTGCTCTCCGCCGCCGCCCGCTCCGCCCCCGCGCTCCCGCCCGGCGGCCTCGCCGTGCTCGCGTGGGCCGCCGCGCGCCCGGCCGTGCCGACGCCCTGGCGCGAGCCCGCCGCCGCCGCCCTGGTCGAGGCGGCCGCGTCGGCCGTCCTGCCCGCCGCCGCCGCCGCGGGCCTGCGCCCCCAGGAGCTCGGCATGCTCGCCTTCGCGGCCGCGCGCGCGGGCGACAGCGGCGGCGCGGCGCTGGCCTTGGGCGCCGTCTCTCGCGGCGCGCTGCGACTGATGCCCCGATTTGCGCCGCGCCCGCTGGCGGCGCTGATGTGGTCCGCCGCGCGCGCCAGCCACTACGACGGCGCGCTGGCCGACGCGGCCGCGCGCCGCGCCGTCGAGCTGCTCCCGGCCTTCCGCGGCTCCGAGCTGGCCAACTTTCTGTGGGCCATGGCCGCGCTGGGCTACGCGCGCGACCGCCGCGCGCCGCTGTTTGAGCAGGCGGCGCGGCTGGTGGCGGCGCGCGCCTCGCGCTGGGGACCCAAGGCCAACGCCAAGCTGGCCGTGGCGTTCGCGGCGGCGGCGGCGCAGTCGGCGCCCGGGGCCGGCATGGGGCGGGGCAGGCGGGCGGCGGTGGCCGCGGCGGCCGCGGCGCAGGCGGCGGAGGAGGAGCAGGAGCAGGAGCGGCAGCGGCAGGAGGCCGAGGCGGCGGCTGCATCGTTGGCGACCCCCGAGGCCGGACAAGCCGAGGCGGCCGCGGCTGCCGTCGCTGATGCTGCCGTTGCTGGCCGCGCCTCGTTGGGACAGCGCTGCGCCGACGACGAGGACGAAGAGGAAGAGGACGAAGACGGCCACGGAGAGGGCGCGACGGGCCAACGACAGCAACAGGAGGAGGAGGACGAGGAGGCGGAGGATGAGGAGGAGGACGGGTCTGCGCCGCAGCTGCAGCCGCAGCCGCAGTCGCAGTCTCAGCAGCAGCAGCAGCAGCCGCTCCCGCGCTGGGTCTCCCGCGCCCTGGACGCCCTCTCCGACGCGCTCACCGCCGCCCCCGCCCGCAGCCGCGGCGGCGGCGGCGCGGGCAGCCGCCTGTCGGCGCTCACGCCGCACGAGCTCGCCTCGCTGGCCGCAGCGCTCGCCGCCAGTGGCCACAGGCACGCCGGCCTCGGCGCCGCGCTGTCGGCCGAGGCGCGGCGGCGCGCGGGCGCATTCTCGCTCTCGGACCTGGCGCTGGCGGTCGGGTCGCTGGCGGACCTCGGGCGCGCGGACGACTCGGCGCTGCTGGACGCGGTGGCCGCGCGCGTGCTCGGCGGCGGCGGGGATTGGGGGGACGGCACCGGCGGCGGCGGCGCGCTGGCCTCTGTCCCCACCGCCACCGCCGCCTCGGCTGCCGCTGCCGTTGCTGCCGCTGGCAATGGCGGCGCCGCCATTTCCCGGCCGGCAGAGCCCTCGACCCCCGCCGCCGCCGCCACCGCGGCCGCCGCCGCCTGGCGCTGGCGCCGCTTCGCGCGCGCGTTCCAGTCGGCCGCGGGCGCGGCGCACCCCGCCTGCGCCGAGATCGAGCGCAGGGCCGCCGAGGCCACTGCCGCGAGCGGCGGAGGCGACGAAGGCGACGGCGGCGGCGACGCTGACGCCGACGCCGCTGCCGCCCCCGCGGGGGCCGGCCCCGTCGCCGCTGCGTCAGGTGTCGTGAGCGTGGTTCAGTTCTGACAATCTCAGGGAGAAGGCTATAGTTGGGGCAGAGATGTATCGTTTGAGTAACAAACACACCGCAGGAACGCACTCCAGAGAACTCGCCGCCGCTTTCGCCGAGGAGGTGCGCCGCCACGAACCGGTCGAGGTCACACTCTCCAGGAGAACAGAAGGGGATTACGGCCGCGCCGCCAATCAGTCCTCTCGTCCCTCGGTCCCGTCCTCCGCCGAAACCAAAGGCAAGCCCAGTCGGCCGCCCGACCCCGACGCCGCCGCAAAAAAGGCCCACGCGGACTTGATGGCGACGCGGTGCGCCCGCGCGGGCGGGTAGCGGGAGGCGCAGAAGGCGACCCAGCGGCGCACCGACTCGCGCGAGGGCCGCCTCGCGCCCGGCGGCCACGGCGAGCCCGCCGCGAGCGCCGCCGCCGCCTCCCGGCGCAGGCGCACGCGCCGCCCGATCCAGCCAGACCCTTCCTCGTTTTCGCCGTCGTCGTCGTCGTCGTCTTCGTCTCGCGTATCCGCGTCGCCGCCCGCGGGCGCAAACATGGCCTGCAGCGCGGCGGCCGCGACGACCACGCACGTCGAGGCGCCGTCGGCGTCGGCGACGAGCACGCGGCGTGGCGGGCGGCCGTCGCCGGGCGCGCCGCCACTTTCGTCGCCGAGTAGGTGCGCCGCCACGAAGCGCACGGCGGGGCCCAGCGCGCGGGTCAGGCCGCGCATGTCGAGCTTGGCCCCGCCGCCGACCGGAAGCCACAGGACGTCGGGCGGCGGCGGCGGGAGCGGCGATTCCTCCTCCCTCGGCCCGCGGCTGCTGCTGCCGCCACCTTTGCCGCCACCTTTGCCGCAAAACGGCATTGCGCCGACGGCCGCCAACCAGGCGTCCGCCGCGGCGCGCGAGGCCTCGATCCGCGGGACGAGCGAGGACGGGACCGAGGGACCGACGAGGAGCAGGACGCAGACGCCGCCGTCGCCCTCGCCGCCGCGCGCGGTTGTCGCCGCCGCGCCCATCCCCCCGAGCAGCAGCGGCACGTCGCTGCCGAGCGGCCACGCGCTCGCGCTCGCGTGCTGCTGGCCCGCCCCCGCCCCGTGCGCCGCCGCCGCCGCCGCCGCCGCGTCCGCATCCGCCGATGCCCCCTCTCCCGAGGCGGCGGCGCGGCCCGCCGCGGCCGCGCGCTCCGGGGCGTGGTGGTGGCGGCCGCCGGCCAGGCGCGCGAGCACGCGCCGGGCGGCGGCCTCGGCGCCGGCCTCGCCGGCGGAAAGCACCTCGCGCGCGTGCGACCAAAACACGGCGGGCGTGAGGCCCGCACTCCAAGACTCCTCGTCGTCGCCCGCGCCGGGAAGGTACTCGTAAGAGGATGATAGGGTATCGGTGGGGTGAATGTCGTTGCCGCCCCCCTCCTCCTCCCCTCGCCACGCAACGCCGCCGAATACCGCTGTGTGTGCGGGCGCCAGCGGCCGCCTGCCCGACCGCGGGTCCGACGCGGAGACCAGCACCAGCGGGACGAAGGGCAGCTCCTCGGGCTGCGCCACGCCGTCGACCCACACGCGTGAGCCCTGCGACAGCCACAGCGGCCGGAGCGGCTTGCGCAGGGCCGAGGCGAGGGCCGCCACCGCGGGCCGGCCCGCGGCAGAGAACAGCGCTTGGACCCACCCGTCGAGGCGCGCCTCGATCTGGGCGGCCTCGCTGCGGCCGATCCAGGGCGGCAGGTGAACGGCTACGTCCCAGGGAGGGGCGCCGGCGCCGTCAATGGAGGCGCTGCCTGCGGCCACGGCGGCGGCGGCGGAAGCGCTGGCGGGGGAGGCGCTGCCGGCGGCGGAAGCGGGATTTGCGCGTCCATTTGCGCGTCCGCAGCCGTCCTCGTCGTCGCCGCCATCATCCGGGGAGGAGGCCGCGTCGGCGTGCCACCAGGGCAGCCGTCGCTTGGGTCGCGGGGGCGCGCCGGGCAGCGGCGCCTGGCGCAAAGGGGCGGGGGGGGGCGAGCGGCCGGCTCGCAGGGGCGGGGGCGCGTCCTCTGGTCGGTCTGCCTCGCCGCTGCCGCCGCCGCTCTCGCCGTCGGTTTGGTCTGCCGTCGCCGCCCGAACAGATCGTCGCCGCGCCGCCTCCCTCTCGCCCGCGCGCGCAAACGGCGAAGGCGGCGGCGACGGCGACGGCGACGGCGACGGCGACGGCCCGCCTGTCCTCCGTTGCTGCTGCTGCGGCTGCTGCTGCTTCTGCTGCTGCCGATGCTGATGATCATGCAGGCCGCCCGCGTCCGCCGGCCGCTGCCGATCCTGCTGCTGCTGCTGTCCTCCGTCTCCGCCGCCTCTCCCCCCTTCCAGCCACTCGCGAAGCGACGGCTGCGCCGCCAGCCCCGCCGCCGCCGCCGGGCCCGCCAAGCCCGCCGCCGCCGTCGCCGCCGCCGCCGCTGCCGCCGCCCGGCCTCCCCCGTCCGACGCCGCGGCCTCCGCCCGCACCCGCGCCACCGCCCGGTTGAGCACCGCGCACCAGCAAGGGGCCGTCTTTGACAGCGCGTCGGGGAACCGCTTGCCGCGGCGCGTGGCGTCGACGAGCAAGGCGCCGCCCTCGGCAGCGAGCAGCAGCGCCAGCGGCCAGTTGAGGCGGGTGGGGCTGAAGGACCACTGGCCGTGGTGGCCGTCGTTGGACTTGAAGCAGGCGGTCGCGAGGCCCGACGTTGGGGAGGGGCCAGGGGGCGCCGAGACGGGGGCAGAGGCGACGGCGGCGGCGGCGCCGGCGGAGGCGGCGCCCTCCCAATCCCGCACGCGCTGCTGCTGCAGCCGCCGCGCGCCCTGGGCGTACCAGGCGCCCGCCCGCATGTTGGCGACCAGCGGCAGCGACGGGTAGAGGGCCGCGGCCTCGGCGACGAAGGCGCTGTCGTCCACGATCGAGCACAGGCACGAGTGGAGGGCGGCGTTGCGCGCGGAGAGCAGCTTGTGCTGGCGGCCGACGGAGAGTTGCCCCGGGGCGTCGGCGTCGGCGTCGGCGTCGGCGTCGGCTTCGCCATCGGCGTCGGCGCGGGCCGGCCGCCTCTGCGGCCTGCGGTGCTGCCGTGGATGCGTGGCCATCGCGCACGTACCACTGTCTTACTCGAGGCGGCGGGTCGGTGTGCTCATGCTCCTAACGGGGGAGTCGTCGATGGTGTCGGCTGCCGGTCTCGGTAGAGGGGAGCAAAGAGGCGATCTGAATATAATGTCTAAACAAGGGGGGGGATGCGGTGCGACAGCGATAGGATCCGACGTGCAGGACCACTTGCGATGCGACAAGGAATGCACGTGAGGGATGGCCGCCGTCCGGCGTCACTCGCCGCCAAACACGCCGCCGGCGCCGGCCGCCGGCCGCCGCCGACCGCCTGACAGAAGCAGCTCCGCCAGCCGCGCCCTCGCCCGCAAAACGGCGCCGCTGCTTGCCCCCACCCCCAGGCACTCGGCGGCCGCGGCCAGGGCAGCCGCGGCGGCGCGGGGCAGCTGCTCGTCGCCGCTGCCCTCCGCGTCCGCCTCGGCGCCCGCAGCAACGGCAGAAAACAGCGGCGGCAGGCGCTGCCGCCGCCGCTGCGGCCCGCCGCGCCCGCCGCCCGCCGCTTGCTCGTTGTCGTCGCCGTCCCCTTGCTCCTCCTCTTCCGCTCGCCCCCCCGGACCACCACCCTGCTGCAGCTGCTGCTGCTGCTTTTGCCGCTGCCGCCGGAGGCGGAGCAGCTGCCGCGCGCGCTCCTTCTTGGCGGCGGCCTCGGCCGCGCGTTCCGCCTCGCGCGCGAGCTCGGCCGCCGCCTGCTCGCGCGCCAGGCGCCGGCGCTTGGCGTCGGCGGCGCGGCGGCGCCGCGCGGCCTCGGCGGCCGGCCGGCGCCGCCCGACCTCGGCCTCTCGCTCCTCCGCGCGCGCGGCGATCGCGAACCGCGTGCCGCAGGCGTTGCAGAGGTTGGCAAAGGCGCCGCCGCCGAGCTGCCGGCCGCGGCGCCAGGCGACCGTCTCCGCGGCGCCGCACTGGGCGCAGGCGAGGGAGGGGGCGGCGGCGGCGGCGGCGCCCCCTGTCGCGTCCGCCGCCGCCGCCTCCTCGTCTTCGTCCCCCTCCTCTGGCTGCTGCTGCTGCTGCTGCTCTGCGAGCAAGCGCTGCGCCGTGACTGGGTCGCCGTGCAGGAAGCGAGGCACGAGGCGCGAGCGGTCCTCCTCTCCATCGTCGTCGCTGCCGCCACCGGAAAGGCCGCCGCCGCCATCGCCGCCGCCGTCACCGTCCGTTTGCTCTCGGCCCTCTTCCTCTTCGCTCGAGCCGCCGCCGCCGCCGCCGCCGCCGCCGGCGTCTGCTGTGCCTCCGCCGCGGCGCCGCCACGGCCGCTCGGACGCCTGCTTCTCGGCCCGCTCCAGCCGCTCCCGCGCGTTGGCGCGCACGGCCGCGGCCGCGCGCTCGGCCGCGCGCCGCACGGCGCGCTCGTCCACCCCCTGCGCCCCGAGAGCGCGGTCCCCCCCGGGGGCTCCGAGCCCGGGCAGCAGGCGGCCGTCGGGCGCGCGCCGGAGCTGGCGGGCCGGCGCCGGCCGCCCGAGCGCCTCGCGGACGAGCGCGAGCACGCGCCGGCGCGCGCTGCGGGCGGCCCTGCGGCCGGCGTGGCGCGCGGCTTCCTCGGCCGACCCGTGTTTGCCGTTGGTGCTGGCGCCGCCGCGCGCCTCCTCCTCTTCTTCTGTCGTCGTCGTCGCGCCGCCGCTGATGCCGTCGTCGGTCGTCGCGTCGTCGTCCTCCTCGTCCGTCAGCTGCAAACCGCCCTCCGTCCGTCGCCGGCGCGCGGGCGGGCGCCAGGACCCACTGAGCGCGCCGCCGCGGTAGGACCGGTGGTGCAGCAGCCAAGAGCTCGGCGGCCCGAGCACCCAGCAGGCAGGAGGAGCAGGAGGAGGAGCGGCGGTGGCGGCGGCGGCGGCGGAGGCGGCCGGCGCGTCCTCGTCCGCGTCGTCGGCGTTCGAGCCGCCCGCAACGGCGATCGCCACCCCGTCCGGCGCGCCCAAGGCGGTCGCGACGAGCATCCGGCGCAGCTGCTCGCGCGCGAGGCGCTCGGGGGCGGAAAGCGCGGGCGGCGGGCAGAGGGCCGGCAGAAAGGGCGGGGGGGGCGCCGCGGGCAGCGGAGGAGGCGGGGAGCGCGGGGGCGCGAGCGGCGCGGGCGGCGCGGCGACGGGCGCGGCCGGCCGCCCCCACCCCCCCCCCTCCTCCTCGGCCTCGCGGTGCCGCCTCCGCTCGCGCTCGCAGCGCGCCGCGACCGCCGCGTCAAAGGCCGCGCGAAGCACGCACCGCACGTGGAAGTCCCGCAGCGTGGCCTCGAGACCGCGGGCGTCGGCAGGAGGAGGAGGAGGAAGAGAGGGAGCAGAGGCCGCCTGGCTGCCGCCGCGACCCCCGGCAGGAGCGGCGGCGGCGGCAGCGGGGGCGGTCGCGCTCGTCTCCGCGGCCGTCCGGTGCGCCTCGGCCACGTCGGGGTCGTCAAAGGCGGCGAAGACGGCGGCGTCTGCGGCCGCGAGGGCGGCCCGGGCAAAGCACGAGGTCAAGGCGTGGGTGCCGCTGCCGGCCCCGTCGTCGTCGCCGCCCTCGCCCTCGCCCTCGCCCTCGCCCTCCTCCCCGTCCTCCTCCTCCCGCTCCTGCCGCTGCTCAAACCCCTCCGCGCGCAGCGCCAGCCACGCGCGCGACGCCGCGCGGTCCAGGGCCGTCGACGCGACCCAGCGCGCGAGGGCCAGCGACGCGCCCGTCGCCGCGGCCGCCGAGCGCAGCGCCGAGCGGTCCGCCCAGCGCAGCGCGCCGCGCGCGAGCTCGGCCGCGCGCGCCAACTGCCGCTGCCACTGCCGCCGCTGCTGCTGCTGCTGCTGCTGCTGCCCCTGCTGCTGCCGCCGCCGCCGCCGCCGCTGCGGCGCGGGCCCTGCCTGGTCGTCCTCCGCCCGCTCCTCCTCCGAGCCCGTCCGATCCTCCTGCTCCAGCAGCCGCTCCCCGGCCAGCGAAAGGTAGAGGCCCTCGCACGCGCCCGTCGCGCCGGCGGCCGCGAGCCGGGCGAGCGTGGCGTCGCCGCCGCCGCCACCGCCGCCACCGCCGCCCGCCGTCGCCCGCCGGCCGCCGCCGAGGCGCAGGTCTGGCGGCGGCGCGGCGGCCGGCGGCGCGGCGGCCGGCGCGGCCGGCCGCGCCGGCGGCAGCAGCAAGCGCGACACGAGGCCGGCCGTGGACAGCAGCGCCATGGCCCGCCGCGCGCGCTCGCCGCCGGCCCGCATCAGCCCCGCAAGCGCGAGCGGCGCGGCGGCGGCCTCGGCGCTGGTCGCGGCGGCCCCCGCCGCGTCGTCCGCCGCGGCGACCGCAGCCGCATCGGCTGCGGCGGCCGCGGCGGCGGCGGAACACGCCACGAAGGCGTCCGCGTCCTCGTCCTCCTCCTCCGCGCCCAGCGAGTAGGCGGGGCTGGCGATTCTAGAGTAGGGCAGGCCGCCGCGGCGCGCGAGGAACAGGGGAGCCAGCGGCGGCGGCGGCGCTGCCGCCGCCGCCGCCGACAGAACCATTGCTCCTGCCAGGGCGCCCCCCCCTCCTTGCGGCAGCGCCCCGGCCGACTGGAGCAGCAGCAGGCGCCGCGCCTTCAGCCCTTCGCGAGCGCCGGTGTTTCCGCCGCCGCCGCGCCCGCGCTTGGGGCTCGGCTCGCCGCCGCCGCCGTCGCCGTCGCCGACGCCACCGGTGGGCTGCCGCTGCCGCTGCCGCCGCCGCCGCTTGTGCTGTTGCTGCGGGTCGGCCCCGCCGTCCGCCCCCTCCGCACCGCCGCTGTCGTCACCATCGCTGTCTTCGTCGAGCCCGCCACCGCTCGACTGCTCCGAGGCAGAGGCGCCGCCCCTCGGGGGCGGCGAGCGCGAGGGGGCGCGCCGCAGGAGGGTGGACGGCGCGGCCGTCGATGCCGCCCCCGCTGTGGCCGCCGCCCCGCCGAGGAGGAGGTCGGCCCCGACGCTGCCGGCGAGCGTGCGTGCGTCCCACAGCTCGGACCAGGCGGACACTAAGCGGCGGCCGGTGGTAGTCGAGGATGGGGGCGGGCCTGCTGCTGTTGTTGCTGGTGCGGCGGCGGCTGTCGTCGTCGTTGGCGGCGCGCCCCCTCCTGCCGCCGTCACCGCCGCCGCTGCCGCCGCCGCGGCAACCTGCTGCGCGTGCGCGCTGCCCGGCGCGAGCAGGCGCGCGCGGGACACGTGGCCATACGAGGCGTCGCCACCCGCCATCTCGGCCCTTTAGTGTCGCTGTCGGTGCGGGTCGGCGCGCATCGCTCCCGGAAGGCGCCGAGATTTCAATGCGCCCCAACCTGTGTGTAAGGTTGCAGGTCGATCGCGCTACGAGTGTATGGAAACGGCATGCTTACGTGCGTCTTATTCGGCTGGAGTTCAATTGAATCGGCGAGAGCCCGGCAGGGGGCATGGGCGCATGATCATGTTAGGCCCGAGCGTCCGAGCGACGCGCCAGCGGCGCGGCGACGCTCCGTCTTCGAGCGCCTTTTTTTCATCACACGCCGAGCGTGAACTACCTCGTCAATCACACGATCGCTGCGAAACATCCCTCGGACAAATCACATCCATTCATTGAAGCCTGCCGGCGATTGAACGAAAACGGAAGAGAGAGCGCCGACACTTGCTGACGCTCCAATATCAGAGGGGGGGCGCCCCCGATGACGGGCGTGGTGTTCTGGGGCGCGGTGGTCGGGTCGGTCGGCGCAGAGGTGCTCGGCCGCGCCATCGCGGGGCGGCGGAGAGGAGCAAAGGGGGGCGGCGCGGGCGAGGAATCGGACGAGGCAACGACGACGGCGGCGTCCTCCGCATCGTCGTCGGCGGCGGACGGCGACGAGGAGGGGCCAGCAGGGGCGGCGGCGCAATCATTGGCGTCGTCATTTGCAGGAGCGGCGGCAGCACCACCACAGGTGCGAGAAGCAGACCACGGCCACCCCGAGGGCACCGACAGCGGCGACCCGCCCGCGAAAAACCCGCGCGAGCAAAAACGCCGCCGCCGCTTCCTCCGCCGGGCGGCCTACTGTGCGCTCGCCGCCGCCGCCGCGTTCGCCGCCGTCGCCGCGCGACGAGGCCCCCTACCGCCGCTGCCCGGGTGGGTCCCCCGCGACTGGCGCGAGGCCGCGGACCTGGTGCTGCTGCCCCTGCCGGCGTTTCTGGGCGGCGGCGGCGGCAACGCCGCCGCCCGCCGCCGCCGCCGCCGTCGCGTGCCGCCGCCACCGCCCGCGCTGTCGCCGGGCGTGCCGCCGGGCGCGCCCGCCGCGCCGCTCGCCGCGGGAACTCTGCCCGGGCACGCCCCGCTGGTCGAGGTCGTGCGCTTCAAGGAGCGCCAGTGGTACCTCGAGGAGCTCGACGACTCGCGCGGCGGCGACGCCAACGCCATGGTGCGCCTGGCGCGCATGCGCCTGCACGGGCAGGGCTGCCCTCCCAGCGTCAGCGCCGCGGGCGAGTGGGTCTCGCGCGCGCGGGCGCTCGGCGCGGCGGCGACGCTCGACGAGCTGGTGGCGACCGACTCGCCCGACCCGCGGGCGGCCGTGGTCCGGCGGGCGCGGGAGGAGGAGGACCGGCGCAGGGCGCTGGGGGAGCGGATCGGGCGGGCGATGGGGCGCGGCGTCGGGGGCGGAGGCGGCGGTGGCGGCGGCGGCGGCGCCGGGGGCGGCGGCGGCGGGGAAGAGGACGAGGACGCGGAGGACGAGGACGAGTAGAGGGCCGAGGGCGAGGGGCAGCGGCGGCGGCAGCGGCCGAGAGGACAAGTGCGTTTCGTTGTTTACACACAAAGGACACGCCCGCGATGATTGTGTGTTGTTCACACCCATCGATTTCTCTCTCTAGGGCGCGCGCCAGCCCCCTTACTGCGCCCCGAACACGGCCCCGAACAGCGACTCGGTCGAGAAGAACCGCCGGAAGCGGTCCACAGGCGAGTCGGCCAGCGCCTCCTCCGGCGGGAAGACAGTCAGCCGGTCGGCCTTTTGCCAGTCCTTGGGCGCCGCCTTGTCGCGGATCTTGAACGCGAATTCAAAGTCCTTGGCGGGGACGTTCTCCAGGCCGGGCATCCCCTTGCGCACGCTGCGCACCACGCTGTCGCGCTCCTTGTACAGGCCCGAGGCGATGTTTGACACCAGCGTGCGCGCGTACAAGACGCGGCCCCACTCGCTCCGCATCGTGCGGACGAGCACGTTGGCGCTGCTGCCGCCCTTCATGACGCTCAGGGGGAGCCACGCGCCGTTGCTGGCGCCCGCTCCCGTCTTGGCGCGGATGAAGAGGACGAACTCCTCGTTCTCGGGGTCGACGTCGGGGACGGGGGGGCCCATCTGTTTTGTTTTTTTCGTGTTTTGGGTTTGGGTCGGGTTTTTTGGGCGGTGACGACGGCGCGCGCGGGGGGGGGGGGGGGGGGGG
>Ga0105055_10002335_pt1 | contig 29644 bp, 25 predicted proteins | sample BON03_FD_78090 | JGI IMG/M metagenome (GOLD analysis project Ga0105055, IMG submission 78090) | Freshwater microbial communities from Lake Bonney liftoff mats and glacier meltwater in Antarctica - BON-03 | ecosystem: Environmental > Aquatic > Freshwater > Ice > Glacier meltwater | place: Lake... | reverse complement strand
CGCGGCCCGGCCTGCCGACCCCGTTTGACGTCGGAACCAGCGTGATCGGCATCGTGCTGCTGCTGGAGGCCACGCGCCGCGTGCTGGGCCTGCCGATGGTAATTGTGGCCCTGACGTTTTTGGGCTACACCTTTGGGGGCGCTTACATGCCCGATCTGCTGGCGCACCGAGGGGCCTCGCTGGACCGGGCGATGAGCCACCAGTGGCTGACGACAGAAGGTGTGTTCGGTGTCGCGCTGGGGGTCTCCAGCGGTTTTATCTTCTTGTTTGTGCTGTTTGGCTCGCTGCTGGACAAGGCCGGCGCTGGCAACTACTTTATCAAGTCGGCGTTTGCCCTGCTCGGTCACATGCGCGGCGGCCCGGCCAAGGCGGCGGTGCTGTCCTCAGCCGCCACCGGCATCATCTCCGGCTCGTCGATCGCCAACGTGGTGACCACCGGCACCTTCACCATCCCGCTGATGAAGCGCGTGGGCTACCGGGGTGACCAGGCGGGCGCGATTGAGGTGTCGAGCTCTGTCAACGGCCAGCTGATGCCGCCGGTGATGGGCGCTGCCGCTTTCCTGATGGTGGAGTACGTGGGCATTCCGTACGTGGAGGTGATAAAGCACGCCTTCCTGCCCGCCATCATTTCCTACATTGCGCTGTTCTACATCGTGCATCTGGAGGCGCTCAAGGCCGGCATGGAGGGGCTGCCGCTGCGTAAGCAAACAACCGCTGCCCAGCGCCTGATGTCGTTTGCGATGACGGTGGCCGGCTTTGTCGTGCTGGCTGGAATCACCTACACCGTGATCACTTTTGCCAAGAACCGCTTGGGCGAGGCGGCGATTCCGGTGATCGGCCTGCTGCTGCTGGGGGCCTACGTTGGGCTGCTGTGGATCGGTTCGCGCCAGCCGGTACTGGAATTGGACGACCCCGATGCGCCGGTGTACGAGCTGCCCGAAACCAAATCCACTGTGCGCTCTGGCTTGCACTATCTGCTGGCGGTGGTGGTGCTGGTGTGGTGTCTGATGGTCGAGCAGCTGTCGCCCGCGCTCTCGGCCTTCTGGGCCACGATGTTCATGGTGTTCATCATCCTGACCCAGAAACCGATTCTGGGTGTGATGCGTGGCGCTTCCAACATCGGTGCCGACATCAAGGCCGGTGTGAGCGATCTGATCGACGGCCTGCAAACCGGTGCGCGCAACATGATCGGCATTGGCGTGGCCACGGCTGCCGCCGGCATCATCGTTGGCACCGTCTCGCTGACCGGTGTCGGCCTGGTCATGACCGAGCTGGTGGAAATTCTCTCTGGCGGCAACCTGATGCTGATGCTGGTGCTGGTGGCGGTCATCAGCCTGATTTTGGGCATGGGCCTGCCAACCACCGCCAACTACATCGTCGTCTCCACGTTGATGGCGCCGGTGGTGGTGGAGCTGGGCGCGCAGAGCGGGCTCATCGTGCCGCTGATCGCAGTGCACCTGTTTGTGTTTTATTTCGGGCTCATGGCCGACGTGACGCCACCGGTGGGGTTGGCTTCGTTCGCGGCGGCCGCTATTGCAAAACACGACCCGATCCAGACCGGCGTCACCGCGTTTTTCTACAGCATGCGCACCGCCATCCTGCCGTTCCTGTTCATCTTTAACACCCAGCTGCTGTTGATTGGTCTGGATGGGCCGCTGCACCTGCTCATGACGGCTGGAACGGCGGTGATCGCCATGCTGGTGTTTGCGGCGGCCACGCAGGGCTATTTCGTTGCCAGAAGCCGCTGGTACGAAAGCCTAGCGCTGCTGCTGGTCTGCTTCACCCTGTTTCGCCCAGGCTTTTGGATGGACATGATTCACCCGCCGTTTGACGAGGTGAAAGGTGAGCGCATGAGCCAGCTCATTGCTGAGTCGCCAGCCAACACCGGCAAGCGGATCTGGATCGAAGGCTTGAACCTGAACGGCGACGAGATCAAGAAGGGCGTGCTGATCCCGCTCGGCGCGCCCGGCGACGTCAAAGCCCGGCTGGCCAGTTCGGGCCTGACCGTCATGGCCGACGGCGACAACCTGATGGTGGTGGCGGTGAAGTTCGGCAGCAAGGCCGACAAGCTGGGCATCGAGCAGAGCTTTCGCGTCACCGCGTTGGAAGTGCCGTCAGACCGACCCGCCAAGGAGTGGTTTTTCATCCCGGCCTTCGTCTTGCTGGGGCTGATCATTGTGGTTCAGCGTGCCCGCGGCCGGCGCCAAGTTGTGGCAGCCTGAGGCCATGGTGATCCGCATTGCGCTGATTCACGCGCTTGCGCACTCGGTCGAGCCCATCAACGCCGTGCTGGCGCGCGACTGGCCCCAAGCCCAGCGCATGAACCTGCTGGACGACAGCCTGTCCACCGATCTCGCGCGCAGCAATCTGGGGCTGGATGCTGAGATGCACCAGCGCTTTGAGACCCTGGCGGCCTATGCCGAGCGCTCCGGAGCGCAGGCGATTCTCTTCACCTGCTCGGCCTTTGGCCGGTGCATCGAAGCGGTGGCCGCGCGCCGTCCGCAGATGCCGGTGCTTAAACCCAACGAAGCCATGATCGCGGCGGCAGTGAGCGCGGTGCACGGTGGTGGCCGCATCGGCCTGGTGGCTTCCTTCGCGCCCACGCTCACGTCCATGTTTGCCGAGTTTCCCGATGGCACCGACCTGTGCACAGAGCTGGCCGACGGGGCGATGGACGCGTTGAACGCGGGCAAGGGCGCCGAGCACGATGCTTTGGTGGTGGCCGCAGCCCAGCGCCTGCGGGCGCAAGGCTGCGACGTGATCGCCTTGGCCCAGTTCAGCATGGCGCGGGCTCAATCCGCGGTCGAGCAGGCGCTGGGGCTGCCGGTGTTCACCACACCAGACAGTGCGGTGCGCGAGCTGCGTCGGCGCCTGAGCGGCTGACGCTTGGCCAGCCGCTACAATTGAAAGTTGCCGTTTGTCGAGCCTCAGGCCAAGGAATGCCCCGTGCACCCAGCCTCAGGTTGGCCAGACTTGGACGCGCGGGTGGCGAAATTGGTAGACGCACCAGGTTTAGGTCCTGACGCCAGCAATGGTGTGGGGGTTCGAGTCCCCCCCCGCGCACCACAAGCAAGCAAAACACATGTTCCCTTTTCGTTGGACGCCACCGCGGGCCGACGTATCCATTTCTGGAGATAACCATGACCGTGACCGTTGAAACCCTGGACAAGCTTGAGCGCAAGATCACCTTGACGCTGCCAGCCGCAGCCATCCAGAACGAGGTGACCCGCCGTCTCAAAGACGTGGCGCGCAAGGTGAAGATGGATGGTTTTCGCCCCGGCAAAGTACCGCTGAACGTGGTGGCTCAGCAATACGGTTATTCGGTACACAGCGAGGTGATGAATGACAAAGTGGGCGAGGCCTTTGCCAGCGCTGCCGGTGAAGCCAAGCTGCGCGTCGCCGGCCAGCCCAGCATCACCGAAAAAGAAGGGGCTCCCGAAGGGCAAATCATGTTTGACGCGGTGTTTGAGGTCTATCCCGACGTCAAAATCGGTGACCTGAGCGTGGCCGAGGTCGAGAAGGTTTCCACCGAGGTCAGCGACGCGGCAATCGACCGCACGCTTGACATTCTGCGCAAGCAACGCCGCACCTTTGCCCAACGTGCACAAGACCAGGCCACAGTCGATGGTGACCGCGTCACCATCGACTTCGCCGGCAAAATCGAAGGTGAGCCTTTTGATGGCGGCAAGGCCGAGGCGTTTCAGTTCATCGTTGGCGATGGCCAAATGCTGAAAGAGTTCGAAGACGCGGTGCGCGGCATGAAGTCGGGCGAGTCCAAGACTTTTCCGCTGCCTTTCCCCGAGGAATACCACGGTAAGGACGTGGCTGGCAAAACGGCAGACTTCCTGGTCACCGTCAACAAAATTGAAGCCGCACAGCTACCCGAGATCGACGAAGCCCTGGCCAAGTCGCTGGGCATTGCCGAGGGCACGGTAGAAGGTCTGCGCGCTGATATCCAGAAAAATCTCCAGCGTGAGGTGAAATTTCGCGTCTTGGCGAGGAACAAGCAGGCTGCGATGGACGCACTGGCCGCCCAGGCCGAGCTCGATCTTCCCAAGGTGGCCGTTCAAGCCGAGCTGGAGCGCCTGGTAGAAGGCGCCCGAGCCGACCTCAAGCAGCGCGGTGTGAAAGACGCCGACAAGGCGCCGATTCCCGACGATCTGTTTCGCCCGCAGGCAGAGCGCCGCGTGCGCCTGGGCTTGGTGGTGGCAGAGCTGGTGCGTGCGCAGCAGCTGCAAGCCAAACCCGAGCAGATCAAGGCCCACATAGAAGAGCTGTCGGCGTCTTACGAGAAGCCATCCGACGTTGTGCGCTGGTACACCAGCGACAACCGCCGCATGGCCGAGGTGGAGGCGATCGTGATCGAGAACAACGTGGCCGACTATGTGCTGTCGCAAGCGAAGGTCACTGAAAAAGCGGTCGAGTTTGACGAACTCATGGGTCAAGCCTGACCACGGCACGGCGCCAGATTGTGGGGGCGGAGCAATCCGCCCTTTTTTTTTGCGTCTCTCGCTTGCCTTTGTATGGCATCGCGCCATATGCAGTGGGGGTCCATGCCTGTGGCGGTCCGCTGTCCTTTGCGGGTTGGTTACAGTCATATGATTGGCAAATGCCCCACACACACAATCACACGGAGAATCAAATGAGCGGTATGGACATTCAAGGCCTGGGCATGGTGCCCATGGTGATCGAGCAATCGGGCCGCGGTGAGCGCGCCTACGATATTTATTCGCGTCTGCTCAAGGAGCGCGTGATTTTCTTGGTTGGTGAAGTCAACGACTATTCAGCCAACCTGCTGGTGGCACAGCTGCTCTTCTTGGAGAGCGAGAACCCGGACAAAGACATTTCGTTTTACATCAACTCCCCTGGCGGCTCGGTGACAGCTGGCATGGCGATCTTCGACACGATGAACTTCATCAAGCCCGATGTGTCGACGCTCTGCGTCGGCTTCGCCGCCAGCATGGGCGCCTTTCTGTTGGCCGCTGGCGCCAAGGACAAACGTTTTTCGCTGCCCAACTCCAAGATCATGATTCACCAGCCCTCAGGCGGCAGCCGCGGCCAGGCGACCGAGATCGAGATCCAGGCGCGTGAGATCCTGAAGACCCGCGAGCAGCTCAACAAAATACTGGCCGAGCGCACCGGGCAGCCGCTGGAGCGCATCGCGCGCGACACCGAGCGCGACTACTACATGACCGCTAGCGAGTCGGCTGATTACGGCCTGATCGACAAGGTGATCGACAAGCGTCCGTCGGCTGCCTGATCCAATTGTTTATCCACGCGGCCTAGTTCTGGAAAAAACGCTTGAATGCAGAAAATTCCAGCGCTTCATCCACTGCTGGGCCGCGTCGGGTCCGCTCAATCCCTGTTCTTACACACCACCCTGTCTCCCCTGAAGCACCGAATCCATGGCCGATAAGAAAGCCGCCGCTGGCGAAAAAGCGCTCTATTGTTCCTTCTGCGGCAAAAGCCAGCACGAGGTCAAGAAGCTGATTGCCGGTCCCTCGGTGTTCATTTGCGACGAATGCATCGAGCTCTGCAATGACATCATCCGCGACGAGTTGCCCGGCCTGGAGACCGTCAAGCCTGCGGGCGACCAACTGCCAACGCCGGCGGAGATCAAAGGCAATCTTGACAGTTATGTGATTGGTCAAGAAACCGCCAAGCGCGCCCTGGCGGTGGCGGTTTACAACCACTACAAGCGGTTGCGTCACAAGCAGACCTCGCGCAAAGACGAGATCGAGCTGACCAAAAGCAACATCCTGCTGTTGGGCCCCACTGGCTCAGGCAAGACCCTGCTGGCACAGACGATGGCGCGGATGCTCAATGTGCCGTTTGTCATGGCCGATGCGACCACGCTGACCGAAGCTGGTTACGTGGGTGAGGATGTGGAGAACATCGTCTCCAAGCTGCTGCAAAGTTGCAACTACGACGTGGAGCGCGCACAGCAGGGCATCGTCTACATCGACGAGATAGACAAGATCACCCGCAAATCGGACAACCCTTCGATCACCCGCGACGTGTCGGGCGAGGGTGTCCAGCAGGCACTGCTCAAGTTGATCGAAGGCACGATGGCCAGCGTGCCACCGCAGGGTGGGCGCAAGCACCCCAACCAAGATTTCCTGCAGGTCGACACCACCAATATTTTGTTCATCTGCGGTGGTGCATTCGCTGGCTTGGAGAAAATTATCGAGAACCGTACCGAGGCCTCTGGCATTGGATTTGGCGCGGTCGTGAAAAGCAAGAAGCAGCGCAGCCTGACCGACGCGTTCAAGGAGATAGAGCCAGAAGACCTGATCAAGTTTGGTCTGATCCCGGAACTTGTGGGGCGTGTGCCGGTGATCGCTGCTTTGACCGAGCTCAGCGAAGATGCTTTGGTCGAGATCCTGACCGAGCCCAAGAACGCGGTGGTCAAGCAGTTTTCGCGTCTGCTGTCCATGGAGGGGGCCGAGCTTGAGGTGCGCCCAGACGCACTGAAGGCGATTGCTCGCAAGGCGCTGGTGCGAAAAACCGGTGCGCGAGGGCTTCGATCCATTCTGGAAAATGCGCTGATCGACACCATGTTCGATTTGCCGAGTTTGAACAACGTGGAAAAAGTGGTGGTGGACGGTTCCACCATCGACGAGAACAAGCCCCCCCTGCTGGTCTACCGAGAGTCGGCCAAGCAAGCCTGAAGTCGGCCAGGTGCGCAATGGCGCCGCTGGCCGACTCCGACGATGCGTCCGGTTGAAATCGACCGTATCCACCCTATCTGCTGATTTTGTTAAGGTTAAAAATGTCCGGACAAACTCTCCTGCCCAGTAGCCCCGTTGATTTGCCACTGCTGCCGCTACGCGATGTGGTGGTGTTCCCGCACATGGTGATCCCCCTGTTTGTGGGTCGCCCAAAAAGTATCAAAGCGTTGGAATCGGCGATGGAGGCGGAGCGCCGCATCATGCTGGTGGCCCAGAAAGCAGCGGCCAAGGATGAGCCGTCGACCGAGGACATGTTCGAGATGGGTTGTGTCGCCACCATCCTGCAAATGCTTAAGCTGCCCGATGGCACGGTGAAGGTGTTGGTAGAAGGCGTGCAGCGCGCCAAGGTGCTGTCAATCGCCGAGGGCGAGAGCCACTTCGTGGCCACTGTCACCCCGGTGGATCCGACGGTCGAGCTTGTCGAACTGGCGTCGACCGAAATTGAAGCTCTGCGCCGCGCGGTGATGCAGCAGTTCGATCAGTATGTGAAGCTGAACAAGAAGATTCCCTCAGAAATCCTGACCTCGATCTCCAGCATTGACGACCCGGGTCGCTTGGCCGACACCATCGCGGCCCACCTGCCGCTCAAGCTGGAATCCAAGCAGGTGGTGCTCGACCTGGACCCGGTTAACAAGCGGCTGGAGAATCTGTTCGAGCAGTTGGAGCGTGAGGTAGACATCCTCAACGTCGACAAGAAAATTCGCGGTCGCGTCAAGCGCCAGATGGAGAAAAACCAGCGCGACTTTTACCTGAATGAGCAGGTTAAAGCGATTCAGAAGGAGCTCGGCGAGGGCGAAGAGGGCGCCGACATCGAAGAGATCGAGAAAAAGATTAAGGCCGCTCGCATGCCGGCCGAGGCGCGAAAGAAGGCCGATGCCGAATTCAAGAAGCTCAAACTGATGTCGCCCATGTCGGCCGAAGCAACAGTGGTGCGTAACTACATCGACGCGTTGGTGGCTTTGCCATGGAGCAAGAGAACCAAAATCAAGCACGACTTGGCTTACGCCGAAGCCGTGTTGAATGAAGACCACCACGGCCTGGACAAAGTCAAGGATCGCATTCTTGAGTACCTCGCGGTGCAGCAGCGGGTGGAAAAGGTCAAAGCCCCCATTCTGTGTCTGGTCGGCCCACCTGGCGTGGGCAAGACCTCGCTTGGGCAGTCGGTGGCCAAAGCCACCGGGCGCAAATACGTACGCATGGCGTTGGGCGGCATGCGCGATGAGGCCGAGATTCGCGGACACCGCCGCACCTACATTGGTGCAATGCCAGGCAAGGTGTTGCAAAGCCTGTCCAAGGTGGGTACTCGCAACCCGCTGTTCTTGCTCGATGAGATCGACAAGTTAGGCACCGACTTTCGGGGCGATCCGTCCAGCGCCTTGCTGGAGGTACTCGATCCCGAGCAAAACCACACCTTTGGGGATCACTATGTCGAGGTAGATTTTGATCTGTCCGATGTGATGTTTATTGCCACCTCGAACTCGATGAATATTCCGCCGGCCCTGCTTGACCGGATGGAAGTGATTCGTTTGTCGGGCTACACCGAAGACGAAAAAACCAACATCGGGATCCGCTACCTGTTGCCCAAGCAGCTGAAGAACAACGGCATTCAAGACGGCGAGCTGGAGGTGAAAGAGTCCGCCGTACGCGCCATCGTGCGCTACTACACGCGCGAGGCGGGTGTGCGCTCGCTGGAGCGCGAGCTGTCCAAGATCTGCCGCAAGGTGGTTAAGGGCTTGCTGCTCAAGAAGTACACCCCGATGGTCGTGGTTGAAGAGGACAACCTGAGCGAGTTCTTGGGTGTGCGCAAGTACAGCTTTGGCCGCGCTGAAGCGCAAAACCAGGTTGGGCAGGTGGTGGGCCTGGCCTGGACTGAGGTGGGTGGCGATCTGCTCACCATTGAAGTGGCAACCATGCCGGGCAAGGGCGTGATCACACGCACCGGTTCGCTGGGTGACGTGATGAAAGAGTCGGTCGAGGCTGCTCGCACCGTGGTGCGCAGCCGGGCCCGGTCTTTGGGAATCAAGGACGCGCAGTTCGACAAGCGCGATATCCACATTCACGTGCCCGATGGCGCCACCCCCAAAGACGGTCCGAGCGCGGGAGCGGCCATGACGACCGCGCTCGTGTCTGCTTTGACCGGCATCCCGGTGCGTGCCCATGTGGCGATGACAGGTGAAATTACGCTGCGTGGCGAAGTTACCGGTATCGGTGGACTCAAAGAAAAACTGCTGGCCGCGCTGCGCGGGGGCATCAAGACGGTAATCATCCCGGAAGACAATGCCAAAGATCTCGCTGAGATTCCCGACAACGTGAAGCAAGGGCTTGAGATCGTGCCGGTGAAATGGATCGACAAGGTGCTGGCGATCGCGCTGGAACGCCAGCCTGTCGCCCTGACTGAGGAGGAGGTCGCAGCACAGGTAGCCGCCGCCGTTGGCACGCCAGCGCGTCTTGCCGACGCAATGAAGCATTGAATGCCAAAAAAGTTTTTCAGTGTTTGGACGGCAAGTTTTTCTGAGCTATAATTTTAGGCTTAGACAAACATACCAAGTTGTCTAAAACTGCGGGAATAGCTCAGTTGGTAGAGCGCAACCTTGCCAAGGTTGAGGTCGCGAGTTCGAGTCTCGTTTCCCGCTCCAGTTTGAAAAAAGGAAGCGTCGCTTCCCTTTTTTTTGATGGTTTGGCAGGGGTTTTGTCAGCTTCTGTTTGTGGCGCGATAGCAAAGCGGTTATGCAACGGATTGCAAATCCGTGTAGCCCGGTTCGACTCCGGGTCGCGCCTCCACTGTTTCAATGCCCCGCCCTGTGCGGGGCATTTGTACTTGTAGGAATTGGTTTTGGGCGCCATATGACCTGCCACAATCCTTCTGTGCCTCGATGGTGAAATTGGTAGACACAGCGGACTTAAAATCCGCCGCTTACCCGCAAGGGGGCGTGCCGGTTCGACCCCGGCTCGAGGCACCAGCACACACTAGGCATTTCCTGCCTCCAACGGTACAGTGACTTTCATGACCCGATACAACGCACCCTTCGAAATTCATGTGCATGGCGATGTGCCGCTGCGTGACGATGTGGTGTTTGCCCAGATCCAGGAAGCGCTCAAGCCGCTGTGGCAGTACGCCGGCGCCCGGTCGCTGGCAGCCGCAGCGGAGAGCGCCTACGAAGACGAGCCAGGCATTCGTTTTGACGCTGAGGCCCATGTGCTCAATATCTGCTGGACGGTGCCAGGTGGCGACGATTTCCGACAGGTGATGGAGGAGACCTGCATGGGCTTGAATGAGCTTGCATCTGTGGGTGCGCCGCTGGAGGTCTCGTTCTACGACACCGAGTACGACGAGGACGAGGCGCCAGAGTCTGAGGATGACGCTGAGGCGCGCGACGACTTCATGATGTGCTTCGTGGGCCCTACGCCTGCCGCCATTTTGCAAGTGCAGCGCGATCTGATGGTGCAAGACGTGGTGCACATCATGGAGCGCCACTTTGATGCTTCGGAGCTCAGCGGCGTGGTCGGCTCCATTGACCAGTTGTTCACACAGCGCTTCGACGCGCTGGTGAGCTCCATGCACCTGGGCAAACCACCGCGGGGCCATGGCGGTTCATCTGGCCACGGCGGCGGGCGCAAGCCGCGCCATTTGCACTAAAACCTGTCTCGTGCACCTTGCCGCGATCACAAACGAGATTGCGCTTTAGCCGCGAGTTTTTGGCGCTTTAGAGAGACCATGGCGATCTTCAGCACCAACGCTCTCAACCCCGGCGTGCGCAAGCGCGAGGTGTTTGGCTGGGCGATGTATGACTTTGCCAACTCGGGCTACACCACGGTGGTGCTCACAGCGGTTTTTGCCGCCTACTTCGTGGGCTCGGTGGTGGATGGGGCGCCTTGGGCCACCTTTGCCTGGACGCTGGCACTTGGTGTGTCGAACGCGCTGGTCATGCTCACCATGCCTGCCTTGGGCGCCTGGGCCGATCGGCATGGTGCCAAGAAGCGCTTGCTGATGTTCAGCACGCTGGGTTGCGTTCTCGCCACCGCCGCTTTGGCCTGGGTGCAACCAGGGGCGCTGGTGTTGGCCGTGGTTTTGATCGTGATCTCCAACCTGTGCTTTGCCTGGGGCGAGTCGCTGATCGCCTCCTTTCTGCCCGAGTTGGCACGCCCGCAAGCGATGGGCCGCGTGAGCGGTTGGGGCTGGAGCTTCGGCTACCTTGGCGGCATGCTGGCGCTGGGGCTGAGTCTGGCCTATGTGATCTGGGCGCAGGGCCAGGGGCAGAAGGCGGCCCAGTTTGTGCCGGTCACCATGCTGATCACAGCAGGCATTTTTGCCTGCGCCGCGTTGGTTACGTTGTGGCTGTTGCGCGAGCGCGCGGTTGCCAAACCGCAGAGCGGGCGTCACGGGGTGGTCGACTCACTGCGGCAGCTGGGACACACGTTTCAGCACGCGCGCCAATACACGGACTATATGTGGCTGTTGGCCTGCGCCGTGGCTTACCAGGGGGGCGTGGCGGTGGTCATCACATTGGCGGCGATCTATGCCGAGCAGGTGATTGGCTTTGTGCAGCAAGAGACCATGGTGCTCATCTTTGTGCTCAACATCGCGGCTGCGATTGGCGCCTTTGCGTTTGGTTATTGGCAGGACCGCCTGGGGCACAAGCTGGCGCTGGGCATCACGTTGGTGGGCTGGACGGCCACTTGCATCATCGCCGCGCTCACCACCACCAAAGGTGGGTTCTGGTACGCGGCCATTATTGCTGGCTTGTGCATGGGCAGCAGCCAGTCTTCGGGCCGTGCGATGGCGGGTCTGTTCGCGCCGCCAGCGCAGTTGGCCGAGTTCTACGGCCTGTGGACCTTTGCCACGCGGCTGGCCAGCATCATCGGTCCGCTGAGCTACGGTGCCATCACCTGGATCACCGATGGCAACCAGCGGCTGGCGATTGGCTCCACCGCTGTGATGTTTCTGGTGGGCCTGGGGTTGCTGCTACCAGTCAACATGGCGCGCGGACGCGCGGCTGCGCTGGCCAATGCGCCGGAGCCTGCGCGGGCCAGCTGAAGCTCATGGCGTGCCCGCGCGTACCCGTGGGTTGGCACCGAGCCAGCGATCGGCTGCGTCTTGCAGCACACCTTGGTCCCCCGTGCTGGGCAGCGTCAGCTTTGCTGGGCTTGCCCAGCCCATGACAGTGACAGACAAAGCGCGCATGTGCGCTGCGCCACTGCTTGGACCGTTTCCACCAGCACGACGTCGGACCCGCAAAGCGCTTGCAGGACGTCGCGCGCGAAAGGGTCTTGTTGGGTGCAGCCGAGCACCAGGGTGTCGATACGCGGTCTGTCGGGATCTTGCCTGCGCAGCTGCTCCCAACTGTGCGTGGCCTGCTCCAACATAGCCGGCGCGTCTGCGCGCTCCGTTGCATAGGCCAGCCTGTTGCAGGGCAGACAGCGCACATGCAGCGGGTTATCGGTGGCGCCGTGCAAGCCAGCAAGCAGTTTTGGTAAGCGCGCACTCTGCACGGTGCCGGGCGTGGCGAGCACACCGATGTGGCCGTTTTGCGGCAAGGTCGCTGCCGGCTGGAGCGCAGTCCAGACGTCAATGAACGAAAGATCGTGATGGGTTTTCCGCAGATCATCGATCGCAAGCGAAGTGGCGGTGTTGCAGGCCATCACCAGCGCATGGATGGCGTGTTCGGCCCGCAGCTGCTCTGTAATCTGCTGCGCGCGTGCCACCAACCACTTGGCGGATCGCTTGCCATAGGGCGCATCGGCGTTGTCGGCCAGGTAAATGAAATGCACCGTGGTAGCTCGGCACGCAGCGTGCGCAACACGCTGAGCCCGCTCACGCCGCTGCCGAGAACGCCAACGGTGGTCAAGTCACCTCGCTCAGGCGCTGGCGAGCGAAATGCCCTTGAACTCGCCGGTGGCGATGCGCTGGCTCCACTCGGCCGGGCCGGTGATGTGGACGCTGGTGCCGCCCGAATCCACAGCCACCGTCACCGGCATATCGACCACATCGAACTCGTAGATGGCCTCCATGCCCAGATCGGCAAAGCCGACCACCCGGGCGGTCTTGATTGCCTTGGACACCAGATAGGCCGCGCCACCCACCGCCATTAGGTAGGCGCTTTGGTGCTGCTTGATGGCTTCGATCGCCACTGGACCCCGCTCGGCCTTACCAATCATCGCGATCAGGCCGGTTTGCTCCAGCATCATGTCGGTGAATTTGTCCATGCGGGTGGCTGTGGTGGGGCCAGCCGGGCCGACGGCTTCGTTGCCCACCGGATCGACCGGGCCCACGTAATAGATCACACGGTTGGTGAAGTCCACCGGCAGCTTCTCGCCCTTGGCGAGCATGTCCTGGATGCGCTTGTGCGCGGCGTCGCGGCCGGTCAGCATCTTGCCGCTGAGCAGCAGGGTCTGGCCTGGTTTCCAGCTCGCCACCTCGGCCCTGGTGAGGGTGTTGAGATCGACGGGTTGGCTCCGCTCTGTGTCGGGCGCCCAGTTGACGTCGGGCCAGAGAGCGAGGCTGGGCGGATTGAGATAGACCGGGCCGCTGCCGTCCATGACGAAGTGGGCGTGGCGGGTGGCGGCGCAGTTGGGGATCATGGCAACCGGCTTGCTGGCCGCGTGGGTTGGGTACAACTTGATCTTCACATCCAACACGGTGGTAAGGCCACCCAAACCTTGCGCGCCAATGCCCAGCGCGTTGACCTTTTCAAACAGCTCCAGCCGCAATTCTTCGACTTGGCTGAGCTTGTCGCCCTTGGATGCCTTGGCCTGCAGTTCGTACATATCCAGATCGTCCATCAGGCTTTCTTTGGCCATGAGCGCCGCCTTCTCCGCCGTGCCGCCGATGCCAATGCCCAGCATGCCGGGCGGGCACCAGCCGGCACCCATGGTGGGCACGGTTTTGAGCACCCAGTCGACCACGCTGTCACTTGGGTTGAGCATGATCAGCTTGCTTTTGTTTTCGCTGCCGCCGCCTTTGGCCGCCACAGTCACGTCAATTTTGTTACCGGGCACGAGCTCGGTAAAAATCACGGCGGGCGTGTTGTCACCGGTGTTTTTGCGGGCGAACAGCGGGTCGGCCACGATGCTGGCGCGCAGGGTGTTGGCAGCAAAGTTGTAGCCCTGGCGCACGCCTTCGTTGATCGCGTCGTCCAGGCTGCCGGTGAAGCCTTCCCAGCGCACATCCATACCCACCTTCAGAAACACGTTGACGATGCCGGTGTCCTGGCAGATCGGGCGGTGGCCGGTGGCGCTCATTTTGCTGTTGGTGAGGATTTGCGCGATCGCGTCTTTGGCGACCGCACTTTGCTCGCGTTCATAGGCGCGCGCGAGGTGGGTGATGTAGTCGGCTGGGTGGTAGTAGCTGATGTACTGCAGCGCGGCGGCAACCGACTCGATCAGGTCGGCTTGACGGATGGTGGTAGTGGTGTTGGTGGTGTTGGTCATGTTGGTGGGCTTTCTTTTGGGAAGGGAGGTTTTGGCGTGACCGCGCTTTGCAAGACGGGTACCAGCAGGCTGCACAGCTCGCGAATTTCCAGGCGCAGCGACTGCACCTCCGCGTGCAACCCGTGTTCCATCGGTTGGCCTATGTTCTCGCCCAGTGTCTCGGTTGGCTTGTGCATGCTTTCGGTGAAGGTCTGCATCGCCTTGACGATGATCCCGATGAACAGGTTGAGCATGGTGAAAGTGGCGAACAAAATGAAGCCGATGAAGAACACCCAAGCGAATGGCGACACTTCCATCACAGGTCTTGCGAGGCCCATCGACCAGCTCTTCGGTGCCATTACCTGGAACAGGGTGTCCAGCGAGCGGTCGAGCTGGCCAAACCAGTCAGGAAAAGCCTGGTCAAACAGATGGGTGGCGATGACGCCGAACATGCAGATCAGCAACACACGGTGAAGATGATGATCATCTGCAGGGTGTGTTGCACGCGTGCTTGCGCCAGAAATACGGTGGCTCGGGAGCGAAACGGGGCGTCTGCGGGGACTTCGGTGGGGCGCATTGTGTGGCGGCAAGCCGAGCGGTGATGGAGACGCTTATTCTATGAAGTTGCGGCGTTGCGCTGGGCCATCCCGAGCCAGTCCTGCGCTGTGTAAGTGGCTCGTAAGAGCCTTTACGCAAAGTTGTTGAAGCTTTGAGACCCAAACCCCAGGAGACAAGACATGTCAACACCGATCAACGCCATTCAGTCCACGCTGGTCGAAAACCGCGTCTTTGAGCCCTCGCAGGCGATGCGCGAATCGGCCCGCATTTCCGGTATGCCCGCTTACCAGGCGCTTTGTGACGAGGCAGACAGAGACTTCGAGGGTTTCTGGGCCAAGCGGGCTTGCGAGACGCTGAGCTGGCACAAGCCGTTTACCCAGACGCTGGACTCGTCAAACGCGCCGTTCTACAAATGGTTTGAAGACGGCGAGCTCAATGCGTCCCACAACTGCCTTGATGTCCACATGGGCACAGCGACAGAGAACAAAACAGCCATCCTCTTTGAGGCGGACGGCGGCGAAGTGACCAAGGTGACCTACAAAGAGCTGCTGGCCAAGGTCTCGCAGTTTGCCAACGCGCTCAAAGCCAAAGGCGTCAAAAAGGGTGACCGTGTGGTGATCTACATGTCGATGACCATCGAAGGTGTGATCGCCATGCAGGCTTGCGCGCGGATCGGCGCCACCCACAGCGTGGTGTTCGGTGGCTTCTCGGCCAAGGCGGTGCAAGAGCGCATTCAAGATGCGGGGGCGGTGGCGGTGATCACCGCCAACTACCAGTTGCGCGGCGGCAAACAGCTGCCGCTCAAAGCCATCGTAGACGACGGTATTGCGATGGGCGGTTGTGAGTCGGTCAAGACCGTGATCGTGTTCCAGCGTACCCCCAACGCCGTCAATATGGTGGCTGGGCGCGACAGTTTCATGCACGAGGTGATGGCGGCCGAGTCCACCGACTGCCCGGCCGAGATGGTGGGTGCGGAGCACCCGCTGTTCGTGCTCTATACCTCCGGCTCCACCGGTAAGCCCAAAGGTGTGGTGCACAGCACCGGCGGCTACCTGATGTGGGCCAAGCTCACCATGCAGTGGACCTTCGACCTGAAGGACAGCGACATCTTCTGGTGCACGGCAGATATCGGATGGATCACCGGTCACACCTACGTCGCCTATGGCCCGCTGGCCGCCGGTGCGACGCAGATCCTGTTTGAGGGAGTGCCTACCTACCCGAACGCCGGCCGCTTCTGGCAGATGATCGAGCGCCACAAGTGCAGCATTTTTTACACCGCGCCAACCGCCATCCGTTCCCTCATCAAGGCCGCCGAGGCCGACGAGAAAATCCACCCGGCGCGCTCCGACCTTTCCAGTCTGCGCCTCCTCGGCTCGGTGGGCGAGCCCATCAACCCCGAAGCCTGGATGTGGTACCACAAGAACGTGGGCGGTGAGCGTTGCCCCATCGTTGACACCTTTTGGCAGACCGAGACCGGTGGTCACATGATCACGCCGCTACCGGGTGCGACACCCCTGGTGCCAGGCTCTTGCACGCTGCCGCTGCCTGGCATTGCCGCTGGCATCGTCGATGAGGCCGGCCTCGACGTGCCCAGCGGTTCAGGTGGCATCTTGGTGGTTAAAAAGCCCTGGCCGTCGATGATTCGCACCATTTGGGGCGATCCAGAGCGGTTCAAGAAAAGCTATTTCCCCGCTGAGCTCAAGGGCTACTACCTGGCCGGTGATGGCGCGGTGCGCAGTGCCGACCGCGGCTATTTCCGCATCACAGGCCGTATCGACGACGTGCTGAACGTGTCGGGCCACCGCATGGGCACGATGGAAATCGAGTCTGCCTTGGTCGGTAAGACCGACTTGGTGGCCGAGGCCGCTGTGGTAGGGCGCCCAGACGACTTAACGGGCGAGGCCATTGTGGCTTTTGTGGTGCTCAAGCGTACTCGGCCTACTGGCGACGAAGCCAAGGCAATCGCCAAGGTGTTGCGCGACTGGGTGGGCAAGGAAATTGGCCCGATCGCCAAACCGAGGGACATCCGCTTTGGCGACAACCTGCCCAAGACCCGCTCGGGCAAAATCATGCGCCGTTTGCTGCGCTCCATCGCCAAGGGTGAAAAAATCACGCAAGACACCTCAACTTTGGAAAACCCCGCGATTCTCGATCAGTTGTCCGAGAACAATTGACCCTGGAACTGGCTGCAGGTCTGGCACCTGCCCAACAAAAAACCCGCTGGCATACAACGGGTTTTTTTGCAACAGCAGCCAGGCCATCACTTCATATTCAGTACCCAGACAGCCAGTTTCTTCGCGTCGGCTTCACCCACCTGTGGGTTGGCCGGCATGGGAATCGCGCCCCAAACACCAGCGCCACCTTTAACAATTTTTATGGCCAGCATGTCTGCCGCTTTGGCATCCCCAGCGTATTTTTGGGCCACCGATTTGTAAGACGGACCCACGAGCTTGCGCTCGGCAGCGTGGCAGGCCATGCAGTTCTTGCTCTTGGCCAAGGCCGTATCTGCCATCACCGAGGCAGATACGGTGGCAAACACTGCAATAATGATGAGTGCACGTTTCATTTTGTAATTTTCGTGATTCGGGTGAAATGGATTCGGGCGATTTTATGCGCAGCAACAGCAACAGCAACAGCAACAGCGGCTGCCAAGCCACCTGAAGCGTTGGATAATTTTGCCCGCCTCACTGGCCTCTTACCGGAAACAACATGTATTTTCTCTTTTTGGGACTCGTCCTGATGGTTCTGAAATACCTGGAATTCGGCTTTGTCGCCAGCATGTCTTGGTGGTGGGTGTTGTTGCCGTTTGCACTCGCGCTGGCTTGGTGGGAATGGGCAGACTCAACGGGTTACACCAAACGCAAGGTCATGGAGAAAATGGATCAGAAAAAGCAGGACCGCCTGGAGCGCCAAAACGCTGCCATGGGCATCAAGCCCAAGCGTCGCTGACACCGGGCAGGCAGGCACTGCGCGCCAGATCAGTAGTTGTCCAGCACTGCACCCTTGCTGGCGCTGGAGGCGTTGAAGGCGAACTTGGCCTGTACACCGCGGGTGTAACGCGGTGCTGGCGCGGTCCAACCGGCTCGGCGCCGGGCAATTTCTTCTTCGGACACGTGGAGCTCCAGCAGCAGCTGGCGGGCGTCAATCGTGATGCTGTCGCCCTCTTGCACAAACGCGATCGTGCCGCCCACTGCCGCTTCGGGCGCCACATGCCCCACCACCATGCCCCAGGTGCCGCCTGAAAAGCGACCGTCGGTGACCAGGCCGACGCTCTCGCCCAGCCCGGCACCGATCAGCGCACCGGTGGGCGCTAGCATTTCGGGCATACCGGGGCCGCCCTTGGGCCCGAGGTAGCGCAGCACCATCACATCACCCGCTACGATTTTGCCGGCCAGAACGGCTTCCAGCGCCGACTGCTCGTCTTCAAATACCCGCGCTGGTCCGGTGATGACCGGGTTCTTCAGGCCTGTGATCTTGGCCACAGCGCCTTCGGGTGACAAGTTGCCCTTCAAGATGGCCAGGTGGCCTTGCTTGTACATCGCGTTTTCAATGCTGTGAATCACGCTTTGTTCGGGCGGAGCGTCTGGCACGTCCTTGAGCACCTCGGCGATGGTCTGGCCAGTAATGGTGATGCAGTCGCCGTGCAACAGACCGGCGTTGAACAAAATCTTCATCACCTGCGGAATGCCACCGGCCTTGTGCAAATCGACCGCCAGGGCTTTGCCGCTGGGCTTCAAGTCGCACAGCACGGGGGTGCGCTGGCGGATGCGCTCAAAGTCGTCAATCGTCCATTGCACGTCGGCGCAGTGCGCGATGGCCAGGAAGTGCAACACCGCGTTGGTCGAGCCACCGATTGCCATGATCACAGCCACCGCGTTTTCGATCGACTTGCGCGTCACGATGTCGCGCGGCTTGAGGTCTCTTCTGATGGCTTCCACCAGCACCTTGGCCGATTCTTTGGCCGATTGCACTTTCTCCTCATGCACGTTGGCCATGGTGGAGGAATAGGGCAGTGAAATCCCCAGCGCCTCAAACGCAGACGACATGGTGTTGGCGGTGTACATGCCGCCGCAAGACCCTGTGCCGGGGATGGCACGCATCTCGATTTCGCGCAGGTCTTCGTCGCTGAGTTTGCCGGCAGCGTTTTCCCCAACCGCCTCGAACACACTCACGATGTTGAGGTCTTGCCCTTTGTAGCGGCCTGGCAAGATAGTTCCACCGTAGACATAGATGGCAGGCACGTTGGCGCGCAACATGCCCATCAGGCCGCCAGGCATGTTTTTGTCACAGCCGCCGACCACCAGCACGCCGTCCATCCATTGGCCTTGCACGCAAGTTTCAACACAGTCGGCAATCACCTCGCGCGACACCAGCGAGTACTTCATCCCTTCGGTACCCATGGCCATGCCGTCCGAGATGGTGGGTGTGCCGAAGATCTGGGCGTTGCCACCGGCCTCCTCAATCCCCTCAATGGCCGCATCGGCCAACTTTTGCAGGCCGCTGTTGCAGGGGGTGATGGTGCTGTGGCCATTGGCCACGCCGACCATGGGTTTGACAAAGTCACCCTCTTTGTAGCCCATGCCGTAGTACATGGAGCGGTTGGGTGCGCGCGACTTGCCCGCGGTGATGTTTTTGCTGCGCGGGTTCATGGTGCCAATGGGTATGACTTTGCTGGTGCTCATGGAAGGTCTCTTAAAAAATCAGACAGTTTGGACGCGCGCACCGCGTCGGGTGTGCCAGTATGCGCGAGTGGTATTTTCCTTTCCAATATATTTATTCCCTCTAATTAATATGTTCAAAGAATGACTGGCTCGTCAGAGCCTTGGATCGATCTGCGGTTGTGGCGCCAGTTTGTGGCGGTGGCCGATGAACTGCATTTCGGACGCGCTGCGGCCCGCTTGCACATGACACAGCCGCCACTCACCCAGGCAATTGCTGGTCTGGAGCGCCTGCTGGGCGCCCGTTTGTTTGACCGAACCAAGCGCAGCGTGGCGCTCACGGCCACCGGCGCCGCTTTGCTGCCGGCCGTGCGCGAGTTGCTGGCGCGCGCCCAGGCGCTGCCGGGGCGCGCGCGAGCGGCCGCTGCGGGCGAAATGGGGCGTTTGCGGCTGGCATTTGTCTCCACTGTGGGCTTTGATTTGTTGCCGCGTTGGGTGAGCTCGTTTCGACAAGCCTGGCCGGGCGTGGCGTTGGAGCTGATCGAGGCCACCGGCGATGTGCAGCAACAGCTGTTGGACCAAGGCGAGGTGGACGCGGGCTTTCTGCTGCATGCGCCCGGTTTTTCGCCGCCGGGGCTGGCGCAGCTTTCTTTGTCGCAAGAGCCGATGCTGCTCGCGCTGCCGCAAACCCATGCACTGGCGGGTGATACAGCGCTGGCGCTCGATTCGGTGTTGGGCGAGCCGCTGGTGATGTTTCCCCGCCGCATTCTGCCTTCGGTGTTTGACGCAGTTTTCGCCCTGCATCACGCGGCAGGCCGCTCACCGCAAGTGGTGCAGGAGGCGATCCAGATGCAGACCATCGTGAACCTGGTTTCGGCTGGTTTGGGCGTGGCCTGGGTGCCCGAGAGCGTGCGCCAGTTTCAGCGGCCTGGCGTGGTCTACCGCCCGGTGCGCGCGCCGCGTGGCCTGGTGCTGCCAACCTGCGAAACCAGCCTGGTCTGGCGTTCTGCTGCGGTGACCCCCACGCTGGCGCGCCTGATCGAATTCGCGCGAAACGCGGCTGTCTCGGGCCCCAGGGCACAATTGCCGCCATGCTGATCCATCCCCAAATCGACCCGGTTGCGCTGCAGCTCGGCCCGCTCGCCATTCACTGGTACGGCCTCACCTTCCTCGCCGCCTTCGGCCTGTTTGTGCTGCTCGGTTACGCGCGCCTGAAGCACCCGCCGTTTGCATCGGTTCGGCTGCCGCAACCCTGGAGCCGGCGCGATGTGGAAGACATTCTGTTTCTCGGCGTGATGGGCGTGGTGCTTGGCGGGCGTATCGGTTACTGCCTGTTCTACAAACCGGGCTACTACCTCGCGCACCCACTGGAGATTTTTGCGCTCTGGCAAGGCGGCATGAGTTTTCATGGCGGCCTGCTCGGCGTGATGGTGGCCATGGTTTGGTACGCGCGCAGCCGCCAGCGTCCGTTTTTCCAGGTGATGGATTTCGTTGCGCCCTGCGTGCCCACCGGGCTGGCCGCTGGGCGTGTGGGCAATTTCATCAATGGTGAGCTCTGGGGCCGGGTCGCCGATCCCTCGCTGCCCTGGGGCATGGTATTTCGCGGCGCGGGCGACCTGCCGCGCCATCCGTCGCAGATTTACCAGTTTTTGCTTGAAGGACTGCTGCTGTTCATCCTGCTCTGGTTGTACGCCCGGCGTGAGCGCGCGCCAGGCCAGGTGTCGGCGGTGTTTTTGATTGGCTACGGCGTGTTGCGCTTTATCGCCGAGTTCTTCCGCGAACCCGATGCCTACCTTGGCCTGCTGTCGATGGGCATGAGCATGGGCCAGTGGCTTTGCGTGCCGATGATCCTGGGTGGCGCCGGCCTGTGGTGGTGGTTTGGCCGGCGCGTCTGAGCTGCGGGATACTCGCACCTATTTGCGAGGGTAAATCCCAGCTGTGGACAGCCGCACATACCGTTACGCTTGTTTGTAATTACAGGTGATTACGGACGGCATCCCATCCAGTGCGACTGGTTCCAAATTCTTTGCACGACGACGTAGGGGCCAAGCTGCGCGAGCGGATTTTCGACGGTTTGCAGGCGCCCGGCAGCTTCATTGACGAGTTGGGCCTTTGCCGTGAATGGGCGATTTCGCGCACGCCGCTGCGCGAGGCGCTCAAGGTGCTAGCTGCCGAGGGACTGGTGCGGCACGAACCGCGCCGCGGGTGTTTCGTCAGTCAAATCACCGAGCGCGATCTCGACGAGATCTTTCCAGTCATCGCACTGCTCGAAGGCCGCTGCGCTTTTGAGGCCGCCAGCAAAGCCACCGACGCCGATCTGGCGGCGCTGGAGCAAATGCACGACCGTCTCAACCGCTGTGCCAGGGCGCGGCACATCAACGATTATTACCAGGCCAATTTCGCCATCCACGAGGCCATCATCACCCTGGCCAACAACCGCTGGCTGACGCAGGTGATCGGCGATCTGCGCAAGATCGTCAAGCTCGCCCGCCTGCAGCAGCTGCGCGCCCCAGGGCGGCTGGACCAGAGCCTGTTTGAGCACATGGCGGTGTTTGCTGCGCTGAAGGCGCGCGATGCCGAGGGCGCCGAGGCCGCTATGCGAACCCACCTCATTCAACAACGCGTGGCCTTGCGCGCACTTGTGCGAAGCAGCACATCGAGGATCACCGCATGAACACCGCGCAATGGTTGGAGAAGGGCGCTTCCATGTTGCGTTCCAGCGCCAAGACCGGCGCGCGCTCAACCCAGGATCGCCTGAAGGGCGCGCTGCGCCACGAACGGGAAGCCATGTCGCCGCGCCAGTTGCGCCGCTTGCTCGACCAGCTCAAGGGCATCGTAGATCCATTGCTAAGCGAGGTGGAGGGCGGTGGCCGTGCTCAGGTCCTCATGGTTTGGTACGCCACCGCCAGCGCAGCGCAGCGGCGCGATCTCTGGCTTCTCATGAGCGAGCAGTTCGTGGCCGATTCCGAGCAAGTCAAGGCTGCCCAAACCCAGTTTTCTGCCGCCGTGGGCACGCCCGACGAGGCCGCAGCCGAGGTGCAGTACCGGCGTGCCACGGTGTCACCACGCCGGCGCATCTTGCAGCGCTTCAGCGCCCACCCCGAAGGCATTCGTTTTCTGGTGGACGTCCGTGCCGAGATGCAGTCCCACCTGAAGGTTGACAAGCGCCTGCTCGCACTGGATGTGGAGATGGAGTACATGTTCTCCACCTGGTTCGATGTGGGCTTTCTGGAGTTGCGCCGCATCAGCTGGGATTCGCCGGCCTCGCTGGTGGAAAAGCTCATCAAATTCGAGGCGGTACACGACATCCGAAGCTGGGCCGACGTGAAGAACCGGCTCGACAGCGACCGGCGGTGCTATGGCTTCTTTCACCCGCGCCTGCCTGAAGAGCCACTGATCTTTGTGGAAGTCGCACTGATGAATGCGGTGGCTGCCAGCATCACGCCGCTGCTGGACGAAGATGCCGATCCGGTTGACATTGCCAAGGCCAATACGGCGATCTTTTACTCAATCAGCAGCACCCAAAACGGGCTGCGCGGCGTGAGTTTTGGCGACTCGCTCATCAAGCAGGTGGTGGATACGCTGCACCAGGAATTTCCCAAGCTCAAGGTGTTTGTCACGCTCTCGCCCATTCCTGGTCTGCGCGCCTGGCTACACAAGAATGCACCGGCCGACCTGCTCCGGCGCTGGGAGAACCTTGATGGCCTTGGCGAGGGGTCGTCAGAACGCAAGGCTCTGCTCGGCTGGGCCGCTCGCTTCCTGGGCAAGGAGATGCAGAGTGGCAAGCCGCTGGACCCGGTGGCCCGGTTTCACTTGGGCAATGGGGCCCGTGTGGAGCGCTTGAATTGGGCGGCCGATCCGTCGGCCAAAGGCATCAGGCAGTCCTATGGGCTGATGGTGAATTACCTCTACGACCTCAAACGCCTGGAGAAACACCGCGCCTGGCTCGCGCAAGGAAAGATCCCGATAGCCGCAGCGATCGAAGACCTGTACCTTTGACCCGGCTTTTTACACAACCACAGGAGACAACACATGACCAAAAGCTTGAATCGCAGAGACATTTTGTGCGCTGGCGTCGCGGCTGCCGCTGCTTACAGCGCCACTGGATACGCCCAGTCCAGCTGGCCTTCCAAGCCGGTCAGCATGGTCGTCCCGTTCCCGGCCGGGGGCGGTACCGACGCCTTTGCACGCCCGCTGGCGGCATCTTTTACACGGCAGAGCGGCAAGTCACTCATCATCGACAACCGCGGTGGAGCTGGCGGCACGGTGGGCGCGAGCATGGCGGCCAAGGCAGCACCGGATGGCTACACTTTGTTCATGGGGGCTGTGCACCATTCGATTGCGCCCAGCGTGTATCCGCGTCTGGACTACGACATCGAGCGCGACTTCGTGCCGCTGATCCTGGTGGCCAGCGTGCCCCAGGTGCTGGTAGTCAATCCGAAGAACGTCCCAGGCGCCGACTTCAAGGCTTTTTTGGCCCAGGTGCGCGCCAACCCAGGAAAGCTCAACTATGGGTCTGCTGGCAACGGCACCTCGCACCACATGGCCGGCGAGCTGTTCAAACAGCAGACGAAAACCTTCATCACGCACATTCCCTACCGGGGCGCAGGTCCTGCCCTTAACGATCTCATGGGTGGCAACGTGGACATGATGTTCGATGGCCTGGGTTCCTCGGCCGGGCACATCAAGGGTGGCCGCATCAAGGCGCTGATGGTGTCCGGTCCCAAACGCAATTCCGCTTTTCCCGATGTCCCCTGCGCTGCCGAGCTTGGGTTGCCAGACTACACCGTGACCACCTGGTACGGCGTTTGGGCGCCCAAGGGCACGCCGGCTGATGTACAGGTGCGAGCCATTGAGGAGATCCGCCGAGCTGCCAGTACCGATGAAGCCAAGGCGATCTGGGCCAACCAGGGCGCGGAGTTTCCGGCCCTCACCGGGGCGGCCTTTGGTGGCTTCGTGGGCGGTGAGGTGCGCCGTTGGGCTCAGGTCGTTAAGGCGTCGGGCTCCAAATTCAATTGACAGCCTGACCGTGGCCATTTCGCTGTTTGTCGAGGGCCCGCTGGCGCGGGTGACGTTGTCGCACCCAGGCAAGTTCAACGCCATGTCGCGTGCGATGTGGCTTGAACTCAAAGCCGTGTTCGACAGTTTGTCGGTGGGTGGGTCCCTGCGTTGCGTGATCCTGTCGGGCGATGCTGGCCACTTCTGCGCCGGTGGCGATATCTCGGAATACCCGGCCTTTCGCTTCAACGAGGCGGCGCTGCGCGGTTTCCACGAAGACGAGGTGTGGGCCGCCCTGCAGGCGGTGCTGGACTGCCCGGTGCCCGTGGTGGCGCAGATCGAAGGCAACTGCATGGGCGCTGGCATGGAGCTCGCCAGCTGCTGTGACATTCGCGTGGCAGGCGAGAGCGCCTTATTTGGTGCGCCTATTGCGCTTCTGGGGTTTCCCATGGCGCCGCGAGAGGCCCAGCTGGTGGCGCGCGAGGCTGGCATCGCGGTGGTCCGCGCCATGCTGCTTGAGGCCGCCATGTTCAGTGCCGCCGAGATGCAGCAACATGGCTTCCTCAATGCCGTGGTGATGGATGCGGCGGTGCCTGCCGAGGTCGCGCTGCACGCAGGCCGCATTGCCGCACTGGCGCCGCAGACCGCTCGTCTGAACAAACGCCTCTTGCGTTCTGTGCAGGAAGAGGGCGGTGTGAGCAGCGCGCTGCTGGCCGAGGCCTACCGCTACGCGCCCACAGCCGAGCACCGGGAGGGCGTAGCCGCTTTTTTGGCCAAACGGCCTCCCATTTTTTGAAATCGCCAGCCGTCCCTCAAGCAACATGACCAACCACAACCTGTTTGCTGCCCTGCGCGCGGCGTTCCCGGCGGACCTGGACCAGATCGCTGTTGAAACAGCCGACAGCGCAGACGAGCCAATGCACCACAGCTGGCGCGACCTTGAGCGCGCCAGCGCCATGCTGGCCAACCTGTTGGCATCGCTCGACCTGCCGCCAGCATCGCGCATCGCGGTGCAGGTGGAAAAGTCGGTCGAGGCCATGCTGCTGTACCTCGCCACCCTGCGCGCCGGCCATGTGTTCTTGCCACTCAACACCGCCTACCAAAGCGCTGAAATCCAGTACTTCATCGAGAACGCAGAGCCAGCGGTGGTGGTATGCGCACCCGCCAATTTCGGCTGGGTCAGCAAGATCGCCTTCAACGCCGGCACCCGCCACGTGTTCACCCTGGGCGACGACCGCAGCGGCAGTCTGCTGCAACGCGCTGCACACCAAAGCGACCAGCACACGCCGGTGGTGTGCGGCAAGGACGATCTGGCGGCGATTCTTTACACCAGCGGCACCACCGGGCGCAGCAAGGGCGCGATGCTGACCCATGGCAATCTGCGCAGCAATGCGCTGGTGCTGCGCAGATATTGGGGCTGGCAGTCCGATGACGTTTTGCTGCACGCCTTGCCGATCTTTCATGTACACGGCCTGTTTGTTGCGATCCACGGCGCGCTCATCAATGGCAGCAAGATGATTTGGCTATCGAAGTTCGACGCCCGCCTGGCCATTGACCGGTTGTCTGATGCCACTGTGTTCATGGGCGTGCCCACGCTGTACGTACGCATGCTGGCCGAGCCAACGCTCACGCCGGCGCGGGTGAGCTGCATGCGGCTGTTCATTTCAGGTTCGGCGCCGCTGCTGATAGAGACCTTCAATGACTGGAAGGCTCGCACTGGCCACACCATCCTGGAGCGCTACGGCATGAGCGAAACCATCATGCTCACCTCAAACCCCTGCGTGCCCGACCCGCGTCACGGCGGTGCCAGCGAACGGCGTGGGGGCACCGTGGGCTTCGCGCTGCCAGATGTCGAATTGCGGGTGGTGGACGAGCAGGGGCAGCCGGTCGCAGCGGGCGAGATCGGTGGCCTCCAGGTGCGCGGTCCCAATGTCTTCAATGGCTACTGGTGCATGCCAGAGAAAACCGCCGAGGAGTTCACTGCCGATGGCTTCTTTAAAACCGGCGACGTGGGGCAGTTGGGTGCAAACGGCTACCTGACCATTGTTGGCCGCAGCAAAGATCTGATCATTTCCGGCGGCTACAATGTCTACCCGGCCGAAATTGAGGGCGAGATCAACGACATGTCTGGCGTCATGGAGAGCGCGGTGGTGGGTGTGCCGCACCCGGACTTCGGCGAAGTGGGTGTGGCGGTGGTGATCGCCAAACCGGGCGCTACAGTGCAGCCCGATCAGGTGATCGCCAGCCTCAAAGTCCGACTCGCCAACTTCAAAATCCCCAAACATTGCGTGATCGTGTCTGAACTGCCGCGCAACACCATGGGCAAGGTGCAGAAGAACGTGCTACGTGAGCAGTACAAGAACGCGTTCGCTTGACATCAGGAAACCGTGAGAAATCGGTGGAGCACGCGTCTCAACGCAGGGCGCCGCAGACCGGCTTTGCCGTGCCACCTGTGCTAACCCCTTGGGGTGACGCGGTAGTTGGCGTAGGGGAGCCAATTCAGCGGTGCGGGGGGTTACCTCAAAACCAGCACCGGAATGTGCGAATGCGTCAGCACCTGCTGCGTCTCACTGCCCAGCAACAGACGCTTGATGCCACGGCGGCCGTGTGAAGCCATCACGATCAGATCGCACTTGTTGCGTTTGGCAGCGGCGATTATTGCTTCAGCTATCAAGTCGGACTTCACTGTGACTGCCTTTACTTTCACATCGCGCAACTGCCCAGCCGACTTAACGGCGTGCACGACCGTTAAAGCCTCGTCGTTCCACTGTTTCTCGATGCGGCTCATCTCAGCTGCTGCCAAGGCCATACCGCCCTCGAAATAGGTCTGTGGGTAACGCGGCACCACTTTGAGTGCAACCACCTCCGCGCTGGTGAGATCGGCCAGTTCGATGGCGTGCTCCACCGCCAGGTTGGACAGTTTGGAGCCGTCTGTGGCGACCAGAATGCGCTTGTACATGGAATTCTCCAATCAAGTGGGTGGGTTTTGGGTTTTTTAGTCTCTGCGTACGCTAGCCTAACAAAGGCCACGGTAAGCCGGTTGACCTAAATCAAGCGCATGAAATCTGACCTGAACTGCCCTCACGGCACGAACCAGGCCGTCATCGCGTTCCCGGCGCTGTCATCCCTCGACGACTTCACAGCGCGCGATGACGCGGGTGCAAAAAGCATTTTTGGCGCGCACCGCAGGCCGCTCAGCGTCACCGACAACTTTAACGTGCTGGACGATCCTGTCGAGCAGCAGGACTTCACCACCTTCCACGATGCCGACGGCCCAGCCTCTGCCGAGTCGGTGCTGATGTTGCAGGGCGTGTACTGCGCGGCTTGCGCCGACACGATGGGGTGCGCGCTGCTAGGTCTGCCCGGTGTGCAACGCGCATAGGTGCACGCGGCAACGCGCCGCCCGACGGTGTGCTGGGATTCCTCGCTCACCCGCATGTCGCACCTGGCGCAAGCCTTGTCGGTCAGCGAGCGTCTGCTTGAGACCCGCCAGGCGCTTTGGCGCTGTTCGTGGCGGTCTTTTGCTCAATGCAGGTGATGGTGTGTGCATGCCCGGCTTACGTGACCCAGCCTGGCGATATTCCGGCTGACATCAACCAGCTGCTGCGTTTTGCCAGCTGGGTGCCCAGCCTGCCGGTGGTCTTCTTTGCCAGCGGCCCTTTTTTCGCAGCGCCTGTCTCGACTTGAGACCCGGTTGGGTCGGCATGGACACCCCGGTCACGGTGGGCATTCTGATGACATTTGTGGTCGCTTCAGCGGCCACTTTCGACCCCCTGAACCCGTGGGGACAAGAGATTTGGTTCGACTCGCTAACCATATTTGTGCTTTTTTTTGCTCGGTTGACGCTACCTGTAGCGCAAAGCGCTTGATCGCACCGCGAAAGCGCTCGACAGCCTGATGAACCGGCTGCCCCAGACCTGTGACCAGCAAGTCGCCGTCGTCAGCTTCCAAGCCGCCTCGGTGCGCCAGCTGCAGGTGGACGACATGGTGCGGGTACAGGCTGGGCAAGCCTTCCCGGGCGATGGCGCGGTACAGCGCGAGCGCGCCACAGCAGACGAGGCCTTGCGCACTGGCGAGTTGCAGCTGGTGATGCGGTTGCGCGGCGAGGCGGTGGTGGCGGGCAGTTACAACCTGGGCGGCCCGGTGCTGGTGGAGATTCAGCGCCTGTGACGCGAAACCCGCTTTGCCCAGATCGTGGCGCTGATAAAAAATGCCTCAACCGAAAAGCTGCTTCTGGCGCTGCTGGCCGACTGCATTGCCGGGCCGTTTGTGGTGCTGGTGCTGCTGGCCGGTGCTGCGGCGTTTGGGTATTGGTGGCAGATTGACCACACCAAGGCGCTGTCGGTCGCGGTGGCGCTGCTGACCGTCACCTGTCCCTGTGCGCTCTCGCTGGCCACGCCGGCCGCTAGGCTGAGTTCGGCGGGTGCGCTGGCGCGGCGGGGCATTCTGGCGCGCTGCCTGTAGGCGTTCGAGGCGCTGGCCGGGATCAATGCGGTGGTTTTCGACAGGACCGGCACGCTCACCCAAGATCGGCTGGCGGTGTCTTCGGTACCGTTCGCCCAGGCAGTTCTGAAACCGAGGCGCTGGCACTGGCTGCCGTCCTGGCAGCGGGCTCGCTGCACCCGGTGTCGGGCGGCATTGTGTTGGCGGCTGCGGAACGAGGCGCAAGCGGTGCGGTGCCCGAGCTGACAGCGCTACAGGAGCAGGCCGGGCAGGGCAGGGCATGCGGGCCGATCGTTTGGGCGGGGGCTGGGTGGAGCTGGGTGGAGCTGGAATCTGCTGCGTTCTGCTGCTTGACCGCTGAGCACACCGACGAGACAAAGAGCGATGCACCGCGTGCCCACCTGGCCTACGAGCGAGGCTGGCTGGCCGTCATCCGTTTAAAAGAGGGTCTGCGTGCCGACGCAGGGGCAGTCGGCCTATGTGATTCAGGGCGGGCGGGTGCTGGCTGTGTGCACACCCTCGCCCTGGTCCGCGACTCCATGCGCATCGTCCACCAGAACCTGCTGTCGGCGGCGGGCTACAACGCGGTGTGTGTGCCGCTGGCACTGTTGGGGCACATGTCGCCCTGGCTGGAAGGGCCGGCAGGGCTGGCAGGGCTGGGTATGGCGGCGGACAGCTCTTGCTGCTGGTGCTTCTTATTGCCTTGCGACTGGCGGGCAAAGTGCCTGCGCAATACGTGGATGACGCCGGCGCAACACAGGTGCGCGCCTGACCTGTCTTTGGTTGGTGACTGGAATCGTCTGTTGACATCTTCCACCTTCTTATCCCTGTTGACGCCGACCGAGAACT
>Ga0105055_10002328_pt1 | contig 29690 bp, 26 predicted proteins | sample BON03_FD_78090 | JGI IMG/M metagenome (GOLD analysis project Ga0105055, IMG submission 78090) | Freshwater microbial communities from Lake Bonney liftoff mats and glacier meltwater in Antarctica - BON-03 | ecosystem: Environmental > Aquatic > Freshwater > Ice > Glacier meltwater | place: Lake... | reverse complement strand
CGGATGCCGTTACTCGACAAAATCACCCGTTATATTGTAAAACGAAAGGGAAAACAAATCCGCCCCATGTTCGTCTTCCTTACGGCTCGTATGCTTGGTGAAATGGGAGAGGCGAGCTACCGCGGCGCAGCACTCGTAGAGCTCCTGCATACCGCCACACTCGTACACGATGATGTTGTAGATGACGCTTATGAAAGACGTGGGTTTTTCAGCATAAATGCCTTATGGAAGAATAAAATTGCCGTTTTGGTTGGTGATTATCTGCTGTCGAAAGGACTTTTGTTGTCCCTTGAACACAAAGACTTCCGCTTACTCGAAATCACCAGTGATGCCGTTCGGCGAATGAGTGAGGGAGAGCTTATGCAAATCGAGAAAGCCCGTCGACTGGATATCACAGAAGAGGTCTATTTCGAAATTATCTCTAACAAAACAGCTTCTTTGATTGCCTCCTGTTGTGCTGTAGGTGCTGCCTCGGTTAATAGCGACGAAACCACCATTGAACTTTCCCGCCAATTCGGAGAAAAAGTAGGCCTCGCCTTTCAAATCAAAGATGACCTACTTGATTTAGGGAAAGATGATACGGGTAAGTCGAAAAACGTGGACATCAAGGAAAAGAAGATGACGCTGCCTTTGATTCATGCCCTCGAAAACACCGACAGCCGTACAAAAAGTCGCATCATTAATATCATCAAAAACAAAAGCGACCAGCCAACACATGTTGCCGAAGTTGTTGCTTTTATCCAGCATTCCAATGGCTTACATTATGCCGAAGCAGCAATGAATAGGTTCAAAGACGAAGCTTTCGAGATATTAGATCGTTTTCCCGATAACCGTTTCCGTGATTCGTTACGCGAATTGGTCTTGTTTACCGTCGACCGGCATAGATAGCCAGTCTTATTCGTACACAAACTTTAGAATAGCCTCGAGGATGTGTCGGTCGTTTGCTAAACGCGGCACCTTGTTTTGCCCACCTAATTTCCCCTTCATTCGCAACCAGTTGTAAAAGGTATTATCGGGTACTGCATGGACTTTAGGACGCACTAAGGCCAAATCTTTGTGGCGTTTGGCATCATAGTCGGAATTAACCTTGCGTATACTTTCATCCAATATGGTCACAAAACGTTCGAAGTCATCGGGTGCGTTTTCAAACTCGATAAGCCACTCGTGCCCACCTTTATCTGAGGTAGTTAGAAACACCGGTCCGGCGGTATAGTCGCGTATACTTGCTGCAGTGGCATGGCATGCTTCATGGAGGGCGTACTCTGCGTTGTCGATAATAACCTCTTCTCCGAAGGCATTGATGAAGTGTTTGGTGCGCCCGGTGATTCTGAAGCGGTAGGGTTCAAGATTGGTAAACCGTATGGTATCTCCAATCAAATAACGCCACAGACCGGCATTGGTGGAGATAATAACTGCGTAATTCGTATTTAGCTTCACCTCTCCCAATATTTTGGTCGGCGGGAAAGGTCCTCCCATTAATTCCGGCTCTATAAACTCAAAATACACCCCATAGTCGAGCATAAGAAGCATGTCTGGGGAATTGGCTTTATCGGCTATACCAAAAAAGCCTTCTGAAGCATTGTAGGTTTCCAAGTAATTCATCTTCGCGCCAGGAACCAATACGTCAAATTGATCGCGGTAAGGCGTAAAGCTCACGCCACCATGAAAATATACTTCGAGGTTGGGCCATACTTCGTGGATGTTACTTTTTCCGGTATGCTCGAGTATCCATTTAAAAAGGATAATGGTCCAAGTAGGTACACCTGACACATTGGTTACGTCCTGCCCAATGGTTTCGAGCCCGATTTTCTCCACCTTCTCTTCCCAATTGTCCATGAGGGCTACAGAAAGTTCAGGGGTACGAATAAAATCGACCCAAAACGGCAGGTTTTGCATCAATACCGCAGATAAATCGCCGTAATAGGCTTCATTATTCAGCTGACTGATTTGGTGACTTCCGCCAATGGTGAGGCCTTTTCCGTTAAAAATTTCGGTGTCGGGAAAAAGGTTACAATAAATGCTGAGCAAGTCTTTGCCCCCTTTAAAATGACAGTCCTCGAGGGCTTCTTGGCTTACAGGAATAAACTTAGATCGGTCGTTGGTGGTACCGGATGACTTGGCAAACCATTTCAGTTCGGAGCTCCACAGCACATATTGTTCACCACGCATCACCCGGTCAATCCATGGCTGGAGGTCCTCGTAGGTAGAAACCGGTACCCGCTGGCGAAATTCATCAGCGGTTTTGATGTCGGCATAGTCGTATTGCTGACCCCAAACGGTATTACGTGCGCTATACAGCAACTTTCGCCGCACTTCTTCTTGCACTTCGTGGGGGTATTTTTTAAAAAGCTCGATCTGGTGGACCCGCTTTTTCATGAACCAAGAGATGAAGCTGTTTAGGACGCCCATGCTTATTCGACCACCTTACGTTTCAACTCAAAATGTTTGCCGAGATAAAGACGGCGTACTTCTTCGTCTTCGGCCAATTCCTCGGCACGGCCCGATTTAAGGATGCGACCATCAATCAACAAATACGCTTTGTCTGTAATCGATAGGGTCTCATTTACATTGTGATCGGTGATGAGGATGCCTATATTCTTCTTTTTTAAGCCGAAGATGATCGACTGTATGTCTTCAACAGCAATAGGGTCGACGCCGGCGAAGGGTTCATCGAGCAGAATAAACTTAGGGTCGGTGGCCAATGCCCGGGCAATCTCCGTACGGCGGCGTTCGCCTCCCGACAAAACTTCGCCTGGGTTATTACGTACATGCTGGAGGTTAAACTCGTCGAGCAGGGTTTCGAGTTTGGTGATTTGTTCGGCTTTGGGCCTGTTGGTCATTTGCATAACCCCCTTAATGTTCTCCTCGACCGTCAGCGTGCGGAAAACAGACGCTTCTTGGGGCAAATAACCCAAACCGAGTTGTGCCCTTTTATACATGGGTTGGTTGGTGATGTCGAGATTGTCGAGGAATACCTTGCCTTCATCGGGTTTGATGAGGCCGACGATCATATAAAAGCTGGTGGTTTTACCGGCACCGTTGGGGCCGAGCAAACCTACAATTTCGCCCTGCTGCACGCTGATGGATACGTGGTTCACCACTGTACGCTTTTTGTAGCGTTTTACGAGATCTTCGGAGCGCAGCAGCATCGTCTATTCGAATTTGATGTCTTTGATATTGAGTTTCATGCTTGTAACGCCCCGCCAGGTATTTTCTTCTATAACGTACACCACATTGAAGGGGATTCCTTTCGAAATGAGGTTATAGTGCTCGGCCTGGCCAAAAGCAATTACACTGAAAGAAATAGAGTTTTCTTGTTGAATGGAAATTTGCAGGTGGTTTTCACCTACTACCCGCACAAATCCGTTTGAAAAAACATTTTTGCTCATGAATACCGGTAACATACTGCCCGGCCCAAAAGGTGCAAATTGTTTTAATACCCGGAAAAAACGAGGACTGATGTCTTTGAGATTAATTTCCTGGTCGATATCTACGAAAGGTAAAAGCTGATCGTCCTGAATAGAATTACGCACGACCTCTTCGAATTTATCCGAAAAAGCTTTGACATTGCCTTCTTTGAGGGTGAGGCCCGCAGCATATTTATGCCCACCAAATTGGTCTACAAATTCAGCACATTGCGAGATGGCGTTGTGAATGTCGAAACCGTTCACCGAACGAGCAGAACCCGTCAAGCGACCTTCGGTGTGGCTGAATACGACGGTTGGGCGATAATAAGCTTCTACCAAACGTGAGGCCACGATACCAATAACTCCTTTGTGCCAATCGGCACCGTATACAACGGTCGTTCTGCGGTCGGCGAAATTCGCTTCACCTTCAGCCAACTGAAAAGCTTCTTTGGTGATGGTGGCATCCACATCGCGGCGGTCGGTATTGGTCTCGTTGATCACTTGGGCGCGGGCATTGGCTTCTTCCATATTGTTAGAAAGCAACAATTCCACGGCATTTTTGGCATCGCCCATACGCCCGGCCGCATTGATCCGTGGGGCGATGTTAAAGACGATATCGGTTACCCCCAAATCCTTGCGGTCGCAGCAGATGTTGATGATGGCTTTGAGTCCGTAGGCGGGGTTTTCGTTTAATTTTTTTAGTCCAAAATGTGCTAACACCCTGTTTTCACCTGTCATGGGAACGATATCGGCGGCGATACTTACTGCCACCAAGTCGAGATATTGATGCAACACCTGTATGTCGAGTCCATTTCTCTCGCTGAATGCTTGAGCAAGTTTGAAGCCTACACCACAACCCGATAAATCTTTAAAGGGATAAGGACAATCGGCTTGTTTGGGGTCGAGAATAGCGGCAGCTCTGGGTAAGTCGGCGGGGAGGTGGTGGTCGGTGATGATGACTTGCAACCCCATTTCGTTGGCATAGTCTACTTGATCTACTGCCGTGATACCACAATCGAGGGTGATTATGAGTTTATAGTTTTGCGCTACCGCCCAGTCGATGGCCTGTAACGACAGTCCGTAGCCCTCTTTGTGGCGGTCGGGGATATAATAGCCAATCTGTTCGTGGTAATGTTTTAGAAAACGGTATAAGACGGCGACGGCGGTTGTGCCGTCCACATCATAATCGCCGTAAATGAGTATAGATTCGTTGTTGCGAATGGCCAGTTCGATGATATCGACAGCCTTACGCATGTCTTTCATCAAAAAGGGATCGTGGAGCTGACTGAGCTGCGGCCGGAAAAAAGTACGCGCATCAGCATAGGTTTCGATGCCCCTGCTAATCAACAATCGGGCGATGACCTCATCGACTTTGATATCTTCAGCCAGTTTATCGACCGCTTCTTGTGCTGCTACTGTTTTTAAAACCCACCTTTTTTCCATATCTCCACTGAACATTTGCGCGTTCTAAACCCGCTCTTCGCTATAATCTTGTAAAGATACGACCGAAAGCCCAAGGTACAGGATTGGCCTTTGAAAAATTAAAAGTTCGCGTCGTGTGAGATAAAGTCGGGTGTTATGGAGAGAAGCGTAATTTTGCCGTAAATCTTTTTCATGAGCGATCAAAATCCTGCACTGACCCCCATTTCCCAGCTGGGTGAATTTGGTTTAATCCAACAGCTAACGCAAAACATCCGCATCAAAAATGCCCAAACCATTTTAGGGGTTGGCGACGATGCAGCCATACTACAGGTTACGGCCGGCAAACAGTTGGTGGTAAGTACCGATGTTTTGGTGGAGGGCATTCATTTCGACATCAGTTACAGCCCCCTCACCCATTTGGGCTACAAAGCGGTGAGTGTAAATATTTCCGACATCGCCGCCATGAATGCCGTGCCGAAGCAAATTACTGTTTCACTGGCTATTTCGAGTAAATATACCGTCGAAGCCATGGAAGAATTATACCGCGGCATGCTAGCGGCCTGTACACATTATGGGGTAGACTTGGTGGGCGGAGACACCACTGCTTCACCCAGCGGGCTTTTCATCAGCATCACAGCACTAGGTGAGGCTGACCCCGCAACTCTAATAAAACGGAGTACTGCTCAAAAGGGCGACCTTATTTGTGTGACCGGCGATTTAGGTGGCGCCTTTTTAGGTCTCAACCTGCTAGAACGGGAAAAACGTATTTTCCGCGAAAGTCCGGAGGTACAACCCGATTTTGGCGACAATGATTATTTGTTGCAACGTCAACTAAAACCAGAAGCACGCACCGATATGCGGGCCATTTTTGAAGGATTAGGCATCTTGCCAACTTCGATGATTGATGTATCCGACGGCTTGGCTTCGGAGCTTTTGCACATTACCAGTCAGAGCAATTTAGGCTGCAAGGTGTATGAAGACAAATTCCCTATCGACCCGATGGCCATTCGTATTGCCGCTGAATTTAATATAGACGTGAATGTTGCCGTGATGAATGGCGGTGAAGATTATGAATTACTCTTCACGGTACCCCAGACTGATTTCGAAAAGGTAAAAAACCATCCCGACATCAGTATTATCGGTCATATGACGGATGTGAGTGAGGGTTGTATGCTGGTTAGCCGGGGTAGTCAGGCCTATGAAATCCAAGCGCAGGGATGGCAACACTTCGGGAAGGCTCCCTCGGCTTAATGTGCTGAAATGGCGTTTTGATACGCGGTTGTTCTAATGGATTTCTGCACAATTGGAATGGGGCTCCCTTTTATTACCCATCCCGTCTCTCGCAGGTGAACTCATCCGCGCAAAGGCGGGAGGTCATGCGCACAGTACTGTGGTTTTCCATAAAAGTCAAGTTGTTCTCGCTAGGCGCAGTTTGCTGCTGTTAAACCAATGCCTCTGCTTTCGCGAGAAAGGTTCCGGCCGCTTTTTGTTCGGCTTGTTTTTTATTCATGTCGGTGCCAGAGGAGACGACGATATCATCGACCAATAAGTTCACTACGAAAAAGCGATTTCGACCTTGTTGAACAGTATCGGCTATTTCAAAGCGGGTGGTTTTGCCGTTGCGGTGTCCCCACTCTACCAAGCGGCTTTTGTGGTTTTGTTCGGTTTGCATGATCTCATCAAAATCTACCAGCACTTTCATGATGCGGCGATTGATGAAGTGAAAAGTACGTTGATACCCTTGATCGAGATAAAAGGCGCCGATAAATGCTTCGAGCGCATCTGCATTCATGTTTTTGGAAGGTGATTGCCCACGTGGATTACCCGAAATACTTACTAGCAAGTCGTGTATACCCAGTTTGCGTGCCAATTGATCGAGGCTGGTCGCATTAACCAGTTTCGACCGCATCTCTGTTAAAAAGCCTTCGTCTTTAAAGGGATACTTTTTGAAAAGAATTTCAGCCACGATGAGATCGAGTACTGCATCTCCCAGAAATTCCAGTCGTTCGTTGTTCCGCCGAAAACCAGTATCGCTTTCTTTGCGCACCGACGAATGGGTAAAGGCGAGTTGATACAAAGTAAGATTTCGCGGCCTATATCCCGTTAAATTGAGAATAGCGCGTGCGAGCGGCGTGCGCGGTGTGAGTAATCTGTTGAGGAGAGAAGCCATAGCCTTCCGAAGTGGATCAGCTTTCGTACTTCCGGAATATCACCGAAGTGTTGTGTCCGCCAAAGCCAAAGGTATTGCTGAGTGCCGCCCTAATTTCACGTGGCTGAGGTTTGTTGAAGGTAAGGTTGATCCGGGGGTCAAACTGTGGATCGTCGGTGAAGTGGTTAATGGTTGGCGGCACGATGCTGTTGTTGATCGCTAATATGGTTGCAATCGCCTCCACAGCGCCAGCAGCACCCAAGAGGTGGCCGGTCATCGACTTGGTTGAGCTAATATTCATTTTGTAGGCGTAATCACCGAATACCGACTGTATCGCCTTTATCTCACTGATATCACCTAAGGGCGTTGACGTGCCGTGTACGTTGACATAATCTACGTCTTCTGGTTTCATACCTGCATCGAGCAAGGCTGCTTTCATCACGTTGGTGGCGCCCAGCCCGTCGGGATGTGGCGCAGTGATGTGATATGCATCGGCTGACATGCCGCCGCCTGCGATTTCGGCATAAATTTTTGCCCCACGTGCTTTGGCGTGCTCCAGCTCTTCGAGTATGAGGCAAGCGCCCCCTTCTCCAAGCAAAAAGCCATCGCGATTGGCATCAAAAGGGCGCGACGCCGTTTTCGGGTCGTCATTGCGCTCCGAAAGGGCTTTCATAGCGTTGAAGCCACCCATTCCTGCTTCGTTGATGGCTGCTTCCGAACCACCTGTAATAAATATATCGGCCTTGTTGAGGCGGATATAATTAAATGCATCGATGATGGCATTGTTGGAAGAGGCACAGGCTGAAACGGTGGTGTAGTTCGGGCCACGGAATCCATATTTAATGGATATGTAACCTGCACCAATGTCAGCAATCATCTTCGGAATGAAGAAGGGGTTGAAGCGGGGAGTGCCATCACCTCTGGCAAAGGCAGTCACCTCCTCTAAAAAAGTAGCTAATCCACCTATACCTGAGCCCCAAATAACACCCGCGCGGTCGGTATTAATCTTTTCGAGATCAAGACCGGAATCGCGCATGGCCTCTTCGGCTGTTACCATAGCGTAGTGAACATATGGATCCATCTTTCGCGCTTCTTTGCGGTCAAGGAAATTATGGATGTCAAAGTTTTTGACCTCGGCAGCAAAACGCGTCCTGAATTTGGCAGCATCAAAGTGGGTGATAAAATCTGCCCCACTCACGCCTTGCATCAAAGCCTTCCAATATTCAGGTACCGTATTGCCAATGGGCGTAAGCGCGCCAAGGCCGGTTACTACTACTCTTCGTAACTGCATGCAGTTTGGATAGATTAAATTGACTTATCCGGCGTGTGCCTCGAGATAAGTGATTGCATTTCCAACGGTCTGGATATTCTCAGCCTGATCGTCTGGAATGCTGATATTGAACTCTTTTTCGAATTCCATGATCAACTCAACGGTATCCAATGAGTCTGCACCCAGGTCGTTGGTGAAGCTGGCTTCGAGTGTAACTTCGCTCTCGTCTACGCCGAGTTTGTCAACGATGATAGCCTTTACTTTGGTGGCGATTTCCGACATGTTCGTGGTTTTTGGGATGATTTAAATCTTCGCAATATTAATGCATTCCATACGAAATGCAAACTCCCATCGAAAATTGAGTTGTTAGAAGTCGTATTAAATATACGGAACTCTGGTTAAGCGAGCTGCTTGTTTTATAGATTTGCTCCTAACTTCTTCACTTTTGGCTAAGCGCACCCTCAATTACGACCTTTCTTACGACTTTTCCTTGATTGGAATTTCGACTGGTTTGCGTTCCTACCGGGCGGCATGGTGGATTAACCGAACACTGGATATTCAGCTGGTGCGCGCAGAGCCGCTAGAACTGCTTTTACCCAGAACTGAAGTGCTTGCTTGGTTTGCCCGATACGAATACCTCATCCCCGAATTAGAATCTTCGCTATATTTGCTGAGTAATGCAGGTACACAGGGGTTTTTAGTGCCAGAATACAAAACACTCGATTATTTTCTGCTGTTCGACCAAGAAACGACGGCTATACCTACCCCCGACTTGGTGCGTACACTGCGAACCATTAAATTATTTCAGGCCGTAGTGCCGGTTGATGTCGACCAAAAACTACGCTCCAAACAACATTTAGTTTTTTAAGATGACCCTTAACGCAACAAAACAAACCAAAATCGTGGCCACTGTAGGTCCGGCTTGTTCCGATAAAGAAACCCTCAGCCGCATGATTAAAAGCGGTGTTAACGTTTTCAGACTCAATTTCTCTCATGCCATCTACGACAATTTGCGGGAGGTTATTCGTTCGGTTCGCGAGTTAAATATCAGCTTGGGCACCAATGTGGCGTTACTCGGCGACTTACAAGGCCCTAAAATCCGTATTGGTGAAGTTGAAAATAACGGGATACAGCTCAAATCCGGCGACCGCTTAAAACTGGTAACCGAAAAATGTGTGGGCAACCACAAAAAAATCTACCTCAACTACCTCGAGTTCCCGCAAGACGTAGAAGAAGGTGATCAAGTATTGCTCGACGATGGAAAAATAAAGTTTGAGGTGGTACGCACCAACCGGCTGGATGAGGTAGAAGTTGTCGTGCTCCATGGCGGTTTTTTATCCTCGAAAAAAGGAGTCAACCTGCCCAACACCAAGGTATCGCTACCGTCGCTCACCGAAAAAGACCTGCAAGACCTTGATTTTATACTGGAACATAATTTGGATTGGATTGCCTTATCGTTTGTGCGTACGGCCGATGACATCATGGACCTCCGCAAACGTATCGTTGCTCAGGGCAAAACCACCCACATCATCGCCAAAATTGAAAAACCCGCTGCTGTTGATACTATCGATGCCATCATCGAAACTTCCGACGGTATCATGGTGGCCCGTGGTGATTTGGGCGTAGAATACCCCATTGAAAAACTACCCCTTATACAAAAGCTCATCGTCAAAAAGTGCTTGAAGGCCTCTAAACCGGTCATTATTGCCACCCAGATGATGGAGTCGATGATCACCAATTTTATGCCCACCCGTGCTGAAGCCAACGATGTGGCCAATGCCGTAATGGACGGCGCTGATGCACTTATGCTTAGTGGCGAAACCTCGGTAGGCCAACATCCGGTGCAGGTGATTGACTATATGGTACGTATTATCAATGAAGTAGAGGCAGGCGCTGATATTTACCACCGCGATAACGAAACCCCTGAAGAATCACCGACTTTTTTATCTGATTCGTTGTGTTACATCGCCAGTCGTGCTGCCATGTATATCAAAGCTGATGCCATCATCGGCATGACCAAATCGGGTTATACTGCCTATAAGGTATCGAGTTACCGTCCCAAATCGCCAGTCTTTATCTTCACCCCCGACAAAGAATTACTGAATCGTATCAGCCTCATTTGGGGGGTGCGTGCTTTTTATTATGACAAGCTCAGCACGACCGATGAAACGATATCGGATGTTTTAAAGATGCTTAAGGACAAAAAGCTGTTGAAGACGGGTGATGTTGTTGTTAACACCGGTTCGATGCCGATTAAGGATAAAAGCCGGGCAAACTTCATGAAGTTCTCAGTCGTCGAATAGACCAAATTCCTGTAAAGTCAGCACAATATCCCAATTGGGAGCATGGTGGGCGGTGTGCAGCCCCATTTTTTTTGCACCCATCAAATTTGCAGGGGAGTCGTCGATAAAAAGTGTTTCGCTTGCTTCTAGCTTATTTTCGAGCAGCACTTGGTGATATATGGCGGCATCTGGCTTGCGCAGACCCATATGTTGAGAGAAATAAACTTTATCAAAAAAAGGCGCTAACGAGCGGAAACCATACTTTTTTTCAAGTATCTCCTCAAAACCCGCAACATGTAGTTCGTTGGTATTGCTCAGGAGAAAAATCTTATACTTTGAGCGCAAGGGCTGAATACCTTCTAATCTTTCGCGGTGAAAATCGCCTAAAACTGCATTCCAGGCTGTCGTAATTTGCGCAACAGATAGCTCGACAGGCAAGGCAGCTTGTAGCTTCAATAGGAAATCTATGCTGCTTATCTCCCCTTTTTCATACGCGTCGAATACATTTTCAGCTTTCAATTGGGCCAACATGGCGTCCAGTTTACATCCCGACAACTGTTCGAGCTGTTGCTGGGTGCGATCCATATAAACGTCGATGAAAAGACCTCCTAAATCAAAAATTATATTTCTGAGCATGAGTGATTATAAAGCGGTTGCAAGATAGCCGTGAAAAGCGTAATCTTGCAGTCCCGAAAACAGCGTGAAATTGCTGCTTTTTGATTGGGGCCCTTAGCTCAGTTGGTTAGAGCAGCAGACTCATAATCTGCGGGTCGTAGGTTCGAGACCTACAGGGCCCACAACAGGAAGGGATGTACGCCAGTACATCCCTTTTGTTTTATACCGTTCCTAAAAATTGGCTCAACGTTCGAATTTGCCCCACATTTAATGCCGTGACTCCTTTAGTCGGAAGTTTTACTCCGTCTCCCAGGCCTCAAAGAGGTGGTCGATAAATTCGTTTTCTTCCCGGGTAATATTGGCGTCGGCCTTGATGAGGTTCATGGCATACTGTAAAAAGGCAGCCCGTTCAGCTTTGCTACTATTGCGATAAAAGCCATGCATGGCACTGTCGAACTCCTGCACCAACTGGCTGTGCGATAAGACACTGTATCGACTGATTTCGGCTTCTATAACCAATTTCGAAAAGGCCGCTTCAAATTCGTCGCCCAAATAGGCTTTAATAACTTCACTTTCGAGGATTTGGTGTTCGCCGTCGGCATGGGCGAGTATGAGCAACATTTTGTAGCCGGCTGTAATCTTATCCATAATAGTAGGTCAACGACACAAAATACTGCTAAAGTATTAACGCACAAAAGAAATACGCAGCAAGCAAGCTGATTTGGATAGCACCCCGATTCAGTCGGTGCAAAACCTGCGCAACTTTCGCTTTTAGCTTTGCCTAGCTGTCGGTGCCCGAGAAATAAGGCTAAAAAGAAAAAACCGCCGGGTTGAGGGGCGGTTCTTTTTGTTCAAGCCAAGCGGGTGGCTTGTGAGATTCTCTGCTTCAATACATCATCCGATAGGAGGATTTTGTATTTAGCGAAAAGGTACCGTTGTATAACGGCTAATGACTTGCGGCGCTTTCGCGCTTTTACAAGGACATTCGAAATCAGATCGTTCATGGTTTCTGGGGTTTAAATGTCACTGACAATATAGCGAGTCCTCCTCAAAATTGTTTAACATCTCAATATAAATTGTTCCACAACTTTATTCACCTCGCTGTTATTGTTACGGATTGTGCTAAAATTAAAAAAGCAGTTGCTGAGGCAAACTGCTTTAATGACTTCAAACTTCAACGAAAAGTTATATCCAGCGCACCAAGTTTAAATCATGTTTGTAGGCCAATAAGTGGCTTTTTGGCGAAATACGGAACCCATAATCGAAAACGCCAGAATTTTTCATGTCTACCGTACATTCAAACAGTACCCGGCTTCCGTCGGATTTAGCGGCCACCATGGCTTCGCGAAATAATACATGGTGACTAGCTGTTTCGTCCATTTTTTCAGCCACGATGAGCTCTACTTCTATTTCATCTTGATGCAGTTCTTTGAGATCGAGCACAATTTTAGCACTAAACCTATCTCCTAGTTGCAGGGCATTGTTGAAGGTATCGAAGCTATCTACACTTAATACTTCTATACCCTCCCAATTAAAATATACCCGAGCCTTCCAGTCGGTGAGTTCCTTTGCTGCAGCAAAATGATTCTCCGAAAGCACCTTGGCCCTTGCCTGTAGCGGTAAATAAAACTTCTCATAATATTCATCTATCATCCGCTTCATGGTAAAGTGGGGCAAAATATCGCTGATGGCATATTTCACTCTTTTGATCCATGCTGCAGGCAGTCCACTTTTATCCCGGTCGAAATAGGTTTGTACCACCTGACTTTCGATAATGTTATAGAGGGTTTCTGCATCGAGTTCGTCTTGGAAGTCGGCATTTTCGTAGCTGCTTTCTTGGGGCAACGACCACCCGCTTAGCTTGGTATATCCTTCGGCCCACCAACCATCGAGTACGCTGAGGTTGAGTACGCCATTCATTGTTGCTTTCATCCCAGAGGTTCCGGAAGCTTCCAGAGGGCGTGTAGGTGTGTTTAACCACACATCAACGCCATGCACCAATCGGCGCGCGAGGGCCATATCGTAGTTCTCTACAAAAAACACTTTGCCAGCAAAGTCTGGCATTTGCGACACTTCCACGATCTTTTTGATGAGTTCTTGTCCGCCTTTATCTGCTGGATGTGCCTTACCGGCAAATACAAATTGTACAGGTTTGCCAGGGATATTGACGATTTTTTTGAGTCGCTCCAAATTTTTGAAGAGCAGATGTGCTCTTTTGTAGGTGGCAAAACGCCTTGCAAATCCGATAGTGAGGGCGTTTTCGTTAAAACTATTGATGGTGCTGATGATTTTTCCGGGGGTTTCTTGGCGTAAAGTGAGATCACGGGTCATTTTGCGGCTCAGCGACTCAAATAAACGGGCTTTCAGCTGTTTGCGCACTTCCCATATTTCCGCATCGGGCACCTGATGTATTTTATTCCAATGGCTTACATCGGCTTGGTTTTGATGTATCCCCTGACCGAGATGTTTGTCGTACAGCGCCTGAAACTCAACCGAGGTCCAAGTATAATAATGCACGCCGTTGGTGACATAGTCGATGTGAATTTCATCGGTGGAATATCCCGGCCAAAGTGGGTTCAACATCTCGCGTGACACCTGACCGTGAATTTTGCTCACACCGTTCACCGCCTGCGACATGCGCGCAGCGAGGTGGCTCATGCTGAATTTTTCATCGTGCTGGTATTCGTTGATCCTGCCCAGCGCCATAAACTTGTCCCAGCTAATTTGAAATGTTTCGCTGTACGGAAAAAGGTAATTTTTGAGCAGTTCCTCATCGAAGGCGTCGTGACCTGCTGGTACCGGGGTATGGGTGGTGAAAAGTGAGGTAGACTTCACCACTTCGATGGCCTGATGGTAGCTCAGTCCATTGTTTTGAATATATTTTTTGGTTCTTTCGAGTCCGGTAAAGGCCGCATGTCCTTCGTTACAATGGTATACTTCGGGTTGAATACCTAAAGCATCGAGGGCTTTGATGCCTCCGATGCCCAATAAAAGCTCTTGTTTGAGGCGGTTTTCCCAATCACCGCCATACAACTGGTGGCTGATGAGGCGATCTGCCTCTTCGTTTTCGTCCAGGTCGGTATCGAGTAAATACAGCGGTATACGGCCCACTTCTATTTTCCATACCCGTGCATTTAACGTACGACCGGGCAGTTGGATATTGATAACTACCCAGTTTCCTTCGGCATTTTTCACTGGTAATACGGGGAGAAAACTGAATTTTTGCGGGTTATAGCTAGCGATTTGTTCTCCGCCATAACTCAAACTTTGTTTGAAGTAGCCATAGCGGTACAACAAACCTATACCAATCACATCGTGGTTACAGTCGCTGGCTTCTTTGAGATAATCGCCTGCGAGCACCCCCAAACCACCTGAATACAGTTTAATCACCGAGTGTAAGCCGTATTCCATACAGAAGTAGGCAATTTTCGGCGTATGGGCTGCTTTTGGGGTATTCATATATGCCTCGAATGCACTGTACACCTGCTGGAGTCGGGTATTAAACTTTTTATCTGCTGCCAGTGCCCGATACTGCTGAAGCGATAACATTTCCAATAAAGAAACCGGGTTGTGCTGTGATTTCTCCCACATTTCGGCATTTATCGAAGCAAACAAGGCTTGTGCTTCGACATTCCATGACCACCAAATATTACGAGACAATTTCTGCAGATTTTCAAGCTGTTCGGGAACTGCTGAACGTACCAAAATACGTTTCCAAATAGGGTCGTTGTTTTTAGGATGCATAATATATCGCTGATAAATGAGGGCGTGTGGTAAAAGTAGTGAAAAACGATGTGGCTAAGGTGGATGCACTGACGTGATTGATGGGCGGCTTTTGCAGCTTTTGGTTTAGGCTGCACCGCTTACCAACCAGCAACTCGGAAGAGCACGCGAAAGCAGCGTGAATCTCAGAAATTCATAAAATTTCGTAGCTAGCCGCGGCTGTTTTTAGGGGCGCGTGACCAGCCGCCAAGTCACAAACTTTCCACGGTCGCTGATCCAGCCTTGATGAGAGGCTAAGAGATAATAATCTAACCCTAGGTCCTGAAAGGCATCCCAGTCTTCGTCGTTAAAGACGAGCACAGCCGCTTTATTCCCATCTAGTATTGCTTCCCAAGATTCAATGGTAAAAGCCTCTTGGTAGTCGTAGCCCTGTAACGCCACATAATACGGCAAAGAAGGTAACTGAAAATTGCGGGTGAAATAAACGGTGGTATTTTGGGGTAACTCGGTGCTGATGGTTTGCGCGACGGTTTTGGTAGCACCACGCAAGGGCTCCATGCCTGGCAATATAAACAACCAAGCGCCCAACAAAAAGCCAAATGTTTGGGTGAGTATGCCAGCCACTACCTTGTCGTAATTAGAACTCCAAGCTTGAAAAACCACCCATACGGCTATCAACACTACCCCCAATCCAATCAGTACGGCAACCAGCACTACCCCGCTACTTACCAAAGGCTTTACGGCTATGGGTAGGGCAACGGCAATGAGCAACCACAGGAAACCGTATAAGGCCATGCCAATTTTAAGCGTGAGTTCGTTTTTAAAGGCCTGTTCTTTCAAACGAACCGCCGTGCGGCCGAGCAACAACGCCAATGCCGGATAAGCGCCTATGGCATATGCCGGTAGCTTGCTGCGCATGATTTCGTAAATAAGCCAGCCACTTACCAACCAAACAACGAGATACAAATCGGTTTTGTCGGTATTACGGAATTTGAAATTGACCAACAAGTCGCGGAAAGCTTTCAAAAGCAACAGCGACCAAGGCATAAAGGCAATAAGCAGGGTGAACAGGTAGTAGCCCGGAGGACCGGTCTGCCCCAATACTTCGCCGCCCACCCGACTGAAAGTATACCAGTCAATCATCCAACGAATGAATACACCGTCGTCGGTTTGCCAGGCCAGTCTGCCCCACGCCAACAAGGGCACAGCCGCCAACGGAAACAAAAACCAGGGATGAAAAAATACCCAGCGGCGGCGGTCGTTGTGAAACAACAGCAACAAACCGAGCATGCCGAAAGTCAAGATCAACACTGGCGGGCCTTTGACGAGCAAGGCGCCAGCTACGCCCAGCACAAACCACCAACGGTCTTGTTTTTCGCCGGTATGGAAATAATTCACCAAGGCCAGCGCAGCCATCGTCTCAAAAAAAAGAAGCATACCATCTGTGACTGCAATTTTTACCAGATGCGGGAGAAACAAATTGGCCAGCAAAATCACCGAAGCCGCCAAGGCAGTTTCGCGCCCAAAGGTGCGCCGGCCTTGCCAGCCTACCCACAAGGCGGTGCCCATAATACTGAATAATGCGGGTAAGCGTATCGCCCATTCCCCAAAACCAAAAATCAGGTTGCTGACGGCTATGCTCCAAAAATAGAGGGGTGTTTTCCGATGAATTTCGCTCCAGCTGAAGTCGGGCACCAGCCAATCGCCGGAATGAATCATATTCCATGCAAAGGCGGCATAGGCCGATTCGTCCTGGTCCCAAACGCTTAGCCAGCAGCCTGCGAACAAAGCCAGCCCCCCAAGTACGTACACCAAGGTCAAAAAACGCGGTTGTGCTAGGAGCTGTTTAAACATCTTTGAGTTTTACGGCTAATTAGGCCAGTTGTGCCAAGGCTTTGTTCATCTCCACCTCACCAGCAATAAGTTGCTCCACCGCATCGAGCGCAACCCGCTCCTGCTGCATGCTATCGCGATAGCGGATAGTGACGGTATTGTTTTCGAGGCTTTCGTGGTCGATAGTGATACAAAATGGTGTGCCCAAGGCATCCTGGCGGCGGTAACGTTTGCCGATGCTGTCTTTTTCGTCGTATTGGCAATTAAAACGCAGCTGCAGCTGCCGCATGAGCTCGCGGGCTTTTTCGGGCAGGCCGTCTTTTTTTATCAGCGGTAACACCGCCACTTTTACGGGTGCAAGCACCGGCGGTATGCGTAAAACAACCCTTTCGCTCCCATCCCCTAGCTTTTCTTCTTGGTAAGCACGACTCAATACCGCCAAAAAGAGGCGGTCGAGGCCCAAAGAAGTTTCTACCACATAAGGCACATAACTTTCGTTGGTTTCTGGATCAAAATAGCGGAGTTTTTTGCCGCTGTATTGTTCGTGAGCGCCCAGGTCGAAGTCGGTGCGGCTGTGTATACCTTCCAGTTCTTTGAAGCCAAAAGGGAATTCAAACTCAATGTCGCTAGCGGCATTTGCATAATGGGCGAGCTTGAGGTGGTCGTGAAAGCGGTATGCGCTTGCCGGAAAGCCGAGAGAACGGTGCCAGGCCATCCGTTTTTCTTTCCATAGGTTGTACCACTCCATTTCGGTGCCAGGGCGGACAAAAAACTGCATCTCCATTTGCTCAAATTCACGCATGCGGAAGATGAACTGGCGGGCGACGATCTCGTTGCGAAATGCTTTGCCGGTTTGGGCGATGCCAAAGGGAATTTTCATCCGGCCGCTTTTCTGCACGTTGAGGAAATTCACAAAAATACCTTGCGCCGTTTCGGGACGGAGGTATATTTTGCCAGATTCACCACTCACAGCACCCATTTCGGTACTAAACATGAGGTTAAACTGGCGAACGTCAGTCCAATTGCGGGTACCGCTAACCGGACAGACGATCTCAAGATCGAGTATCAACTGGCGGACCTCATCGAGTTTATTTTCTTCGAGGGCCGCCTTAAACCGGGTATTGATGGCGTCGATTTTCTCCTGATTGCGGAGCACATTGGGGTTGGTGGCCACAAACTGCGCTTCATCGAAAGTTTCGCCAAAACGGCCACGGGCTTTTTCGACTTCCTTATTGATTTTGCCTTCAATTTTTGCAATATGCTCTTCGATGAGCACATCGGCACGGTAGCGTTTTTTGCTGTCTTTGTTGTCGATGAGCGGGTCATTAAACGCATCCACATGGCCCGATGCTTTCCAGGTGGTGGGGTGCATAAAGATGGCTGCATCAATGCCTACGATATTTTCGTTGAGCTGCACCATGGCTTTCCACCAGTATTCGCGAATGTTTTTTTTGAGCTCGGCACCCATTTGGCCGTAGTCGTACACCGCCGAGAGGCCGTCGTAAATCTCACTCGAAGGGAAAACGAAGCCGTACTCTTTGGCATGGGCTATTACATTTTTGAAAATATCGTCGGCATTCATGGGCGCAAAGATAAGAGGCGATGCCGAACCCCGGTCTTAGTCGGCTTCTTCATCCTCATTTTCGGTCAACAACGGCTGGCGATTCAAATAAAATAACCCCAGTCCCCCAGCGAGTACCGACGATACCAATATCCCCAGTTTGGCCTCTAAGCGGTAGACTGGAGTAGTTAAAGCCAGCTCGGTGATGAACAACGACATGGTAAAGCCGATTCCCGCTAACAACGCCACGCCATAAATATGTGGCCAGCGGGCGCCCTTGGGTAGGCGCGCAATTTTAAGCCATACCAGCAGTCGGCACACGCCGGCAATGCCTATAAATTTGCCGACGACCAAACCTATCATCACACCCAAACTTACAGGGCTAATGATAATACTCCAGAAGTCACCGGTTATCTCCACCCCAGCATTCGCCAAGGCAAAAAGTGGCATAATAACAAAGGAGATAAAAGGGTGCAGCGCATGTTCGAGCTTCTGCAAAGGTGTTTCGGCGTTTAAGTTGGCCACCTTCATCCGTTCAATGAGATGTTGTTGCTCGCCCGTAAGAAAGGGGTTGCCGTTGGGCTCGCTGAGTTCAAAACGGCCCATTAACGCCCGCATACGAAGCATAAACTGCGCTTCATTTATTTTTGCCCGCCCCGGTATGGACAAAGCTGCGAGTACCCCTGCGATGGTAGCGTGTATGCCCGACAATAAAAAAGCTGTCCAGAGTCCGCCTATGCCTAAAATGGCGTAAAAGGTTGTTGACCGTACCCCGGCACGATTGGCTGCCAACAAGGCAAACAAAAAGCCGGCACCTAAAAGCAGGTTATCTAAGGAGATGTTCGACGTATAGAAAAAAGCGATAACGAGCACCGCGCCCAAGTCATCCACAATGGCCAAGGCGGTGAGGAATATTTTAATGCTGAGCGGGACCCTTTTACTCACGAGCGACAACAATCCCAGCGAAAAAGCAATGTCGGTAGCCATAGGAATACCCCAACCGCCTTCAGCCCGCGTGCCACCGGTAAAAAGGAGATACATGAGCGCCGGCACCAACATACCCCCGAGGGCGGCGCCTATGGGCAAAATACTTTGTTTGACCGTCGACAATTCGCCGGCAAGCACTTCTCGTTTGATCTCTAACCCTACCGTGAAAAAGAAAATTGCCATTAAACCGTCGTTGATCCAATGGTGCAGGTTTTCGTCGAGGGTGAAACTGCCAAAAGTAACCGTAAAATGGGTTTCCCACAGGTTGAAATAACTTTCCTTCCAAGGTGAGTTGGCCCAAATCAAAGCTATAAGTGCTGTAAAAAAGAGTAAAAATCCGGCATTGGATTCGTTTTTGCCTAGCGTACGCAAGGGCTTAAGTATACGGTCGATGGGTGATTTAGGTACTTTATGATACATTTCAGGCGTTTTAAACGGAAGCGTGCTGGTTGGGAATTAACTGCGAATAGCCTACACAATACCCAACACTTCTGCTTCTTTTTTGGTATTTTTGAATCGATGACCATTCCGCTTTCACTTCCGAAATATAGACATTTTGCCGCTTTGGTCGTGACTGTACTCTTATGTTTAACCCAAGTTTCGCAGGCGCAAAAGCAATTTTCGGTACAGAAAAAAAAAGGTGGCAGCGTAAAATTTTTTGAAGGCGATCGGGTACAAATCCGAGAAGATGAAACGGGCCGTTGGATTAAAGGCGAGTTGGAATTTATTGAACAAGACACCTTGATTGTAGCAGGCAACAAGCTTGGCATTGCACAAATTGATGCCGTTCGTGTTTACAAGCCCTTTTTACTTGGCAATGGCTACATCCTCATGACAGGTGGAATACTGTGGCCAGGCATCGTCATAATCAATGGTTTACTTGCCAAGGTGCGTCCTTTGATAACACCTGGGGCCATCGTAGGATCGGCCCTGATGCTTGGAGGCGGCATCGCCATGACCCAGCTTGGCAAACGCACCTATCGCATGGAAAAAGGCCACCGTTTGTTGGTCACCGAATTTAAATTTGTGGCACCCAACGACAGCCTCCCTGCAACCAACACCCCATGAGTAGCGCCGAAACACCCTTACAACAGGTTTTAGATGAAAACGGCAAACCTGCCAGTCCGTTATTACCTGCCGAGGTCAAAAATTTCCTGATTGATATCGACGGCACCGTCTGTGAGGATGTGCCGAACGAGGAGCCTGAGCGGATGCGCAACTGCGCGCATTTCCCAGATGCACTTGACATCTGCAATAAATGGTATGAAGAGGGCCATATCATTACCTTTTTTACCAGTCGCACCGAAGATTTACGTGAGGTAACCGAATATTGGCTCCAGTTAAAAGGCTTTAAATACCATGGGTTGCTCATGAACAAACCACGTGGCGGCAATTACCATTGGATTGATAACCACCTCGTCCGTGCCACCCGTTACAACGGTAAATTCACCGATTTGGTGAAAATGACCAAAACCATAGAGGTTTTTAAACGCTAAATTTGACAGCGGCTAAACGGCAAACATCAGCAGCAGCAACGTCAGCAAAGCCGGTAATCCCTGCACAAAAAAGATGGTGCGCTGCACTGAAAACCCCCCATAAATGCCTGCAGCCGCCACACAGCCAGCAAAAAATACGCTGAGTTGTTTGGCAAACTCCGGATCGTGCGAAAACATCGCCCAAACCAATCCTGCAGCTAAAAAGCCATTGTAGAGGCCTTGGTTGGCCGCCATCGACTTAGTTTTGCCGAAAAACTCCTTCGGAAAACCCCGAAAAACCTGGGGGGCGTAGGTGGTCCAAGCAAACATTTCGAGCCAGAGAAAGAAAAAATGCTGGAGAGCCATGAGGCCGAGGAGAAGACTTATCGTGGTTTGCATATTTAAAGCTAATAAAAATGCGTTATGCAATCGGCTGCAAATCAGTAATTCGGCAGATGTTGTCTAGCTCGTACGTCCTTTAAAGCATAAACAAGGCCGCTGAAAAAATGAAATGCACTTATATTCGTAACCATGTGGCTAATCCGTATTGTCGTACTTCTTATTTTACCCTTCGCTGTTTTGGCACAAAAAAATGCCGCTAAATTTGATATTCAAGGCCACCGGGGTGCACGGGGTTTGATGCCCGAAAACACCATACCAGCTATGCTCAAGGCCTTGGAGCTAGGTGTAACCACACTCGAACTCGATGTGGTAATCACTGCCGACCTTCAAGTCCTTGTATCGCACGAAAGCTGGATAAATGCCGACATCTGTCTCGATAGCAACGACCGTGAAATGAGCAACAGCCGAGGTAAACAGCTCAATATCTACCAACTCCGTTACCTCGATATCACGCGTTTTGATTGTGGCAGCAAAAAAGTAAGTCGCTTCCCTGAGCAGGAAAAACGCCCAGTACACAAACCGTTGCTCGACGACCTCATCCAAGCATGCGAACGCTATACCCGAGAGCGCCGTCTGCCGCCGGTGCGTTACAATATCGAAATCAAATCGAGCCCCGCCGGCGACCGCAAAGACCATCCGCTTCCAGATGATTTTGCTGAGCTCGTTTTACGCGTGCTATACCAAAGAAATATCGTCGAACGCACTACCATACAATCCTTCGACATCCGCCCGCTCCAATACCTGCACCAGCTAAATGCTCCTGTGAAGCTGGCCTATCTCACCGAAGATGACGAAGAATTAGCCGCCATCACCAAAAAACTCGGCTTCATCCCAGATACGTATAGCCCGGAGTATACGCGCGTAGACAAAGAGCTAGTCGTTGCCTGCCACGCGCTTAATATGCTCCTGATTCCTTGGACGGTCAATGAAAAAGCCGACATGGAAAAACTGCTTAAAATGGGGGTTGACGGGCTCATTACCGACTATCCCGATCGGGCGGCCGAAGTTTTACGTGGCGTCACCGAAAATTAATCCGACGAAGCAAGGTCGTCTCGTTGAATTGTGTAATTTTGTGCGGCAAATAAGCTCTTTGTTTGCCGATGTTAGATTTCTCTCAAAAGTTCGTGGGTGAGGCCCTTACCTACGACGACGTATTACTCGTCCCAGCCTATTCCGAGGTACTTCCCCGCGATGTTGACATCTCCTCCCAGTTCACCCGGAATATCCGTGTGAATGTGCCTATCGTTTCGGCTGCCATGGACACGGTAACCGAATCGGCCCTTGCCATTGCCATGGCCCAGGAGGGCGGCATTGGCATGTTGCATAAAAACATGAGCATAGAGGCCCAAGCCCGCGAAGTACGCCGTGTAAAGCGCTCAGAAAGTGGTTTGATTGTCGATCCTATCACCCTCCACCAAGACGCCACCCTTGCCGAAGCACTGGAGCTGATGAAAGAGAACAAAATCGGCGGTATTCCCATCATCGATGGCGACCGCAATTTGGTGGGTATACTCACCAACCGCGATTTACGCTTCGAAAAAATACTCAGTCGCCCGGTCTCGGAAGTTATGACCAGCGCCCGCCTTATCACCGCCAAAGAAGGCACCTCCCTGAAGGAAGCCGAGGGCATCCTACAAGAACACAAAATCGAAAAACTGCCGGTTGTCGATAAAAACAACAAACTCATCGGCCTGATCACTTACCGTGATATCCTCAAAATCAAAGATTATCCGCATGCCAGCAAGGACAACCTTGGCCGCTTGCGTGTAGGCGCTGCGGTTGGTGTAACTGCCGATATGCTGGAGCGGGTAGCTGCTTTGGTGTATGCAGGGGTGGATGTTATTACGATTGATACCGCCCACGGTCATTCTTTGGGTGTAATTAATGCGCTCAAACAAGTAAAAGCCGCTTATCCCCAACTCGAGGTGGTGGTAGGAAATATTGCCACTGGTGCCGCTGCTAAAGCGCTGGCCGATGCTGGTGCAGATGCAGTGAAAGTGGGTGTTGGCCCGGGTTCGATATGTACCACCCGGGTCGTTGCCGGTGTAGGTATTCCCCAGCTTACTGCCATTTTTGAAGTCGCCCAGGCCCTTAAAGGCACAGGTGTTCCCCTCATTGCCGATGGTGGCATCAGGTATACCGGCGATATCGTCAAAGCCCTCGCAGCTGGTGCCGGTACCATTATGGCGGGTTCCTTGTTTGCGGGTGTGGAAGAATCGCCAGGCGAGACCATCATTTACGAAGGCAGGAAGTTTAAGTCGTACCGCGGCATGGGCTCCATTGAAGCGATGAAAGAGGGTTCTAAGGACCGTTATTTCCAGGATGCCGAAGATGAGATCAAAAAACTAGTGCCTGAGGGTATTGTTGGCCGCGTGCCTTTCAAGGGCAAATTAGCGGAGGTGATGTACCAGTATATTGGTGGTTTACGCGCAGGTATGGGTTATGTGGGAGCACGTACCATGGCAGATTTGCAAGAGGCGCATTTTGTGCGCATCACAAATTCGGGCATACGCGAAAGTCACCCGCATGGCGTAACCATCACCCGCGAGGCCCCCAATTATACACGCTAGCGCTTGTGCGGGCGCTTTGCGCCGTTGATGGTCTATAGTCCATGGTCGATCGAAATGGATTATCGAACATTAACTGGCAAGCTGTATCAGGACTAGACACCGCGAACCATCGTCCATGCACTATCGACCATGCACTATCGTCCATGTACTATCGACCAATTTTAATAATATTGCACTATGCAAGCCCAAATAGACGCCTTACAGCAGCAAGCAGCTGCCTTTGAAATCAGCGACGCCCAGGCATTGGAGAACTACCGCCTCACGTTTATGAGTAAAAAAGGCAGCCTGACCACCCTATTCGATACGTTTAAGGCTATTGCTGGTCCCGAAAAACGTTCGTACGGTCAGCCGCTAAACCAGCTCAAAAACTTCATCGAAGGCCGCTTTAACGAGGCCCGCGAGCTGCTTGAAAACAGCAGCGCTACCGCAGTAAGTGGCATCGACTACACCGTGCCGCCCCAGCCGATGGAGTTGGGATCGCGCCACCCGATTAGCCTGGTACGCCAGGAGATGGTAGGATTTTTCGAACGCCTCGGCTTTAACATCAGCGAAGGACATGAGGTAGTCGACGACTGGCACAACTTCGGAGCACTCAATTTCGAAGCCGATCATCCAGCCCGCGATATGCAGGACACCTTCTTTATCCAATCCAATCCCGATATACTCCTGCGCACCCACACCTCTACCGTTCAGGTAAAGGAGATGCAGCTCGGCAATTTACCCATACGCACCATCAGCCCTGGACGCGTTTACCGCAACGAAACCGTTTCGGCACGCTCGCATATGCAGTTCCACCAGATGGAAGGACTGTATATCGACGAAAATGTATCGTTTGCCGACCTCAAACAAACCCTCTTCCAATTTGCCCGACATATGTTCGGCGAAGAAGTTCGTGTACGTTTCCGCCCGAGTTATTTTCCTTTTACCGAACCTTCGGCAGAGATGGATGTGAGCTGCTTTATCTGCGGCGGCGTAGGCTGCAACATCTGCAAAAACACCGGCTGGGTCGAAATTCTCGGCTGCGGCATGGTCGACCCCAATGTGCTCGAAAGCTGTGGCATCGACAGTAAAAAATATACTGGTTATGCCTTTGGTATGGGTTTCGAACGCCTCACCATGCTCAAATACCAGATCAAAGACATCCGGCTGTTTTTCGAAAACGACCTGCGTTTTCTGCGCCAATTTAGCAGCACAACACCAGTACGATGAACATAGACCAACTCAAAACCATCGCTGTAATCGGTGCCGGCACCATGGGCAGCGGTATCGCCCAGGTATGTGCCCAAGCGGGTTACCATACCTTGCTGTACGACACCAACCCGGCCATGCTCGGCAAGGCCAAAGATCAAATCAAACAGCAGCTGCAGAAAGCCATCGACAAACAACTGATTAGCGCTGCTGACCGCGACAGCATACTAAGCCACCTCCACTTCACCGACCGTTTTACCCAGCTGGTCGCCGACCTCTGCATCGAGGCCATCATCGAAAAACTCGAACCCAAGGTGCAGTTGTTTCGGGAACTCGAAAGCCAGAACGGCAAAAACTGCATCCTAGCTACCAATACCTCCTCGATACCAGTGACCAGCATCGCCGCCGGTTGTAGCAGACCGAGCCGGGTAGTGGGCATGCACTTTTTTAATCCAGCCCACATCATGAAGCTGATAGAAGTCATCAGCGGGGTGGATACAGAAGCGGAAGTAGCGCAGCTGGTCTACGATTTATCGCTCAAGCTGGGCAAAAAGCCTGTGCACGCCAAAGATGCCCCAGGCTTTATTGTAAACCGGGTGGCCCGCCATTATTATGTCGAAAGCCTCAAGTTGCTCGAAGAAGGTGTGGCCGATCTCGAAACCATCGACCGCCTACTCGAAAGCCGTGGCTTTAAACTAGGCCCTTTTCGTTTGATGGATTTAATTGGCGTGGATACGAATTTCGCTGTAACATCTTCTATGTTTTCGTCGTTTCAATACGACCCGAAATTCCGGCCCAGCCGCATCCAGCAACAAAAAGTGGATGCCGGTCACCACGGCCGCAAATCCGGCAAAGGTTTTTATGACTATCCCACGACTTAAAACTAGCTTACTTTTTGTGCTCCTGTTTATCGCAGGAGCCGGCTGCCGCAATCAAAACGCTGATTTTGTGCCTAATGTGTTGGTCGACCTTACCCTCAACCTCAACAATCCCAGTTACCAACCCGTTACGGTGGTAGGTGGCCATTTATTTATGCCCACCCAAGGCTACCGAGGCATCGTTATTTACCGGGCCAACATCAACGAATTCCAGGCTTTCGACATGGCCTGTACCTATCGGCCACTGGAGAGCTGCCATGTTGTTGCGCTCGACTCAGCAACCAGTCTGTTGAAATGTGCTTGTTGCGATTCTCGCTTCAATTTTGAAGGTCAATTGCTGCAAGGTCCGGCCGGTGTGCCGCTTAAAGCATACCGCACCCTTTATCAACCTAACACCAATACACTGCAGATTTCCAATTGATTTTGTATGTTAATTTTTTGAATTTGTCTGGTCAGTTACAAATCAAAAATTAACTTCGGTAACCAAACCACACAATCATGAAGACCCTCAAAAAAATAGGCATCGGTCTTTTGGCGCTGATTGCCCTCATCGTATTGATTGGCCTTTTCCTGCCGTCGGCTGTTCATGTAGAAGAAAGTGGCGAGATGACCGCTGCTCCCGAGCTTGTGTACGCGCAAATTGCTGACTTCAAAAACTGGCCAGACTGGTCGCCTTGGCATGAGGCGGACTCCAACATGGTAATGAACTACCAAGGTGAGCCCATGCAAGTAGGCCACGGTTACAGTTGGACTTCAAAAGAGCTTGGCGATGGGCGCATCGTATTTACCAAAATGACTCCACATAGCGCGCTTGCTAGCGAAATGTACTTCATGGGCGATGACAAGCCCGCCTATGCCGGATACACCCTTGAAGCCACCGAATCGGGTACACGTATGACCTGGAGCATCGACTTCGACATGGGGGAAAATCCTTTTGGCAAAGTATTCGGGGCAATCATTTTCCCGATGATGCTGAAAAAAGACTTAAAACGTGGTCTAGAGCGCCTCAAATCCCGCGTCGAAGCAATGCCTCCCAAAGCGCCCGCCTTAGTTGTGACCCATTTCACCACCCAGCCCATACACTACGTTGCGTTAAAATACGAAGGTGCTCCCGGCGACGTCGATGCGCAGTTAGGCCAAATGTATGCTACGCTGCAAGCCTATCTTGAAACCGAAAAAATGGAGATTACTGGCGCTCCCTTCGCCATCTGGCATTGGTGGAGCGATACCTTGGTGCGCTTTGAGGCTTGTTTGCCGATTGGTCAGAAAATCAAAGGCACAAAAACCATTCTGTACAGCGAAATGGCCGCTACCCCAGCCATCCAAGCCGATTATTTTGGTCCCTCAGAACAAACCGAAGCCACCCATTATGCATTGGGCGATTATGCCGACAAAAAAGGCCTCAAACTCGGTTCGCCCATCGAAATTTATGTGACCGATGCGGCGCAAGAGCCAGATACCGCCAAATGGCACACCCAAATCATCTATCCCATTTTGCCCTGATAAACGATACATTCAACCCAAAGAAACGGCCAGAGCCTGTTTTTTTTTGCAGACTACATTTGGTCGACTCGTTTTTATGGTTGGTGTCAATGCAAGTCGGCGGTAAGCTTAGTTCGGTAAAGGCAGTACAGCCACCCTTGGCTCGATGCCCGAAGCCGTTTAATAACAGGGTTTCGACTGCGCTCAACCGGGGTAAAACAGGAGTGTTACTTCTTCTTAGTATATACTTGGCTTTTATGGTGATTCGGATAACCCTTAGGTTTAGCTATAAATTCCAGTTTGTAAACTACCACCCATGAAAATAGTCGTATGTTTTTGTTTGTTGCTCGGGCTTTCGGTCACCACTACCTATGCCCAATTCACCGAAGGTTTTCAAAAAAGGGAATACCTCGAGCTCATGCGTATCACTGCGGCGAGCATCGACACCCCGTGGACACAACTGAAGTTAAAACCCTTGTATTCCGAAATTTTCTTCCGCTCGAAAGTGGTTGGGCTCGACAACCAAGCCGACCTCTGGCTACGTGACGACGGCGTAATCATCCTCAGTTTACGGGGTACAACTAAAAAGGACATCAGCTGGCTCGAGAATTTTTATGCTGCTCAAATCCCTGCCCAGGGCAGCATTCAGCTTGCCAGCGACTATACCTATACTTACCACTTTGCCGAAGAAAGTCGCGCGGCGGTACATGTCGGCTGGACCATAGGTACCGGGTTTTTACTCCGGGAAGTGCTGCCGCAACTCGACTCCTGCTACCAAGCTGGTGCCCGCAATTTAATTGTGGTAGGGCACAGCCAGGGTGCAGCTTTAAGCTTTTTGGTGACCTCCCAACTGCGTTATTGGCAAAAACAAGGCAAGTTTCCGGCGGGATGGCAGCTAAAAACCTATGCCAGCGCGGCACCCAAACCGGGCAATTTGTATTATGCCTACGATTACGAGCAGCTTACCTATGGTGGTTATGGCATAACCGTACTCAACCCCCTCGATTGGGTGCCTGAAGTGCCTGTTACCGTACAAACGCTCACCGATTTTACGCCGACCAACCCTTTCCGCGACGCCAAAAAAGTATTCAAAAAGCAACCCTTTGTAAAACGACTGGCCTTAAGCTACGGTTATAAACGCCTTACCAAACCCACCCAGCGCGCCCAAAAAAACTACACCAAATACCTCGGTAAAACAGCTTCCAGCATGCTTAAAACCACCTTGCCAGGTTATGTAGCACCCAAATATGTTCCCAGCACGCTGTATACGCGGGCTGGCAGTCCCATCGTCCTCCGCCCCAATGCAGCTTACCGCAGCGAAAGGGTAGATCCGAACAAAAACGTTTTCATCCACCACATGCCAGAGGCCTATTACAGGCTCGCTGAGCTGTTACCCGACTAGCGAACAAAAGGATCTTGGAATTTAGAGTCTGTCGCGAAGGTATTGTCGGTAAGCGTATTCAAAAAAGCCAAAAGCGCCTCTTTTTGCTGCGGTGTCAGGTTAAGCCGGATGGCGGTTCCTCCAGGTGTACGCAAGGGTGGGTTCAGGTTCGGGTGAAGTTGCACCCCGCTGTTGTAATGTTCTATTACCTGCTGAAGTGTAGCGAAACGACCATCATGCATATAAGGCGCATTCAAAGCAATGTTGCGTAAGGATGGCGACTTGAAAGCGCCTAATTGATTCGGATTGCCATTTGCACCACCTACACCCGCATCGGTCGTAGTTGCGTCCAAGCCGTTGTTGCGCGCACCCGGGGCAATATGTGCGTCGGTGCCATGACAAGCCGCGCAGGTACCCGGACCATTAAAAATGCCCTTGCCCATATTCTCCTGCTGGGTGAAATTCGGGAAAGGATCGCCAGTATTGGCCACCAAAACCCTGCCTTGGTCGTATTTACTTTGATAGCTCACCGCACTACGAACATATTGAGCCAAAGCCAAAGCAATACGGTTGGTGGAAACCGCGGTATCGCCAAATGCGCGCGTGAACAAGGTTGGATAATAGGCTTGTCCGCGTATACGGGCAACCAACTGATCGAGCGTTAAACCCATCTCAACGGTATCTTGTATCGGCATCAAAACCTGGGCTTCGAGCGTTGCGGCTCTTTCATCCCAGAAAAAACGACGGCTGCCGTAAAAACGCGCATTTACCAGCGACATCGAATGCCGACCGGTTTGCCCGCCGCCATGCCCTATACTCAGCACCCGTGGGTCCGAGAGCGCCTTATCGGCTTGGTGACAGCTGCCACAAGCAAGGGTATTGTTGATGCTCAGCGCCCGGTCGAAAAACAACACCCGCCCTAAAGTAGCACCATCGTCGGTGATGGGATTGTTGGGCGGGGTATTGTCCGCCTGAAGGGTGTTGAGATAAAAAGGAAACGGTTGGTTGGCGTAATTATAGGGGGTTGCCGGCAAGTTAAGGGCAGCCATTGGGTCTGCGGGATTG